>Ga0206130_10005066_pt1 | contig 15844 bp, 13 predicted proteins | sample Helgoland_Spring_9_FD_148637 | JGI IMG/M metagenome (GOLD analysis project Ga0206130, IMG submission 148637) | Pelagic subsurface seawater microbial communities from Kabeltonne, Helgoland, North Sea - Helgoland_Spring_Bloom_20160512_1 | ecosystem: Environmental > Aquatic > Marine > Epipelagic ... | reverse complement strand
TGATTATGGTGTTGGTTTTGATAAGCAACAAGTAAGTGGAGATAACTTCTTCTCTAGGTACGGTAACTTCAACATCATTCTAGGATTCGAACCTGAATAATCTTCATTGTTCAATTCCTAAAAAAGCGATAAGCCTTGAGTTTATCGCTTTTTTTTTGCCTATTTTTAAAATTGAAATAAGAAGCAATGGATAAGATCATAATTGACAAGGATATTCGCAAAGCCCACACACCTCCAGCAACTTTCTATACCGAAGATGCCTACTTTGAGCAATCAAAGGAAAGGATCTTTGAAACAAGCTGGCAGTACGCCTGTGACGCATCCGAAATAGATGCACCTATGACTCAGTTTCCATTTTCTTACATGCCCAATTTCATTGAAGAACCACTCTTGATTAGCTCCGACAAACAAGGACAAGAAAGGTGTCTTTCAAATGTTTGTACCCACAGAGGGAAAATGCTTGTAGAAAGCAAAACCCAAAACAGACAGATCAGTTGTGGCTATCATGGCAGATGTTTTCGACTTGATGGATCTTTCAAAAGTATGCCCTGCTTTGAAGATGTGGAGGATTTTCCAACGGAAAAGGATCATCTAAAGAACTTCCCCTTAGAACGATTCGCAAATCTGCTCTTCACAAGCATGAATCCAACCATTTCCTTTGAAGCAGTTTTCCAACCTATTCTCGATCGTCTTTCCTGGCTTCCACTGGATCAACTCGAATACCTTGAGTCAAGCTCTAAAGATTACACCGTGAAAGCGCATTGGGCTTTATATTGCGACAACTATCTAGAAGGTTTTCACATTCCTTTTGTGCATCCAGCTCTAAACAATGCTATTGAATTTGATAAATATTTCTACGAAACCTATGCATATTGTAACCTACAAGTAGGGATAGCAAAAGAGGGAGAACCTTGTTTTGAACTTCCACCAAATAGTCCAGATTATGGGAAAAAGGTATACGCCTATTACTACTTCGTATTCCCAAATATGATGCTCAACTTCTACCCTTGGGGATTATCACTGAACATTGTACGACCAATAAGTAAAGAAGAGACGATCATCGAATTCAGATCTTATAAGTTCCCTGAGGCTAAGTTCAACCCTGAAGTCAATGCATTGGATGAAACTGAACTTGAAGATGAGGTTGTGGTAGAGTCTGTGCAACAAGGACTCAAAGGGAAAACCTACCATAGAGGTCGCTACTCCCCTTCTATGGAACAAAATGTCCATCATTTCCATACCCTACTTTTTGATAAGCTTTATGAGCAGGATTAGATCGAATTATTCCTGCGAAGAATAAGTAAGCAAACTCCGATGATGATGACAGCAAAAAATGCTCCAAAACGAATCCAAAAATTTCGCTTACCCTGAATCTTAGAAAGAACAACGGAATTATTCGCCTGATTGGGTGATCCTGAGTCATAAACCAACTCCCAATTGCTTTGTCGGAGATTATTCAAGCTTGGATCAAGCAGTGAAAGCGTAAATAAGGTATCAAAAGCCGGAATGCTGTACTTAAACTCATCAATCAAAGCACCTTCAGACCCATAAACTGATATTTGTTCCTTGCGCTTATTCAAGCCAAAGTTGAAATCCCCAACTGTATTATAGGCAAGCGGAAAAGACTTTAAAAAATTTGTTTCGTCTTGGCAAATGATCAGGTAATCCCTTGCCCCGATAATTGCATCGGGCAGTGCAAAACTGTTTTTGTCATCATAAAGAAAACAGCCTTCTAGGTTGATTGCAGCATCTGAATTATTAAACAATTCGATCCAATCACCAGTCTCCAGGTTGTTAGTTGATATCTCGTTGATAACTAAAAGTCCTGCATAAGGAGAACTAACTTCTTTGAACACCGCTTTTAGATAACTTGAATCTTGCTCAAGCAGGTATTCAAATTCCTTGTCCTCTTGATAAAACTTCTTTCCGTCTGCCTTTTCCCAATGTGAAAAGATAAATCCTTTCTCAGCCTCAGCACGAAGCTGGACTGGATAATTTTCAAAGTAGATACCACTATAATATTCTGTTGATGGCACTTCGATATAATTGTTCAACAGGAGTTTTCCACCAAGCGAACTGGCAAGTTGAAGATTTCTCATCTTACCTGTTTCAAATTTATCCATCAAATGCCAACGAATATTCTCCGGGCGGCTGTCTGCAAAGTCCTTTATGATCCTAACCTGATTTTCCCAGGAATTATGATTCAAATTCCAGCGCTTATGATGCCTACCAATCTCTGGCTCCAGCATCTTATAATAGAAATTGATGCAAGACTGTACCCTGCTGCTCTTAAAACTGTAATTCAAATGATCAGCGAATCGATTAACGAAAGCTGTTTCAAAGTTTTTGTTTGCTAATAATTTACGCAGTATAAACGTAGACCATGGTGGATTAGGCCACTTCGGTCCATCTGCTTCGGTATGAAAATTAACTGTATTGAATTTAAAGGCATTCTTATCATGCAAGCCAAAGCCAAAATCCGTGTCATAAAGTACCCAACGCCATTTACCACTTGGAGTTTGTGGTCGCCAAAACTTTATATTACCACCGGCATCTCTATTATCGAAGTATATTTGAGCAATCTGAAAATCCATGAAGTTTTCAACATCCATCAACTCCGTCAATGCATTAAAATTCTCTGCGCTTGAAAGATCCTCCTCCTCCAAAAATTCGAGCATATTCTTATAATTAGAAATACGCCCTTTCTTTTTATTCATTCGGTGCTCCAATAGATCAATACTATCTTTATCAACACCTTTATTGTGATCAGCTATAAAATAGCGATTAACCTTTTCTCGAATATTATATATACCCCAATAGTAACCATTGATATAGACATGTGCAGGACGACCATCTTGCTTCTCCATATCCCATTTCTCAACCAATGAAGTCATCATTAGATCTCTGAAATGTGCCTTGTCGAAATCACTACCACTGTTACGAAGTACCAAAAACTTAAAATCATCTAAGCCTGACTTTCCAAACAAAGGATATTTGATTCGCTTCTTCCCATATTTCTTACGAGTTACTACAGCTAATGACTTCTGTGGAAAAAGTCGACTCATGCCACCAAACAATCTAAATCCAGCGCCGGAACGGAATACACATTTGTTCTGTATAAAAACCTCTGTATTCATTGAATACTCTCCCCTATTCCAAAAATTTGCCCCGGGCAAAGACCAATGCGAATCATCGTAACTATCTCCTTTTACAAACAAGCCTCTATCTGGATCAAACAATAGACCAGGAGGTATCCCAAGAGAGACTACTGCAAGTTTCGTTGCTGGCTCATTTATAAAATAGGTATTGGCTTTTATCTTGGTGCGATCAGCACCCTTAACAACCACAGCTCTGATTATAGCCGTTTTGGAAACAAGGATCGGCCCCTTATATCGCAGAGCACCTGATTCATTCGGATCTCCACCATCAAGGGTGTAAAATATTTTTGCACTAGGATCACTCGAAAGCAGTTCGATGTTCTGACCTTCTTCAAAGAATCCGCCCTGAGGTTCAAACTCAATAAAAAGCTTTTCCTCCTCCAATAAATCTAAAGGACGACCATTCTGCCCAAAAGATGAATGGGCAAGCAAAAAAGTAATTGCTAGTAAAAGATATGGTTTCAATTGCTTCATGTTCTGGCTTGAAGTACTACAAATATAAACTTAAATGGATGGATTACTAATAACAATAATATATATATGTAATCTGTATTACATATCGTTCAAGTTCACTAAATGTTGAAATTTAGATTTCTGCCATATTATTTCAAGCATATTTTTAACTTTACACAAACCAATTATTTTATCATGGGTAGCTTATTAGCCAAATTTATTTTACGCCTTGTCAACTGGAAAATCGTAGGCTGGAATCTCAACGAATTAGATAAATATGTAATCATAGAGATCCCACATACCTCCAACTGGGATTTCCCCCTAGGTATTTTACTTCGAGCTGCACAAAAGGCGCCCCATGTATATTTTGTCGGAAAAAAATCGCTCTTCAAATGGCCATTTGGCTATATTTTCAAAGCTTTGGGTGGCTACCCCGTTGATCGCAAAAAGAGTCAAAACTTTGTAGATTCAATAACGGAACTATATCAAAAAGAAGATCGATTTGCAATATGCTTAGCCCCTGAGGGTACTCGCTCAAAAGCAGAAAAACTCAAAACTGGTTTTTACTATCTTGCTATGAATGCCAAGGTGCCAATCGTAATGGTTTCGTTCGACTATTCACGAAAGCAAATCGTAGTAGCAGAGCCCTTTGATCCAAGTGGCGACTATAAGCAAGATGTTCCAATTATGAAAAATTTCTTTTCAGATAAGGTGGGAAAACGACCTGAGGACGGCTTTACATTCCAATAAATGCCAAAGCAAAAAATATAGAACTTATTCCAACCAGAATGCCCTGAAAAACTTCTTTGGCTTCATGTGCCTTGAGTAATAATCTTGAGGTACCCACAAGACCTGTTAGGAATACAGCCAACAGAAAAACAAAAATAACTGGAATTCCTATTGCCTGACTGCTACTAATCTCTAACCAAATCTTTTGGACTGGACTTTGCAACAAAAGGAGAAAAAAACCTAGCATCCCACCCATACCAACACCATGTGCTGATATCTTGGTAAAGTTGTTGATAAAAAAGGATACAAATAAACCAATTGCAGATCCTAATACAAAGATTATATAAAGCTTAGGGACCTCACTGCTATTGAACAGATTTACTGTGAGCCAGATATAAAAAATACCTGTAATGATATAAGGTCCGATGCGTTCTTTGGCATCTTTCAACTCAAGACTCTCCACAAGTCCTAAAAATTTCATCAGCAAAACTGCAATGATGGGAATGATAGCAGTTGTAAAAAAAATCATCAATATAAAAGGAACCTGGGTACCTATTGTTGGCACACCAAATCCATAGGGATCTACGGCAAGGTAGAATACCGTTACATATGTAATTATAAAAAGCGGGTGAAACACCAATGAAATCAACTTTGAAAACCCTTTGATCATTTGCAGATTTTAAGCAAAAATAATCAATTATTTGTTTTCTTTGATAGTAAAGGTCACTCTTCTGTTCTTTGATCTGCTCTTTTCTGTTTCATTGGATGCAATAGGTCGATCTGCACCATAGGCAGCAATCTGAATACGAATTGGATTTGCACCTGCCTCAATCAACATTCCACGAACTAACTTAGCTCTATCTTTTGATAAGTTCAATAGATTCGTCCACTGTCCCATATTATCGGTATGGCCCTCAACAACAAGTATCATTCTTGGATTTTTTTTCATTTGCTTAATGAAATCCTCCACCTTAAATGCAGCACTTGCTTGATCAATTATCTCCAAGGAAGATTGCTCAAAGAAAACCTGGTTCTCGGTACCTTTTTCAAGTTTCACCTTACTCAAGCCCAAACTCAACACCTTGGTCTCATCATAAGATTGACCAATATAAACCTCCCTAGTAGATGAAAAATAACCGTGCTTTTCGGCTGTAAATCGTACCCGTTGCCCTATGGGTATGTCGACCAAAAACTTACCACTTGAATTAACAGCAATAGTTCTTGCAAATCCTTTTTCCTCTACCTCAACACGCACCATAGCTTTCAAGGGTCTTCCGGAATGTAATTCTGTTACTAATCCACTAAGGTCAATGCGAATCTCTTCATCTATTCCGAATGGATATTTGTATATATCCATGCTACCTGCTCTATTAGACGAGAAGTAAAGATATCCATTCGTTTCGTCAAATTGAGGCTGACTTTCATCGCCCACAGAGTTTACTGGATGCTCTAACTTTTCGGGTGAAGTCCACTCCATCCAACTTTCTGAAGTTCGTTTTGAATAGTAAATATCCATGCCTTGCGAACCTACTCGGTTGCTACTAAAAAACAAGGTCCGTCCATCCTTAGACAAAGTAGGATTTGTCTCGCGATACATTGTATTAACCCAATTCTTAATTTGGTAAGGCTTGCTATAGCTGCCGTCTGATTGTTTAAAACTAACATACAAGTCTGTTTCACCTTTAGAATCCTTGCGATCCAATGAAAATATAAAAACAGACCCATCTCTATTACTGCACATACTAAAACCACTAGAGGCAGTTTTGAGATCCTCCACTTTGATTGGCTGTGGAAAGGTCCAATGACCATTACTACCCTTTCGAACCATAGATATGCCTTCGTCCATACCACCGGAGCGGTAATAAATATTATTGACGATGTAGGTATCTTGATCTGAAATAGTAGCTAACACGGAATTAGGTAAGGCATTATTCAAGGGATAGGCCGGATGATTTACACTTACCGGATTCCCTCCTTGAATTCTTGCTTCCAATATATCTTGATTAAAAACAGAATTTGAAGGGTGTATATTCTTGGATTCGCCTAGATCAGTATAAATATCTCGGAGTATTGATTCTGCAAGTTTTTCATCTTGGTCAAAGAGGTTTTCACCATTGACCAATAAAACTCTTTCGTAATCCTTCGCCGCAACGCGAGTAAACATTAATATATCTCCTGTTTGATTGATAACAGGAAGAATCTCATCCTTATCATCAGTATTTAAAGGAGCAGGTAATTTCACTAATTCCTGTGCATGGGACTGCATGGAAAAAGAAATAAGCAAGGAGATAATAAGAACAAATACCTTGTAATTCATTGATAGATTGTTTCGAGGATACGTCCACCAATTTAAACTAAAAAACAAAAGGTCGCAATGTATTGCGACCTTTTGTTTAGAGAACTGTGCTGCAGATTACAACAACTTTTTCATTTTTGTATATCGTGCTACGTTTGTGTTCCTTCCTCGACAACCCATTTCTTGTTCTTTTAGATGAATATTCTCTACACGATTTCCTGGATCTGGATGTGTCGATATAAACTCAGGCGGGGTACTACTACCTTGTAGTTTTTCAAAAGACCCAGCTGCCCCAGCTGCATTATAGCCTGAATTACAAAGATAATGCACAGAATGTTCATCCGCCTCTGTCTCATGTGTCCTTGAAAACTTCAAAGAAGTCAACGCTAATGCGATTTGCTCCATCATAGAGGGATCGGAATTTCCAGAAACCACAGAAAGAAGTACCTGTAAGCCCATAATTTTGGTAAGTTGCCTAGTAGAATGTCTTAGATCTGCATGGGCTATCTCATGACCTAAAACTCCCATAAGCTCATCCTCACTATCCAAGAATTTGATCAGCCCAGTATATACATAAATATATCCTCCTGGTGTACAGAAAGCATTGAGTGTCTCATCATCCTTGATGATCTTAACTTCCCATGCAAACTCATTCCTATGGCTAAGTTTTCCACTATTAACTATTGAATTTGAAAGACCACGGATATACTTATAGACTTCTGAATTATTCTGCTCTGAAAGAATTGGATATTCTTTCGGGTTACTCTCGATCTCTGTCCTAACCTGCTCACCAAGTGTTTTTTCATCCTCAATACTAAAGAGATTAAAACCCTTCCCGGGTTTTGGGCTACAGGATACTAAAAGGAAACCCACCACCACTACTGAAAGAGTGGATAATACCGTGTGTTTTATTAAATTTTGACTTGATAACATGTTTGAATAATTTATGAGGTGGTGATCAATTATATTTTAGATCTTGGCAAATAATTCTCCAATTCTATTTCTATTGGAACGTAAAAAGTCAACTGTTTCGTGCATATCCTTAGATAGGAATCGATCTTCATCAACAAAAGGAACTACTTCTCTATAAGATTTAAGCAATTCCATTATAAATTCCGATGACTGCTTTGGTGCTCTGAACTCTAATGCCTGAGCTGCTGTCATAAACTCTATAGCTAATATGCGTTCTAGGTTTCGAATAACCTTAGTTAATTTTGTCCCTGCATTTGCTGCCATGCTCACATGATCTTCCTGTCCATTGGAAGAAACAATAGAATCAACACTTGCTGGTGTACAAAGCTGCTTATTTTGACTTGCAATTGATGCAGCTGTATACTGAGGAATCATAAACCCTGAATTCAATCCCGGATTAGCAACTAAAAATGCTGGAAGACCTCTAAGTCCCGAGATCAATTGATAGACTCTCCGTTCAGAAATAGAGCCCAACTCAGAAGCCGCAATAGCTAAAAAGTCCAACACGACTGCCAAAGGCTGAGCATGGAAATTACCCCCAGAGAGTATAGCATCTTCATCAGGAAATACGTTTGGATTATCAGTCACTGCATTCAGTTCAGTTTCAAAAACACTAATTGAATACTGTAAACTATCCCAACTTGCTCCATGGACCTGAGGTACACATCGAAAGGCATAAGGATCTTGAACAGAGGCTTTCTCTGTTTCATTTGCTATAGCCGAATCTTCTAGTATTCCTCGAATCGATTGAGCAGTTTTTATTTGACCTGCATGCGGTCTGATTCGATGTAGTTTTTCATCAAAAGGACTCATCCTACAATCAAAAGCATCCAAGGAGATAGCAGCAGTTAGTGTTGCAAGATTCCAAAGGTGTTTTAATTCAATAGCTGACCATAGGCCATGGCTTAAGGAAAACTGTGTACCATTGAGCAGTGCGAGTCCTTCCTTAGACGACAGTTCTAGCTTTTTCCAATTTTTTTCTTGAAGTACAGCATCAGCAGAAACCCAAGCATCTCCCTGCCATAGTTCACCTTCTCCAAACAAAGGAAGACTCAAATGAGCTAGCGGAGCAAGATCACCTGAAGCCCCAAGAGAGCCCAACTCATAAATCTTTGGCAACAGCTTTGAATTGTACTGATCAATCAAACGCTTAAGCACCTCTGGCTGTACAGCCGAATGTCCATAAGATAAAGAGCGAATCTTGGTGAGCAAGATAATCCGCACGATATCAAGAGGAACTTCATCCCCCATACCACATGCATGAGAACGTACAAGATTATGTTGTAAAGTACTGATTTGATCTTTTGAGATAGCGATATCACACAAAGAGCCAAAACCTGTATTTATCCCATAATACAAAGCATCCCCATCTGCTAACTTATTATCTAAGTAGTCTCTACACTTTTTCACTGCTTTCCAAAGATCCTCGCTGATGTCAATAGTAGAATCTTTATTTATAATGTGCTCTAAATCCTCGATTGTAAGTCCTTCTATCCCCAGTTGCGTATTATTTTTCATACCTGTTCTATTTGATGCAAAAATAGTAAAAGAAATTCTGACTGAACTAGCCTTTTCAATTCTATTTATCTATTATCACACTTGACTCAAACTTAAATTTGTGTTAATCTCACTATTCTTTATTAAGAAAAAGTACCGATAAAGGCCTTAGAGCTTAGCATTAAATGTTAAAAAACTAGCCCAAGTGCTATTTTCATTAACGCTTAATTAAATCTATAAATAGAATAATTGATTAAATTTGGCATTAGATAGTAAACAAAACGAAAAACTCCTATCATCAATAAATACAATAATTATGAAAATGAAATCCTTTTTATTCGCAATCGCTACGTTATTTGTTACGGGGTTAGGAAATACAGCTCAGGCACAAAGAATCGCTTACATTGATATGGATAAGATTCTTAGCAGCATAACAGAATATCAGTCAGCTCAAGAAGAACTTGATAAAATTGCATCTCAATGGAGACAAGAAATCGCATTGGAATACGATAATATAAAAAGTCAATACAATCGCTATCAGGCAGAACAGGTATTACTGAGTGATCAAGAACGTAAAAAATACGAGGACGAGATCATTGCAAAAGAGCAAGAAGTTCGCGAAATGCAAAAGCGTAAATTCGGACCTGAAGGTGACTTGTTTAAGAAGAGACAAGAGCTTGTCGAACCCATACAGGCAGAAGTGTTTCAAGCTATTACAGACTATGCCGATGATCAAGGATACGACTTTATCTTTGACAAAGCATCTGCTTCTGGTATGATCTTTGCCAACGCAAAATATGATGTTACAGATAAGATCCTTCAAAAATTAGGTAAGTAATAAGTCAAAGCTTATTTTTTTCTGTATTTTTGGCGACTACTAATTATAAGTATCAAATCAATGAAAAAGTTTTTAATTCTACTTGTTGCTTGCATGTCCCTAGGTTTTAACGCGAATGCGCAAAAATCTCCGGTGGGATACGTGAATACAAATACGATCCTAGAAGCAATGCCAGAGGTTAAACAGCTACAAGCGAACCTGGAAGCATATGCAACACAGCTTGACAATAAATACAAGCAACTACTTACTTCTTATCAGCAAAAGCAGCAGGACTATGCAGCTAAGGCTCAGAATGGGGAACTTTCGCCGATGCAAGAAGAAGAAGCATATAAAGTACTTGGAGCAGAGGAAGAGAAGATCAGAAAATTCTCTCAGGAAAGTCAGCAAAAACTTGCTGAAAAGCAGGCAGATCTTTTTGCACCTTTAGAAGAGAGCATCTTCAAGATTGTTGACGAAATAGCTGCTGAAATGGGTTATAGCTATATTATCAATCAAGGCGGAGCCGGTGGTGTGATTCTATATGCAAATCCAGCTTTAGACATAACTAGCAAAGTACAGGAAAGACTATAATCGTCTTTTATTAAAAATAAACGGAGGGTATATCCAATATACCCTCTTTTTTTATCCTTAATTATGAAGTCTAAAAATCAGGCCATAGGAATATTCGACTCCGGCATAGGTGGACTTACCGTTGCCAACGCTATTGCTAAGGAATTACCTAATGAAGATTTCATTTATTTTGGAGACACCGCCCATCTTCCTTATGGGGATAAATCCCCCGATACCATACGCTATTACAGCATAAGGATCGCTAAGTTTTTACTCGATCAAGATTGTAAGATGGTCGTGGTAGCATGTAATTCAGCATCAACGGCAGCAAACAAAGTGCTACTGGAATTCTTCCAAGACCGCACGCATGTAATCAATGTTGTTGATCCACTCGTAGATGCTTGTGTAAAACTAAAGTTCAGCAAGGTTGGGATCATAGCGACTAAGGCAACTATCCGATCAGGCGTTTACCAAAAGCAGCTTAAGGAAAATCAAGAGGAATTAGAAGTTCATGCTCAAGCAACACCCCTATTTGTACCAATGATTGAAGAGGGTTTTGTGCATAATAACATCAGTCAATCTATCATCAAAAATTACTTAGGTGATGTCGGGTTTAAAGATATGAATGCACTCTTACTGGCCTGTACACACTATCCACTCATCCAGAATTCAATTCGTGAGTATCTGGGTCCAGATATCCAAATCCTTGAATCCTCAGAGCTTGCAGCAAAAGCAGTGCGCGAAACACTGGAAGCTCATGATCTCCTGAATCCGAAAAAACAGAAAGGAGATCATAAGTTTTTTGTATCAGATCTAACTGAATCCTTTGCTCAAACTGCCCAGCATTTTTATGGAGCAGACATTGACCTTACCCACCTTCCTCTTTGGGACTAAAACATTTACTTTCTCAATTCTAATAGTGCAACACTCTCGATGTGGTGCGTATTTGGAAACATATCCACAGCCTGCACCTTTATCAGGTCATATTTCTCGCTCAGCAATTGAATATCTCTAGCCTGTGTTGCAGGATTACAAGACACATAAACAATACGAGGAGATTCCAATTTTAAGAACATCTCAACAACATCGCCGTGCATTCCTGCTCTTGGAGGATCGGTAATCACAAGGTCTGGCTTACCATGTTCAGCAGCGAAAGTATCCGTAAGTATTGCTTTCACATCCCCTGCATAGAAGGTACAGTTGTCTATTTCGTTCATCGCCATATTCACTTTTGCATCCTCAATGGCAGTGGGCACTTCCTCAACCCCAACAACATGCTTTGCGAATTTGGAAACATAAAGTGCTATCGATCCAACTCCGGTATACAAATCATATACATTCTGTGTTCCGTCTAAGCCTGCGAACTCAACAACTTTATCATAAAGCACTTTGGCCTGCTTTGAATTGGTCTGGAAAAATGATTTAGGTCCTACTTTGAACTTAACATCACCTAACTGCTCGACAATGTGATTCTTTCCGTGATACAGCTCATAATCTAGGTCCAACAAGAAGTCATTCTTCTTTGGATTGATTACATAAAACAAAGATGTAATCTGCGGAAAGCATTCTAATATAGCATCCAAAAATGCTTTGATTGCTTTTTGATCATTCTCATAGAATGCATAAATCAGCATGAGTTCACCCGTGGTACTCATCCTGATGATCATATTACGCATGAATCCCTCATTCAAATAGGCATCAAAGAAAGTCAAGTTATGCTCGATAGCTATACGTTTGGATTCCAAACGAAGGGCATTGGATGGGTCTGGCTGCAACCAGCATTTATTAATATCAATAATTTTATCAAAGGCACCTTTGGGGTGGAAACCAAGAACATCTTCTTTGTTGGAGATAGTCTCATCACTAAGCTCTTCTGGATTCAACCAGCGCTTACATGAAAAACTAAATTCCATTTTATTTCTATAAAAAGTAGTATCCTCACAAGCAACGATAGGTAGAAACTCCTTGGGCTCTGACTTACCAAGTCTGAGAATAGCATTTTCAACTACAGTGTGCTTATGCTTTAGCTGTGTTTCATAGGCCATATTTTGCCAATCACAACCGCCACAATAATTGAAATGTTCACAAAAGGCATCCACTCGATCCTCAGAATATTTTTGATAGTCTATCACACGGCCCTCCATATATTTGGATCGCTTCTTAGTGCGCAATACATCGATCACATCACCAGGTACAACGCCCTTTACGAAGATTACCTCACCCTCTTCTGTTCGTCCTACTGCTTTACCTTTATCAGCAATACCTGTGATTTCAATCCCCTGGTAGATCTTGTTTTTCCTTCTTCTGCCCATTTTGCTATTATTTGAAGGGCAAAATTAACATAAAAGCGGAATAATTTATCGAGTTAGAATTACATAATCTTTTATCAGCTGTTTTAAAAAGCTGATTTTGTTTTTGACTTCGAGCTTAAGCTCCATCTTTTCAAGACATTTCTTAACTAAATTCTCAATGACCTGAGCTCTAATCTGATCCTTATATTTTTGATAATCCTCGATTGCTGTTTTGATAAACAACATATCCTCTTCAGAAAATACTTTGACCGCTTCGTAAACAACATCTTCTTTAGATAATTCATCAAGTTGACCTAAGCGAGAAAGACGTAGTGAATTTTTCTGAGGGATATTGATAACCACAGTGTCTGCTGCCACATCACCTAAGCGCTGACGCATGCTTGAGGTACCAGAAATTAGAATAGCTAATGTGCCTATAGTGAAAAAGCCCTCAAACAATAGTAAAAAAGCACGCATGGCAGAATCTACCAGGGTCAATGGTTCTCCATCAACTCGCACCACTCTAATGTTCACCACCTTCTTCCCTATCGTCTGGCCTCCAAAATATTGCTCCATGAGAATATAGTAAAGCATAAAAGACAGCAGATAAATCACCGGCAGAATAAACCCAAAGGAAAAATTGCCAAAAAGACTTGCGATCACCATAGCATAAATATAATATAGAATCATATCTATAAAACTCGCCCCAAATCTTGCCGCTACTGATGACAATTTATAATCAATTAGTACGCCCTGACTACTTTCTATACTTATACTTCTCATCCTGTTTTTACATTATATAAAATCTTGTATACGACCAAGTTTTATTTATATTTACAATGTAATAAATTGAAAGGAAACAACTAAAAAGCCATACCATTTAAATGAAAGAGTCCAAGTTTATAAAAAACAATTTGAAACGTTGGCAGGCTCTTTCCGAAGATATTCACTCCAATAGTCTAAAGCGTAAACCAGGCAAGATGAGTGAAGATTTCCTTCAAGTAGGCGAAGATTATTCCTTTTCAAAGACCTATTATAAATCTCGATCTATAAAAGGAGTTCTCAATAACTTCGCAGCATACCTAAACCTACAGTTCCTCAACAATAAGTTTAAACGCAAAGGGCTCCGGTATTTTTTTGGTACCATGCTACCCTACAGACTATATAATGCAAGGCGACCGCTTCAACTCAGTTTGATTACTTTTCTAGTCTTCATGCTTATTGGCGCCCTGTCTGCTGAACAGGAAGAGAACCTAAGCTTTATCCGACAAATACTTGGAGATAGCTATGTAGATATGACCCTAGAAAATATTGAGAAGGGAGACCCTATGTATGTGTACAAGGATAGTGACCCCCTTAGTATGCAAATCTATATAACCTTCAACAACCTATATGTAGCTCTTATTAGTTTCGTTCTGGGGATTACAGGAGGAATCGGAAGCTTTTATATCCTGCTTCAAAATGGGGTCATGGTTGGAGCTTTCCAGTACATGTTCATCAAAGAAGGACTTGGCACAGAATCTTTCCTAGCCATCTGGATGCATGGCTCTACAGAGATTCCTGCTATCATACTTAGTGGAGGAGCTGGACTTATATTAGCAAGAGGGATGTTCTTCCCAGGACACTTAAACCGACTAAAGTCTTTTCAAAAATCAGCCAGAGAGGCAAGCTCCGTGTTTTTAGGAGTAGTTCCGCTGATCATCTTTGCAGGCTTCGTAGAAAGCTTCTTTACGCGACTAACTATGTTACCTGATTTCCTACGGTTGATCTTTATTCTATCTTGCTTCTTCTTTACCTTCTTTTACTTTTACTACCTCCCTTACAGAAGAAAAAAACAAGGTGCTTTTGATCAAATCACGGAGCCAAGTATAAGCAGAGAAAACGAGATAAGTGTTCTATTTTACAAAGCAAAAAAAGGCCAAGAGGTCTTCTCAGATGCGGTCAATATGTACCTCAAAAACTGGAGCAAATATCTTACACTTTCTGTCACATTCTCGATTCTAATAGCCATAGGTTATCTCATAGAATTATTTGATATCCCCGAGGTAGATGAAAGCAGACTGGATAGCTTCAGCTACTTCGTAGATTCTATAGATTATTTCTTCACAGATATAAATACCTACTTCAATATTCATCAGGAATCTATTGGTCCTGCATTGTTCATTCTGTCTATCATTGTTTGCCTGTGGATGATCTTTCAGAATATCAGCAAACTTGAGGAAAAAGCACTGAACAGAATCGAGGGTGTATTTATGATCAAGAATCCAACAAAAGCAAACTTGATTGGATTTATGGTGCTCCTAAGTATTTTGGGTAGCTTCTTCATCCTATATGCTTCAATTCCTTTCTTTATTTTGAAACTACTCTTTTTACTCCCTTTCTTGGTCTGTATTTGTTTTGCCATCTACGTCTCGGGAAGTCTTAAGGGATTTCAACTTGGCTCAAAAGCCTTCTTTAGCAACTTTCCAGCCTTTATAGGAATGATAGCATTGATATCCATTATTGGCTTCATAGGACTTATTGGCTTTGTTCTCTTGAATGGCTTATTGGTTACCTTCATGTCAAACAACTTAGATCCAAGTAGTTTGTTGGGTCAAAACTTTGAATTGATCGTATCCACATTTGTGACCCATTTCTATTTATTGAACTTCATAATTTTCATGTCCCTAGGTGTTTGCCAATTCATATATATACACAAGGAAAAGAAGGAAGCCCTTAGTTTACTAAAACAGCTCGATCAATTTGGAAAACAAGAAAATATAAGAGGCCTGATCCGGGAATAGTATGAATCGAACAAGTAAAAAGACATATTATCTGCTTCTTTTATTGAGTATTGGTATCCTGCTCCAAAGCAATGATTCTCATGCTCAACAGTCGTTTAGAGTTGATTCTTTAAGTTGGGAAAAGCAAGTCCAAAAATGTGATTTTTCTAAAGAATTAGAATCAGAGGACGATACAACTGAGGACGATGAATTCACTAAGACTCCAGAAAGAAAGAGTTTTAATTTCGATGGTTTATCTGCATCCTTTCAGATTTTTGCTTGGGTATTTATTGGCCTTC
>Ga0206130_10005064_pt1 | contig 15846 bp, 14 predicted proteins | sample Helgoland_Spring_9_FD_148637 | JGI IMG/M metagenome (GOLD analysis project Ga0206130, IMG submission 148637) | Pelagic subsurface seawater microbial communities from Kabeltonne, Helgoland, North Sea - Helgoland_Spring_Bloom_20160512_1 | ecosystem: Environmental > Aquatic > Marine > Epipelagic ... | reverse complement strand
ATAAACCAGGCACAGCATAGTTGGACTTTGGGGCTTTAGGTTTTTCTTGTAACGAAACCACCTTGCCTCCAGAGTCAAATTCAACTACACCATAACTCGTTGGATCAGACACATGATAGCCAAAAATAGTGGCACCCGACGGACGGCTACCTGCCTCTGCGAGAATTTGTTCCAGTTCGTTACTGTAAAAAATATTGTCTCCTAAAATTAAGGTCGATGGTGAACCATTCAAAAAGTCTTCCGCCAAGATTAAAGCTTGAGCAAGGCCATCCGGACTAGGTTGCTCAACATAACTTAAAGTTAAACCAAATCTCGAACCATCACCAAGTAATTCCTGAAACATAGGAAGATCACGGGGAGTGGAAATAATTAAGATTTCACGAATGCCAGCAAGCATAAGAATAGAAATCGGGTAATAGACCATTGGCTTGTCGTAAACAGGCATTAGTTGCTTACTTACTGCCATGGTTAGAGGGTACAAACGAGTCCCAGAACCTCCTGCGAGTACAATTCCTTTTCTTTGCTTCACGAGGCACCCAACCTTTCACGCTGATATTTGCCAGAAGTTACATTCTCGCACCATGCTAAGTTTGAGAGGTACCATTCCACCGTTTTTGCCACCCCCTCTTCAAAACCATATTTTGCAGACCAGCCCAATTCATTTTCAATCTTAGTACAATCAATTGCATATCGGCGATCGTGACCAGGACGATCCTTCACAAAAGTTTTGAGGTTCTCGTGGGGAGCACGCTCAGGATGTGCTTTATCCAATTGTTCACAAATGGCATCGATCACTTGCAAATTCGTACGCTCGGAACTTCCCCCAATGCAATAAGTATCTCCTACCCTACCCTGCATAAGTACCTCCAAAATTGCAGAGCAATGATCCTCAACATGCAACCAGTCACGAACATTTGAACCGTCACCATAGATAGGTAGGTTTTTGCCCTCCTTTGCATTAAGAATAACCAAAGGAATTAATTTCTCAGGAAATTGATACGGACCATAGTTGTTTGAACAATTTGTAGTCAGCACGGGCAATCCAAATGTATGAAAATATGCACGAACTAAATGATCAGCTCCCGCTTTTGAAGCAGAGTACGGACTATTGGGTGCATAGGGTGTAGTTTCTGAAAATGCGGGATCTTTAGAACCCAAGGATCCATAGACTTCATCGGTCGAAACATGTAAAAAACGAATACTTTTTTTACGGTCTTCAGATTGGGCGGTGTAATAACGCTTAAAGGATTCAAGAAGCTTCAAAGTACCTACCACATTGGTTTGGACAAAAGGTTCTGGACCATCAATCGAGCGATCTACATGACTTTCCGCTGCAAAATTGACAAGTGCATCTGGTTGATACTTCTCCAAAAGATCAGAAACAAGCTTAGCATCACAAATATCTCCCAAAGAAAAAACATAACGAGGATCCGATTCAAAGTCTGCGAGGTTCTCTGGGTTTCCTGCGTAAGTTTCTTTATCTAAATTTACAATCTTCTCACAATCAGTTTGCTCCAACAGCAAACGAATGAAATTCGAGCCAATAAAGCCAAGCCCGCCGGTTATCAGAAAAGATTTCATGCCCTTAGCTCTAGTCTCATCCTTTGTATCGAGTCAATCATCGCTTCCTCCACTGGACGCATCGCAATACCTGCTTTTTCGGCCTTAGTCGTATCAAGAACACAATTAGAACGCGGAGCAATCGCGGCTTTGGTCATAAATTCCTCTTCGGAATTAAAAAACTTAAATCTCTTATCGGTAAGTCCTTCCTTGATCATCCACTCGGTGACCTGGTTCGTGGTTATGCTTCTGGGATTGGTCATGTTGTAAATCCCGGGCTCCACATCTTTGGTAAAACACTCAATACATTTTTGACAAAACTCTTCGAGATCTGAAACAGAATTCTCTGCCTCAAGAAGGTTTTCGTAATTCAAAAGTTTTTGCAGGTAGTTTCTTGGACTGGGCTCATGATTGAATGGAATGCGTAACCGCCAAACAAAACAGTTCTCTGCCCCTTCCAAGACTTCCTCACCTAATGCTTTTGTCCCACTGTAAAAACTACAAGGAGGCGAACGAAAAGAGAAATTAGGCTCATCCTCTTCAGACCACCCCTCACCATCCGCTCGCCTACCAGAATAAATACACCCACTAGAAATATGCCCCCAAGGAATTTTTAAGTCCTCACACACCTCTCGAATGATTCCTGGAAATACTGCATTCCCCAGCAGACTTTCATATTTTGCTGATTCACAAGCATCCACATTAGGTTTACCAGTATAGCCCGCTGTGTTTATAAGACAGGATGCATTATGATAATGCAACAGATTCTTTAATTTGGCAGGGTTTCCATAATCAAACTCAGAAGGCTCAATAGCTCTTATTTCAACACCCATAGAAATCGAATTGTTATAGATTGATGAACCTACAAACCCGCGAGAACCAATTAGGATAATCATATCAAACCTCTTAGATCATTTAAAAATTCAACAATAAAAGAGAAGTAAGGAAAGGTAGTCTCTCTAGGAAAATCTTATTACTATTTTTTTCAAAATAGTTTTAATACAAAATTAGAAATTTTTACACAACATGGAAAAATATCCACTATTCAAAAGTTATGCACTACAATCATTTTGATCGTCAATTGACTGATAAAGAGATTAACAAAGGGGAACATCGAAAGTTTGTTGGCTCTTTTTGGCATGAAATTGGTAAATTGCAGGTCGACTTCCTAATTTCTCAGGGACTAAAGCCAAACCACAGGCTCTTAGATATTGGTTGTGGTTCACTTCGAGGAGGTTTACATTTTATTAAGTACCTAAATCAGTCGAATTACACAGGAGTCGATGGTAATGAATCATTATTGAAAGCGGCAAGACTTGAATTAGGGTTGGCTAACCAAGGTTCTAAGAACCCTAACTTAATTTTAGATTATGATTTTGATCATAAAGTTTGGGGTAATGGTTTTGATTATATCATTTCAATCTCTTTGTTCACACACCTACCATTCGATTTAGTAAGCAAATGCTTAAAAGGCGTCTCCCAGTGTATTTCTCCAAATGGAAAGTTTTATTCTTCATTCTTCAGATGCGAGAAAGATCAATACAATAACAGTAGTATACAGCCCAAACATCTAATTAATACTTTTCCGAATAGGGATCCATACCACCAAACCTTAGAAATGTTTTTGCCAATAAGTCATCAAAACGGAATGAATGTTGAATATATTGGAGATTGGTTACATCCTAGAGGACAACAAATGTTACTTTTCACCAAAATCTAAAAGATTTCATGATATCCTAAATGAAAGATTTTTTTAAGATATTAATCCCAAAATATAAATTCACAATATCAAAAAATAATACAATTGATATTTGTGGAGTTACAAAAATATTTGGTTGCCAAAAAATTAAAATCATTGTCGGCGATAATACAGATTATTTTTCAACAAACTCGGCAGGAGAATTTCAAACAACAATTTTTTTATCAAACGGATTACATAAAATTAGAATTTACCACTTATTATTAAATGGAAATAATGATCTAATCAAAGTAAAGTACATATATATTATAAAAAATAAATCCAGATATCTTTTAAATAAAAGTAATAATAAATTAAAACAAATTTTACCCAGTGGATTTTTTAATAAAAGTGAAAATGGAATCACGCTAATTTCTGGAGTATTTAGAGACAGTTTTGGTAACCCTGCAGATAGTATTATTATCAAAATAGGAAAGAGAGTAATTACATTTGTATCGATAAAAAAATTTGAATTTACTATACCAATAAAAACTGGAAAAGGTTTTAAGTTCTTTAGAATATATGCAAAAGCAAAGAATGGAAAATTAACATTAGTTGGATACCGTCTTTTTTTGGTCTCTCCAGCACCTAAAATTTCACTTTCTTCCCAAATTGAGCCTGAAGAATATAACAAATGGATAGACTTATATGAAAAGCCTAGTCCAGCAGAGAAAATTAAAATCACCACATTAATTTCTCAACGCAAACCTAAACCTAAAATAGGTATAATTTTAAATGGCAAGTCCCCTTTCTCTGATCTTGTCACTGGTACAATAAAGTCTGTAATCGATCAATATTATACAAATTGGAAATTATTCATTACATCAGTTGATACAAGTTCTTATGACGATAATAGAGTTAAATCACTACAAAACAGACTAATTAGTCAAGATTCTGTACAATTCAATTTTGCATCAACTAAAGTCGATGCTGATTTTTTAATTTTCCTAACCCCTAAGGATAGACTCAGTCCTTATGCCCTCGTTGAATATATTTTGACACTTGGGAATAATCCAGAAACTAAAATCTTATACGGAGATGATGATCATATCCATTTAGGGGGGTACAGAACCAATCCCCATTTTAAATCCAAATTAGATAAAATCCGCCTGCTTAACTTAAATTATATAGGCGAAGTATTTTTCATTAACCAAGAATTATTTAATCAACTAGGTGGTTTTTCAGAAGACGAGTTAACCGACCCTTACCATGACTTTTTAAGTCGTGCTACAGTCAAATGTAACTCTGAGCAAATTCTTCATATACCTAGAGTACTTACACATAGGGTAGAAATCCTATCTCAAAATAATATTTTCGATAACAAGAAAAGAGAATTAACACTCAAAAGAAATATACCTAACAAGGATTGGCATTTATGTAATTCGAAAGGCCTGCTTCGCTTAATTCCTAAAATAGATCAAGATAAGTTTGTTAGTATAATTATACCATCGGCCTGTAAACTCGAATACCTCAAACCCTGTATAAATAGTATTTTAAACAAAACTTATCGTACTAAATTTGAGATATTACTAATTGTTAACGAAATTCGCTTGGAGAAAGCAGAGATCAAGGCATACCTAGATGATCTTACAAGAGATAAATTTATACAGGTCATACAATATAAAAATCAGCCTTTTAATTATTCAAAAATAATAAATCTAGGAGTAACCAAAGCTCGGGCCGACAATATATGCTTCCTTAATGATGATATCGAAGTAATTTCAAGAGAATGGCTTGATGAACTTGTTTCATGGCTCTTAGTAGATAGTGTAGGAGCAGTTGGTGCTCGCCTACTCTATCCAGACAAATCCATTCAACATGCGGGCGTAGCAATAGGTGTTAACGGAATGGCAGACCATCTAGAGAAAGGTAAACTTCGGGAAGATGCTGGAGACTTTGCACGCATCTTATTTCCTCGAGAATTGTTTGCGATAACTGGTGGCTGCATGGTAGTCAGAAAAGATGTTTTCGAACAAATCAGTGGTTTTGACGAAAACTTAGCAGAGGCTTTCAACGACGTAGACTTTTGCATAAGACTTCAGCAAAATGGCTTTAAGGTTGTCTTTAATCCATTTGCCGAATTGATTCATCACGAATCGGTATCTGTCGACAAACCATATACGAAAAATCGGAAAGAAATTTTTCGGAAAGAAATGAATGTTTTTCTAAAAAAACATAATGATTTTTACGAAGATCCTTACTATAGTTCGAACTACTCTAATTTAAGGCCATATTTCAGATTAGCACACCCGCCTCGCAAATTGGCCCCCTGGAAGGAGATTAATGATTTATCATGGAAAAGGCGAAAACCCTTACGACTATTTCAGGGACAAGTAAAGTACTCTTCTGATAAGGTTATCATATTTTCTCATTTTGATAAGGATAACATTATAGATCCATATGTACAATTTTGCCTTAATGAAATGCACAAGATTGGATGGGTCATAATTTTCGTCACAAGCTGTCATAAACTGGCAAAAAATGAGATCGCTAAGATTGAACAAATTGTTTGCACTGTGATTCTCTCAGACGGTAACGGGAGAGACTGGGGCAATTATGCACTTGGGTTTCGGTTTGCCTACGAATTAGCTATTCCAAGCAAGCTTATTCTCATGAATGATAGTGTATATGGACCATTCCATTCGATAAAAAATATTTTTAAAAAAGCGGATAGTTTTGATGCTGACTTTTGGGGTCTTACTGATTCTCCCCAACATCGATATCACTTACAAAGTTATTTTTTGTACTTCAAGCCATCGATCTGTTTGCATCAGACATTTATAAACTACTGGGAATCATTCATTCCACAACCTAACAAAGACCTAATTATTGAAAGGAACGAAATCGACTTCTCTCAACACTTCATCAATTTAGGATTTAATCCTGCTGCACTTTATCCATATTCTGACTTAGTCAAAATTGGTCGTTCTAGCAACTACGCTGCTAGCAGCTTGCTAAAGAAAAATGAGCATGTAAATCCTTCCCACTATTTCTGGGATATCTTGTTGGTTTTTTATAAATTTCCTTTTATTAAAGTAGAACTTTTAAGAGACAATCCTTCCCAAATTCCTGGCATAGATTTAGTAAGAGACATATTGAAAGAAATAAATCCAGAAGTAAGCGAACAAGTAAGCGAACACTTAAAGAGGGTCTCCGTAAAAAATCTTAATTACAATCTCAAGAAATAAAATTTCCTTCATTTTGAAACTGCTCGCCAAACAAATGGGCTGTTAAAAAATTGTTGTCCGTCTGATGCGAATCTAAGTTCTATTGAATGTATTTGTTGAGTTACTAATTTTGAAATTTCTAGCTCAATCTGAATTTCATGATCTTTATTTGAGATTTCGTAAACCTTTTGTGTTTTACAAATTCCATCTATCCAAAACTCTATTTTTTCTTCATAAGAAAGGCTTTTTAAAGAGGCTCTCAGGTAATTGTTCTGAACACCATGAAGATGTCCAAACCTAGTAGCGGTTTTGTCAAAAGATTTGGATCTAGCCCTAAAGCTATATCCCTTATGATTAGGTTGAATTAGCTCCAAAAATCTTGAGACTTCTTTTCTTTGAAGATCTAATCCGGCAAAATTACTTAAACTTGTAATCAAGTTTGAAGGGTTCAATAAAGCTTTCTCATATGAAATTAGTAAACTGGATATTTTAAATGCTTGAATCTTCTTTATGATATTCATCTGCTCGTTAATTGTTCTGTTAAGATAGACGAAATGCTTTTCTGTTGTATCTTCGATGTTTTCTGAGAGCGAAATTTCATTTCTTCCCGAAATTGAAACAGGATCTCTGAGTATACATATTATTTTAGGATTTCGAAATTTGCACAATATGTGTTCCAAATACAAATACAAATCCGGCCTTTTCCATCCCCATTTTTTACTTTTTTCATTACGCTTAACAATTTCACATATAAATTCATTAGAAACTGTCCCGTACTGTAATTCTTTTACAAAAGCACCTAATTTATTATCTTCGTAAACTGGTCCAATTTCCTTGCCCATAGGAACTCCCATTTCGTGAAGAAGGCGGCTCAACATTGTCGTACCTGCCCTAGCCTGCCCAATAATAAGAAAAGTTGATTCCAAAGTTGGGTTATCCCAGTAAAGGTTAAAGATACCGTTATTATGTAAATCTGATGAATTGATTTTAGTCATGAGTGGATAAATATCCTAATTCATCAATAATTTCTGGAACCTTAGATTTATTGATTGTTTCTTGTTCATCCTCTGTAAAATTAGAAAATCGAACTGCTTGATTGGGAGTCTTCTGCGGACCAACTAGCATGGTTTTTGTGTAGTCTCGAATTTCTATAAACTGAAAAGTATTGTTTATGTTTTCATCAAAACTTTTCAAGTAATCCTCATACTTTACAACTTTCAGCCAACTAGGAGAATCTTTTACAAAATTTAATACTGAAGTCGGATAATAACTTTCAAATCTTCTTATAACTGCACTTAGGTAAGACGAATCTTCAGGAAGAGACCACTTTTCCTTGATATCAACGAAAGGTCTAAAAGGTATTGATTTTACATTTGGCTTGTAAATTGAATGGATTACTTCCAAAGGGTGGCGTATCAACACAATTACTTTAGCATCAGGAAAGTAGTTATGTAGTTTTTCAAGTTCCCTAATATCTTCATTGATTTTGAAAATAAAATTATCGAAGGGCAAAAGAAATTCCCTTCTTCGCTCTAAATCAAATAAATCAAATCTTTCCAGGAATGACGGGTAAATTTTTGTCTTTAGAATTGTAAACAACCAAGTTGTTCCACTTCTTATTGATCCAGTCAGAAAAACTTTCAAAAGGCGTTAAACAGAAATTTGATCAGAATAACTTGCCACAATTTTTTTAAAGAGTGCAATTTTCTGAACGATTAATTAAATCATTCGCAGTAAAAACATTTGGAACATTCACATTCTAGACCGGTTTTTTACTGACTGTTTGATGAACATATGACCCGACTTCGATACCTAACTTGGATTTATCAATGTATTTTAATAAATAATTTTTGCGATCCATATTAGAAAGATTTTTCTAAGAACGAGGAGAAGTTGTTAAATGAATTTCATCAAACAGGATAAATGATCCAGTATGTTTAATATCATATTTATAATCAATCTCGGGAACTGAAATATCCAGAAAATCCAAGTAACGAGCTTCAAAAATTCTTTTTCTTTTATGAGATGATGTTAATCCGCATGAAAGAAAATAATGCCCAGCATTCAGCATATTTTTAAACGAAACACGGACATTCAATTCATCATTTTTTGAGCAGTTACCAAGTCTAAATCGTCTTCCCGAAATCACAGTTCCTTCCCTTGTACGAATATTCAAGCCAAATTCCAGATCTTCAACATCTTCATGCACATCAACAAGAAAGTTAAACTCAGCATCTTCGAGGCTAGGTAAAACAAAACCCCTTTCTATTTTTTGGCCAGAGTAATTAAAGAATTTTAATGAACACCTACCTTTGCCATAATTAGGTTTAAACTCATTTACAGTAACGGTGTTTTCTTCTGGCTCTAAAGATTGATCACGCATCATGTTAAGCATCTCATAGTAATGGTAAGCACATCTTTTGGGGGACCCAAAAAATGAAAGATCTCCCTTATCCAAAACCATTGCTTTATCACATAGCTCAAGGACTTGATTTATATTATGGGATACAAAGATAATTGTTTTGCCTTCATTCTTAAATTTTTCGAGCAATCGCATGCATTTTCGTTGGAAATACATATCACCTACTGCAAGTACTTCATCAAGTACAAGAATATCAAAATCCAAAAATGCCCTTACGGCAAAACCCAATCTTGCGATCATTCCTGTTGAGTATGTCGACAAAGGCTGATCAATAAAATCATCAATTTCAGCAAAATTAAGTATTTCTGCTTCTATCTCTTTGGTTAAATAATCATTCAAACCCACAACACTCGCGTAAAGGGCAATATTTTCTCTACCCGTAAAATCTAAATTAAATCCACTACCCAATTCAAAAATAGCGGAAAGTCTACCATTTACTTTCACTTCCCCATCAGTCGGTTGTGTTATGCCTGCTAATAACTGGAGAAGCGTGCTCTTACCAGAACCATTAAGTCCTAAAATACCAAAACAGGAACCCCGTTTTACCTGAAATGTGATTTTATCCAGGGCACAAAATCCTTTTGTAGTTCGGGAAAATAATCTTTTGAAAAAAAGAGCATTTTTAATGAGAGGATATATTTTTGAAAGATTTTTTGCCTCTACTGCGACTTGACTGGATAAATTTGTATTCAAACCTCAAGCGATTCTAGCATATTTTTTGACATAATTTATGGTAGTCTCTGGCTTAATTACTTTATAATCAGAAAGATTCCAATCATCAGTATATTCATATCTTTTCAAGAACTTTTCCATTCGGGGTCGGAAGAAATTAATATCCTCATTAGTAAACCAATTTTTCCATCCGCCAAATTTTCCTTCCCGTTTTATTTCTGGGCGAACCACTTTTAAATTTTTATCAATACACAAACTTAAATTCAAATATTCACAAAGTTCATTAAAGTTATTTAAAATAAAATTCTCGTATGAAAAAATAAACGAGGCTGGGTTACGATCATGCCAATCCATAAATAATGCGAGATTTTCTTCAACCCGATTATCAATCATATTTTCCATCAAACCCGAACCTTCCATGATTCTAAAAATCTGGACCACTGAAACAGATTCCGGAAAACTAATTTTTTGTTCCAGAATCGGTAAAATTTTTTCATATATGTGCGGATTTTGTTTGAATTTTTCCGAAATTAAACGGAACAACAACCGACTAATCAAATTATCTCGTGGGTCTCTGGTTAAACCTATTGTTTTAGAAAAAACTCCTTTCAAATTTTTCTCATATTTCAAGTAAGGACGTAAAATGGCCTTTACAATCGTTCTACTATCTTCCTTACAGCGAGGCAAAACTTGCATTTTTATTGTCTCTAGAGTTGGCTCAAAATATGCCAAAGATCCTACATCACATGAATTTTTGATAAGTTCAAATAAAGCTGAAGAACCACTCCTTGCCATTGAAACAATAAGAATATTTGGCCTTTTTTGCACAAGTACTTACTTATCAATGTAATAGTTGCATAACTCGTCCCAGTATTTATCAGAATGATTCGATTTCAAAATCGATGAAACATGTTGATTATTTATTAATGAATAAGGCTCATCAAAATTCATATTCTCGGACTTTATAGAAACTTGATAACCCATTCTTTTACCTACTTCATCTTGATACTTTTGTGCAAAACTGATCATACTTCCTGAGTATTCGCAGGGCCTAATTTCAGTTATACATCTGTTAGACTTAACTAAGTCGGTATAAACTTGAGCCAAATTCTGCACATGAATCATATCCCGAACATAATAAGGTGTTTTAATTGTAAATACCTTTTCAAGATTCAAAAATGAATGAAATAAATGATAAGAAAGTTTTTTGTCTTCAAAGGGTCCGAATGGGTTAGTAATAACTATTCTAGTTAAATCAAAACTATAACTTCGGCATAATTCACTTATCGCAGCATAGGATAGGTACTTAGATAATGCATACCGATACCAATTCGGTTTTTTTGATTTTGTATCGTCTAATGTAACAGCATCTTCAAACACAGATGATGTCCAAACAACTCTTCTACACCCTTTTTCAAAAAGATTGTCTAAAACAATTTCGGAAGATTTTAAATTTTCTGAAAGTGCTTTAGTTAGTGGGAACCTATCGCTCGAATAATTTTCAACAAATGCCCCATGCAAGCATAGTGTTTGGTAATTATCATTGCACAATTCCAAGAAAAAAGGACTTCCAAAAGGGCAATCATAGATTAAATTCACGCGATCTTTTAAGAGTTCTAGACGTTTTTTCTTAAGATCAATATAATCCTCTTCTTTTCTTGGAAGTGGGCAAACCAGAGAAAAACCTTCCTTATGTAATTTTTGGGCAAACCAAAAGCCAGTAAATGATGATGCCCCAGTCAGTAAGATATTTCTTTTCACTTAGAGCATTACTTAATGTAATCAGACCAATTTTGATCTTTAGAGGAAATAACCTTAGGTTCCATAGGCCACTGGATATTAAAGACTGAATCATTCCAACGAACACCATTTTCATCTTCGGGAGCATACATAGCATCGACTAAGTAAAAAACTTCAGTATTTTCTTCCATGGTCAAAAATCCATGAGCACATCCTTTTGGAACTACAATCATGGAGCGATTGAGTTCATCTAAATGAAAACCACCCCAAGCCAAATAGGACTTAGAATCGGGTCTAAGGTCAATTACCACATCATAAATCGCTCCCTTTAAACATCGAATAATTTTGGTTTCAGATGAATTCCCTACTTGATAATGCATACCCCGCAGAGTTCCTTTATCAGCAGAAAAAGAATCATTAGCTTGTTTAAGTTGAAAATCTTGGCCAATTTCCTCGAATTCCTTATTGCAGAAAAGCCTGGCAAAAAATCCACGTTCATCCCCCCTTTTTTCTAACTCTACTCGATAACAATCTTTAATTTTCGTTTCAAGAAACCTCATGAGCTTATTACTTTAGTGCTTTTTGAAGCAGAAATAGTCTCTTGAACCTTCCGCCCATCCGATCTTCATCATTGAAGTTAATTTTTTCTAGTAACTGCCTCAATCTGAAGATTCCATCCTGCAGTGAGTATTGAAACTTAAAATTTGGGAACATTACATTCCATTTTTGGAAACTAACCGCATAATCTCTAGTATCTTTTCCCGCATTTCCACCAACTGATATATCACAATTTTTAAGTATTTTTTGAGTTTCCTTTGCCATCTCAATGACTTTAAGGTTTGCATTTTGTGGCGCAAAATTAACCACAAGATCCTTAATTTTCTCAGGATCAGATTCACACAAGTGATGAAACCCAGAAGCAATATCTCGACAGTGCACAAGAGGTCTATGCGCCTCACCATCGCTGAGCATTTTGATTGATCCTGTAGTAAGTGCAGTTGCAACAAAATCATTAATGACCAAGTCTAACCGAAGGTTTGGAGAATGTCCAAAAGCCGTGGCATTACGTAATGAACAAGTCACAAAGCCGCTTTTACCCAATTCAAGTAAAGCATTTTCCACGGCAATTTTGGTCTCTGCATAGAGAGAAACTGGGTTTAAACCCGAATCCTCATCTACAATGTTACTAACCGCTTCACCATAAACAGAACAACTGCTCGAGAATAAAAACATCTTTACACCCGCGGCAGCACACTTTTCAGCAAATTCAATCGTCTTCTCTTGGTTCACAGAGAGTGTGACGATAGGGTCTAAATCCCCCATAGGATCATTCGAGATAGCCGCTAAGTGGCAGACTACATCAAACTGTGCTAACTCTTTATTTGAGAGATCAGCAAAATCACATTTCAACAATTCATAGCCTTTTACTTTTGAAGCAACGAATGCCTCATCATACCAACAGTAATCGCATCCAAAAACCTCATGACCACCTGATAATAATATTTCAGCTAAGTGCTGTCCTATATATCCCTCTGAACCAGTAACTAAAATTTTTTTCATACCCTTCCTTCAATATAACCAATCCATTTCGCCATTTTTATATAATATATCTAATTCTTCCTTATCTCTTTGTGTATCCATACATCTCCAAAAACCCGAATGTTTAAAAACCTGTAATTCGCCATTTTCACTCAGACTCTTAAGAGGACTCTGTTCCAAAATACAATTCGTATCTGTAGTTAGAAAATTTCTAAAATTTGAATTAAAGAAAAAATAACCCCCATTGATCCATTGGTCATTCAATACTGGCTTTTCTAAAAACTCTTCAACTTTTTGGCCATTAGTCTTCAATTCTCCAAACCGTGAAGTTGGGTTTACGCCAGTAATGGTACCAATTGAGTCATTTTTTTTATGAAAATCAAATGAGTCTCTAAGATTAACATCACAAATACCATCACCATAAGTTACTCCAAATGTGTCTTTATCTTGGTAATACCTATCATAAGCTCTCGCTATTCTGCCTCCGGTCATACAATTTTGACCTGTATCAACCAGATCAATTCTCCAATCTTCTACTTCATTTGAAGATAGAACTCTTACTCTTTCCTGATCGGAAGTTACTGAAAAATCATTGGCCAGATACCTTCTATTCAGAAAGTAGTCCTTTACATATTCTGATTTAAATCCAAGGCACAAAACAAAATGATTAAAACCGTAATTTGAATATGTTTTCATTATATGAAAAACAACTGGTTTACCACCAACCTCAACCATCGGTTTGGGTTTAAATTCTGTCTCTTCCTTCATTCTTGTGCCGATTCCGCCACATAGAATAAAAATGGGTACATCAGCAGTTTTTATATCTTTCATAGAAATTCTTTAAGATTAAAAGGACTCTCTCTCTAATTGATAAGTGAGTAGGTGTCGATCTAATCGAACTATTAAAAATATTTTGATTTTCACATATAAAATCTTTTTTGTGTAAAAGCAGATTTTTTTTGTAACCCCTTATAATTTTGGTATTAATTCTCTCAACAGATTCACATGAAAATTGGCTATGGAAACGAATTTTTTCACAAAAAATAATCAACTCATTTTGGGGAATCTTTGATTCTAAGATTTCTTCATATAAATCTATCGCCGTCCGGAATGGTTCGGCGTCTCTAGAATATAAGCTTCTCGCTGTTCTATTATGATTTAACTTAATGTTAATTTTTTCATGAACAGATTTAGGTAATTCCTTCCCAAAAATCTCAGAAAGGTAATTTTTTGAATCCATCAATATTTTATCATAAATAATAAATCTTGGTGTTTTACCTTTTGAAAAAATCAAAGCCTCAACTAAGTTCCAAATCCAAATATAACAAGCTCTCGTAGGTTCTAAATTATCCCTTACAACCAGTGATTGAACCACTTCAAACGGATGCCTAACAGGCATAAATATGTTAAATTTCAAACCCATTTCCAAAAAAGCTTTTTCCCAAATTGGAAAAGTTCTACAAATTCTTGGATCTTTAATAATTAATGGTAATTCAGAAATTGGTTTCCCATTTAAGGCTTTTGTAATTGCTTCGATCACATGCTTTTTTTGACAATCTATGAAAGAAATGGACTCAATCGATTTAGGAGTTGGTATGATTGAGTCCCACTCTAATCCGATTTTTCTTAGTATTTTGTCATTAGCTTCAACCCAATACCAAGACTCGTTAAAACCATTTATATTTGAAAGTGAAGGTCTTAATAGATTGGAGGGCAAAACCCCTCCCAACTCACTCAATATAGAACTGAACAATGAAGTGCCACTTCGATGGCAACCAAGCACCAACCATACATCAGGTTTAACTTTATTTCTTACTTTCAAATAGAGAAAGTAAGTGAAGAGTAGACAACGAATGAAGAGATTACTCTATTACCTTATCGATTCCAACTCTACCAATTCCGTCAACTCCGCCAACACCACTGACTTTAGCTGTATAATTACCTGTAGGTAAGGTAATAACAATTGCAGATTCTTTGGATATCAATGTATTAAGATAATCTGGAATTTCAGAAGAGGAGTTTGCTGTTTGGATAGTACCATCATCATAATCAACATCATAATCATCATTCCAAGCCAAGGTTACTTTCTCAGTATGGTAATCTGATATTTGTTGAATTAGTTCGATTTGAGGGTCTGACAAAGCGTCAGAATTTGCTCGGGAAGGTCCAAATGCACGTATACATACCATAACATTACCACCCCGAATTTGAAAACCGGCAATTAAATATTGAGAAGAGTCAGCACCTACATAACCTCGAGTAGAAATGTTAACAAGTTGTCCGTTTCCAGTTTGGTCTGAAAGATCATTTATCCCAATACGTCCAATTCCCTCATTTGTTCCATCTACATTTGTAATAAAGGCTGTGTAACCAAGAGATGTGTTATTGTCCCAGTTGGAAACTGTTTGAATATCAGCGGTTTCTTTATCTACTAAAACATCCAATAATTCTTGGGTACTAGTGCTAACGCCAGACAATCGAGTATTGCCAGTAGCATCATCAACTTCAGATACAATACCAGAGGAACTCGGCAATAAGGAAGCGGGGTTTGTTTTCCAAGTTAATATGGGGTCATCCAAATTGTCTTCATTATTACGAGATGGTCCAAAACCTCTAACCAATACTTCCAATTGGTCGCCATAAACTCGGAATCCTCCGATAAGTCGCTGAGCACCAGTCCCAACATAACCTCGGGTTGATAGATTCACCAGTCTTCCACCGCTCAATGTTCCATTATCATCTGGCGGCGTTAAATTCGATAAATTAGAATCGTTTGCACTAGGTTCGGTCGTGGGTGGTGTGCCTGGATCGGTTGATGGTGCGGTACCTAACAGCGGAGTCCAATATGTAGTAGAAGTGATTGTGGTTCCAGCAGGCACATATTGAACGCTTATGTAGCTAACGCTGCTTGAGACAACAATTGCGGGGTGCGTATAGGCTAAATTTTGGTCGTGTGCTTGAAATGCGAACAGTGAGGGCAGAGCAAGAACGACAAATAGGAAAATCGA
>Ga0206130_10005063_pt1 | contig 15846 bp, 14 predicted proteins | sample Helgoland_Spring_9_FD_148637 | JGI IMG/M metagenome (GOLD analysis project Ga0206130, IMG submission 148637) | Pelagic subsurface seawater microbial communities from Kabeltonne, Helgoland, North Sea - Helgoland_Spring_Bloom_20160512_1 | ecosystem: Environmental > Aquatic > Marine > Epipelagic ... | reverse complement strand
TTGGGGGCCGGTAACGGTGACCTTTGCCGGCATTCCTGAATTAGAACCGGATTGGGTGGCGCGTCATCTGCAGGACCTGTATGTGTTGGATGTCAGGTCAAAGCCGGAATACGTTGGCGAGCTCGGGCACATTGACGGGGCGACATTGATCCCGCTGGACGAATTGCGTGCGCGAATCAAGGAAATTAATACGGATAAGCCCATAGTCACTGTTTGCCAGTCAGGTAAACGATCGGCGATGGCGACACAGATATTATTAGCTGCGGGCTTTGATCGCGTCGCTAACATTCCCGGTGGTCTGATCCACTGGTCAAGGCTCGCCCTGCCGGCGCTGGTAGGTGGCTTATCGTGATCGTGGCGGTGGGTCAAAAATCTGATGGGTGATCTTAGTGGTATTACCGTCGTCAGTCTCGAGCAGGCAGTCGCCGCACCCTATGTGTCTGGCCGGTTAGCTGAGGCCGGCGCCAGGGTCATCAAGATTGAGCGGCCTGAGGGGGATTTCGCCCGTGGCTATGACCAATTCGTGCTCGGTCAAAGTGCTTACTTCGTCTGGCTCAATGCCGGTAAGGAAAGTGTTACGCTCGATCTGCGTGATGATAACGACAAAGCCCTACTGCGCAACATGCTGGCGACTGCCGATGTGTTTATTCAAAACCTGGCCCCAGGAGCGCTGGCGCGGCTAGGGTTTGATCCGGAATTATTGCGGGTTCAGCACCCTGCGTTAGTGATCTGTTCGATTTCAGGTTATGGCGAAGAAGGACCGTACCAGCTGCAAAAAGCCTACGATCTGCTGATTCAAGCAGAAACCGGCCTGTGCTCGATTACAGGTATCGGCGAGGAGTTAACTCGGGTAGGGGTATCAGTCTCGGATATTTCCGCGGGCATGACCGCCTACCAATCGATTCTGCAGGCGCTGTTTGCCCGCGAGCGCGATCCGGATCGCGCCGGACGCCTGATCAATGTTTCATTGTTTCATTCGACCGCTGACTGGATGAATGTACCTTATCTGCAGCATCGCTATGGTCACTTCACGCCAGCGAATCATGGGCTCAAACATCCCAGTATCGCACCTTATGGCGCCTTTACTTGTAGTGACGGCAAAGCGGTATTGATCAGTATTCAAAATGAGCGAGAATGGCAGGCCTTGTGTGAGCAGGTGTTCCAAAACGCTGGATTGGCAACTGATTCAAGATTCCAGGATAACGCCGCGCGGGTTGCCCATCGTCAGGCACTTGATGAACTTGTAGGCCAATATTTTATCGGTTTTACTCGGGACCATATGATCAAGTTGCTGGATGATGCCCGTATCGCCTTCGGCCGCCTGTCAGATCTTGATGATCTGCAGCACCACCCACAGAATCGCTATCGAAAGATTGAGACCCCTGCTGGTGTTGTCGAGGCGCTTGGCCGTGGCGCCGTGACTTCCAGCGATGTACCTGTGACCCTCAAGCTCGCCGCCTTGGGTGAACATAATCACCCGCTTCGCGTCGAGTTCCACAAGCCTCAGGAGGATTGACCCTATAGCCACTGATGAGTTGCCAGGCATCCGCCCCAAAACAAGCGAATTTGTGTGGCCTGTAGGGTAAGACTCGAAGCTTCACTATCGTCGGTAAGGCGAGGTCAATGCATGAACTCGTGACTTTACCCCTCCCGTATTTGGCAGGCGAAACATGAGCCCGTTTTGTTTGAAATCTGAAATGCTAATGACCTCGCGGGCAATGCCCCTTGCTTGACTCCATGCCTAGACGAAGTGGGTCCAGGCCGCCTTGGGTGTCTAAGGACGTCCAGTATAGATTTTGACTGTTTCCTGAGGTGCGCTAGTCGCTGCTCAGCAACGTCTCCGCAATGTCGAGATAGGCTTGGCCGAGCAATTCATAGTTGAGTTCAGCCAAATGCAGGCCCGTCGATGCTATTTCAATAACGCCCCATTGCCAAATGGCAACTGCATCGACCCCAGTGATAGACGCCAGTAACTCACAGCGTTTTTGGGCGATGGTAGCTGCCTGCGGGTGCTGGTATTGTTCATGCCAGTTACGCATCAGGATACCAAGATCATAGGCGGGCTCGAAGAGTAGGCCGTCGGGATCTACCAATTTGCATTTCCGCATAGCTTTGTCGTTAGTTAGCAGTAGGGCATTGTGTTCATGCGCATCGCCATGGACAAGGCAGAATGTTTCGGGTCGCCAGGCTTGACGGCGTTGGTGCAGATAGTCGAGGCAGCCGTTGATGAGTTCTGGCCTCGGTGAAATCGTTAGTCTCTTTGGTGTGTTGCTGAAATGTGCTTCTAGCCAGTCGGCTTTATTGATGCCGCTCGATAGTCCTGGGTCGACCGGTGCATCCCAGCTCTCGGCGAGTGCGCTGCAAATCAGTGGCAGTTGCTGGTCAATGGATAAATCCAGCTCTCCGATGGGTTGACCAAGTTGTTCCAGCAGTAAAGCATCATGTTCATCGGCAGACTCCAGCAGCTGTGCGTAGCCGTGGCCGCCGGCTAGCTTTAAGGCGAGCGTCTCGGGGCGTACTGGATCTGTGGTGGGCAGCATCAGCTTCAATACCGCTTTTTTGCCACTGTCACAAATCACGGAAAAAACCAGGCTTTCTGAACCTCCTGGCAGTTGTTCCAGCGAAGCCAGGTTCCAGCGTGCGCTCAGAGTGGCAAGACTGGCATCAAGACCGTTCAGCCAAGTCTCGCCGGTTTTTCCAAGCAACTGAGCTCGTTTCCGCACAATACTTGAGATCGAATAAACCATTAGCCCTTCGAATCACTCATGCAGAGATCGCAGCCTGTTGTGGCGCTAGCCCGCCCAGCGTCGCCGCGCAAGCATGTGCAGCCTCTGCACCCTTGGTCTTGAAATGCTGCTTGAAGAATTCAGGCTGGCCTTCGCTGAGGAAATCATGAGGCGTTAATACCGCTGAAAAGATCGGTACGCCCGTATCCAGCTGGACTCGCATTAAGCCATCAATCACCGCACTGGCGACAAATTCATGCCGATAAATGCCGCCATCAACGACCAGGCCGGCCGTGACAATGCCAGCATAATTATTAGATTCCGCCAGTAGTTTGGCGCGTAGAGGAATTTCAAAGGCGCCAGGGACTTCAAAAAAGTCTACTTGGCGAGTATCGATTTGCGCAAATTCCTGACGAAACGCATCACGTAATTCGTCAACGATATCGCGGTGCCAACAGGACTGAATGAATGCGACACGATCACGTTTGGTCGTGTCTGAAAAGTCAGAATTGAAGGTGGTCATCTGTTGCTTGCCTCTCATGTTAAGTTAAACAACAGGGCAAACGAGGACGTCTATCTCACACGATCTGCAGGGTTAACCGCAGCGTTCAATTGACCTCACTCTCATAACCAGACTTTAACTGTCGGCCCCGGAATCACACCAGGTCTGCTTGTCCCCTCGTAACACGTTATAGTCTGTTACAAGGGCGCCCGCGGGCTACGCTTTCACGATTACCGCCGGTGGGGACTTTCACCCCGCCCTGAGAATCACCATCTCGGATGGCGATAAGACCGAGTATACGGAAAGTGAATTTTGTTGTACACAGATGATGAATACAGATGATGAGGGCAGATCCGCGCCATCGATGTGTCTGTCCGGTCAGCTACGCACAAGATTGACGATTTAGGTGAGTAGGTAGGCAGCTGGGCTGCTTGATCTTGGGTCATGACCGGACTAGGCTATCGGATTGATCTTTAGCTGGTAAGGATTCGAGATTGAAAAGGCGACAAGTGTGAGTCTGGAAGTTGAGCGCGTTGACGAGCTCCATCTATTGTTAAAAGAAAAGCGTCATTTACAAGCCACCATCGAATCTTTACGCACTAAATTAGAGCGTTCGAGCGAGCTGGGCGAAGAGGCTATTCAGCAGCATCAGGTTGCAGTCAGTCAGGAGGTGTCGCAACTCAAGGCCACCATCCAGGCTTTACGATTGCAGTTAGAGTTAGCGGGCAATGAAAAAACTGAGGCCGTCCAGGCTGAGATGCTGAATGCCCAACGGGAACTTGCCGAACTTCGCGGCACCGTGCAAAGCCTGCGCGAGCAGCTGGAAGCAAGGCTCCATGGCGAGGAACAAACGCTCCAGAAAGTACGTGCAGAATCTCACCTCGAGCTCCAGCAGCTCAAGGCCACTGCCCAGGCCTTGCGCGTAGAGCTAGAACTCGCGGGCATTAAAACAACCGCTGCGGTGCAGCGAATCGCGGCGGAGTCGCAGCAAGAAATTCTCACGCTGAGATCAACGGTCCAAACATTAAGAGAACAACTCGAGACACAACAACACCAAATGAGCGAGGCTGTTCAGGCTGCACATGCTGCGTCCAGTATGGAAATAAAAGTCCTCCAGGCATTGGCGCAATCGCTGCGTGAGCAGATGACACTGACGAATCAGCAGAAGGACGTCGAGGTTCAGCAAGCGGTTTTAAGCAATCGGCTTGAAATCAACGGGTTAGAAAGTACTGTACGGGCCTTGCGAGACCAGTTGGAGTTATCCTATCTGGATCGTGACACTGCTGTGCAGGCGGCCAGAGCCGAGGAATATCAAGACAAAAAAGCTGTTCAGGAGACTGCGCAGCGTCTGCGCGAGGCGCTGGAGTTAAGCCAGCAAGAACTTGAAAGACGAGTGCAAGAGACTCGAGCGAGTACCAATGATGAGATTCGCATGCTTCAAGGGGCCGTACAGGCTCTTCGTGACGCAGCGGATGAAGCCGCCGTAGACCAAGAGATCGCTATTAACCAGGCGACCGCACGTTTAACGGCGGAAAATACCCAGCTCAAATTAACAGTCATTTCAATGCGTGAACAGATGGATACCCTGCAATGAGTGAGACACCTTCAAACACTACCACCAAGCGCCTTTCATTAGATCCAGTGGAGCAGTTACGCCGCGCTGAATTTCTTCTGGATGTGTCCAGGAAAGTTTCTGGACTGACCTCTCTCGATGAAATTCTCGCGGAGTTGGTTGCGATCAGCACGCAAGAGATAGGTGCCGAACGCGGTACGTTATTCCTCAATGATCCGACGACTGGCGAGCTGTATTCACGTATAGCCCAAGGTATTTTTAAGCGAGAGATCAGAGTGCTCAATGATCGGGGTATTGCGGGCCACGTGTTCACTCAAAATAAAAGTGAAATCGTCACTGATGCTTATGCAGACTCCCGGTTTAATAAAGATGTGGATGAGAAGACTGATTTTGTGACCAAGAGTATCTTGTGTGTGCCGCTATTGACGGTTCGTGGTGAAGTCATTGGTGTGACTCAGGTGCTCAATAAGATTGAGGGCGAATTTAACGAAGATGATCTTGCTTTGCTGGAATCCATTACCACCCAGGCCTCAATTGCATTGCAAAGTCATCAGTTGATAGAGCAAATGCAGCGCAACACAGTCAAGGAAATGGAGTTCCTCGATATGATCGCTGATGTAACCTCGGAAATTGATATTGTTGAGCTTCTCAACAAGGTCATGCAGGAGGCTACCCGCATGCTGAATGCGGAGCGCTCATCGGTGTTTCTCAATGACGAAAAAACGGGTCTGCTTACCTTGTTGGTTGGTGATGGTTTGCCCGCAGGCGGTATTAGCTTTCCAAACACGGCGGGTATTGCCGGTGCTGTTTTCACCACTGGCGAGACTATCAATATACCTCATGCCTACGCTGATCTCCGTTTTAACCCTGCGTCGGACAAGCAAAATAATTTTTTCACCAGCTCCATGCTTTGTATTCCTGTGATTAATAAGTCGGGCAAGAAAATTGGCGTCACTCAAGTGCTGAATAAGCGTGGTGGCGCGTTTAACGAGGAGGATGAGCAACGCTTGACCGCATTTACCGCGCAGGTCTCTATTGCCCTTGAAAATGCCAAATTGTTTAGTGAAGTGCAAACCATGCAGAACTACAACGAGAGCATTCTGCAGAGCATGCCGAATGGCATGATTACCTTTGATGAAGACCAGTTGATCAAAACCTGTAATCAAAATGCGTTGAATATTCTTGGAGTGAGCGAAGATTGGATCATTAACAAGACTGCGACCGACCTCTTCAGTCTGAGTAATGGGTGGGTGCTGGAAAAAATTAATGCAGCCGAAGAGACGTTGAAAATACAGCATGTTGTGGATGCTGAACTGTCGGTTAATAAAGAATTGATATCGGTTAATGCCAGCTTCCAACCCTTGATGAATGAAGACAAGGAAAAGATAGGTTCCCTCGTCATGCTGGAAGATATCAGCACTGAAAAGCGCATGAAGTCGATGATGTCGCGTTACATGGACCCGAGCCTCGCGGACCGATTGATGGGTGGGGAAGAGGATAGTCTGGGTGGTACATCCGGCGTCGCTACCGTTTTATTTTCTGATATTCGTGGGTTTACGCCCCTGACAGAATCATTGGGTGCGCAGGGTACTGTTGGCTTGTTGAACGAGTATTTCACCCTGATGGTGGAATGTCTGCAGAATGAAGGAGGCATGCTGGACAAGTTTATCGGCGACGCCATTATGGCTGGCTTCGGCTTGCCGGTTTCCCATGGTGACGATGAAGATCGGGCAGTGCGAACGGCGGTGTCGATGATCAAGGAGCTGTGGAAGTGGAATGACGTACGTCGAGTTCAGGGCTTGGGGCGAGTAGATATCGGTATTGGTTTGAACACGGATACCGTGGTTAGCGGCAACATTGGCTCCTTAAAGCGAATGGACTACACCATGATAGGAGACGGCGTGAACCTGGCTGCGCGGTTGGAGAGTGCTTGTAAGCAATATCGAGCAAGAATATTGATCAGTGATCAAACCTACAGTAAATTGCGCGGCACCTATCGCTCCAGAGAAATTGATCTGGTGGTCGTTAAGGGTAAGACAGAGCCTGTCAAGATTCATGAGATTCTCGATTACCACACCGATGAAAGCTTTCCTCATATCCAGGACGTCTTGGGTTTGTTCAAGGGCGGCCGAGATTTGTATCAGAATCAACAATGGAGTAAAGCCAAGGCTGAGTTCCAGAAAGCCGTGGTGCTCAACCAACATGATCACTTGTCTTCTATTTACATGGAGCGGTGTGATTACATGCAAGCCCACCCGCCTGGCGACGACTGGAATGGCGTCTGGGTGATGGAAGAGAAGTGATGCTGGGCTTTTCATGCCATGATGAAAGGCCTCAGCATTAGGGCAAAGTCATTATCAGGCTAGCGTAGACTTAACTAAGGGATCTCTAGCAGTATAGAAAAGTCTACAATTTGTTCGAAATTCTCGGGGCTATCAAAGACCGTCACGAAATGAATCACGAGACCAAATGCGAGCGTAAAGAGGCCAACCGTGTACATCGCCGCTGACTTGTTGCCCGCATGGCACATCGCAATCGCAATCTGAGTCAGAGTGCCCAGTAAAATAAGCATTGCTAGCTTTCGAGGCCCGCTATGGTTCCTCTTTATTTCGAGTCTTTGGAGCCTTAAATCTCTCAAAGCATCGATATGAAGAAACAATCTGCTCTTCAAAAATGCGGTGCCAGATTCGTCATTGATGATAAAGCTCTGCAGATCAACTAAGGCGGGTAACTCCGTAAATGTAATCTGATCTTTGGTTGTCTGCAGTTTGTCTGTTGCGATGTCTTGTTCTGCGTAACGCTTTGTCAACTCTCTGATTCTTGCCGCCCCCTCACCGTAGCTGTCAGACAATGAATTGATTGCGCTTAACGCGTTAAATTCTTGAGCAACTAGCGATTTAGCTTTAGCAGTCTCCCGCCAGGTATCTCCCGCCATTAAACTCGCAAACAATCCAAACATAATTGCTAAGGCGCCAAAATAGGGACCGACCACACCCTTTATCTCAAACCGGGTTCCCGCCAAAGCGATTACAAAATAGGTAGCTAATATACCGGTAATAATAGGAACAAAACTGAACAAAGAGATAGCCATAATTTTTCTCTGTTAAATACGATTAAGTCATTAGTTTTACAGCAATCCTTCTATAAATGGAATTACGCGTCATAATTTGTTCGAATGAATCGTCTATAGGTTTTAGCCGGTAGCAAGCGTAACGAGCGTTTTTCGTTTTTAAGCGATGTAGCCTCAATCTTGCGGCTTGGTTCTGATAAGGCGTCGTAGGCACAGTACTGGATGTGAAAGGTTACTTTATTCTCTCCTGTCTTGACCGATTTTGACTAAATGTGGCTTACTAGTGGCACCTTCAACGATCAGCAAAAGGAAGCAAAAGATGGGACGTCTGGACGGCAAGGTTGCATTGATTACTGGCGGGGCACGTGGGCAAGGCGCAGCAGAAGGCAAACGATTTCGCGCAGAAGGCGCAGAGGTCTACCTGACTGATGTTTTGGTCGATGAAGGTCTAGCGACCGCCGCTGAAATTGGCGCGACATTTATTGAACACGATGTTACTGACAGCGATGCTTGGGCGGCAATTGTCAGCCGTATTGAAAACGAACAGGGGCATCTGGACGTGCTCATCAACAACGCGGGCATCTTCCATATGGTGGGTTTGGCCGACACCGAGCGGGCGCTCTGGGACCGCACAATTGCGATTAATCAGACCGGCGTGTTTCTGGGTCTGCAGGCCGTCACCGCCATCATGATCCGGCAGAAATCAGGCTCTATCATCAACATCTCGTCCATCGCCGGGTTGCGCGGCGCAGGCGGCGCCTTTGCCTACGGCGCCAGCAAATGGGCTGTGCGCGGCATGACCAAAAGCGCAGCGCAGGAGTTGTCACCCTATGGTATCCGCGTTAACTCCATCCACCCCGGAATCATCGAAACCAAGATGGTCGACGAATTCAGCCGCAAAGGCGTCAACGAAAGCATACGCGAGCGGATTCCCATGGGTCACTATGCAGATGCCTCGGAGGTCGCAAATCTGGCCCTGTTCCTGGCTTCCGACGAAAGCAGTTACTGCAGTGGTTCGGAGTTTGTTATTGACGGTGCGATGACGGCTTAAACTCACAGCGGCGTATAAATGGGGTCGGGGTAAAATTTACATCGATAAAGCTAAGCCCCTCACCGCGGCAGATGACCATGGCCCCGCTACAGGGATATATAGCTGTAGTCAGACTTTTCAGGGTGTGGTGGGCTGTAAAGTAGGTGTAACCTGATTCGACTTAATAGGCTTCTCAGGCAGTCTTAACCAATCAAAAGTTTTAAGAACAAAATGAAGATAAGGAAAATAAACCACATTTTCTGAAGAACGGTCAAGTGTGGTAATTGCTGATGTTCAGCCAAATTTACGCCCCCTGACGTGGTAATCCTTTAGATGGTCAATGTCTGTCATGATGCTGATCTGCTGGCATGATCGATGTCCTGTTCCACATAGGTGCCGTTCAAATACATCTCCCCTAGCAAAAACTGCCCCCATTCATTGCCGCTATTAGCAGACAGCCAAAAAAGGTTCCAAATCTGCTCCAAATTAGCACCTCGCCCGACGCCATCTCGATACATTATGCCGAGCTTATTTTGGCAATAGCTATGCCCCAACGTTGCACCCCGTTCATAAAAATTTGAGGCCATTGCTTGATCCGCAACTACGTACTGGCCATCACTATAAATCCCCCCCACCCAGTAACAGGCCAATTTGTGATCCTGATGGGCTGCTTGACCTAGCCAGCTCATCGCGTTCGCCGTATGTTGCTCTGTCCCAATGCCGAGTAAGTAGCAACGCCCAGCGTTGAACATCCCATCTGGGTCACCTTGATTCGCGGCAATCAGATAATATTTTAGGGCGAGAGAGGTGTTTTGGGGTGTACCTTTGCCCTCTTCGTAAGCTGCACCCAATTGTGCACTCGCCATGGGCATGCCTGAAGTGGATGCTTCATCAAGGAGGGTTATCGCAAAATCGAAATCAGGCGATTCGACGAGTTCTCTGAGGTGTAATAAAGCGAGGTCAACTTTCGCGGTCAAATTCCCTTCATTAGCCAGAGTGTCCAATAATTCTTCAGCCGCGGCATACTCACCGGTCTTAAGTGCTTCGCGGGCAAGCGCGCAATCTTCCAGTTCGCTGGTCTGTTGCTCTTCTGTGTATTGCGCTGTCGCAGGGTGGCCCGTCATGAAACCTCTCTTAATTTGGTGATTGAAAACCAAGTGTGGATATAGACTCCCATAATCCTACCGCATCTTTGCTCAAAACGAGATAAAAGAGCGTACCAGATGCAAGTCCTCGCATTAGGCAAGGGCGCTACAGGGGTGCGGCGCCATGCCCCGTCCAAGGTACTCTGGGGATGGGAATGATTCAGCCTGGCACGCACTCCATTTCTCGCAACAGGTCTGGTCACCGTATTACATCCACAGCTTTGTAAAGCTCGCAAGATGCTGCAATGGGCGAAAAAGCTGCACAGTTAAGTTCACTTTCAAAATTTCCCGGTGGTTTTGTATACCAACGACACAAACCAGAAGAAACTGACCTCTACAAAATCATTGAGCAAAACCTTCCTTCATTCCAGTCCCATCTTTCGAATGCGGACATCTCGCTGCCAGGTTTTGTCCATGAAGAATTCCGTAGTTACCTTCGATGCGGATTGTTAGAACATGGTTTTCTTCGGGTGAAATGCAACGGTTGCAGGTTCGAACACCTGGTAGCTTTTTCATGCAAGCATCGCGGTTTCTGCCCATCCTGCGGTGCTCGCCGTATGGTTGAAACATCGGCACATTTGATTGACCACGTGATTCCTTCGGTACCGGTAAGGCAATGGGTTCTCAGCTTTCCCTGGCCGCTACGATTGCTTTTTGCTCGTCAACCCAACACGCTTAGCCGATGCCTCGCTGTCATTATCCGCGCAGTAGAGACGGACCTCATCCATCGCGCTGGACTCACGCGAGCTAGTGGTGCACGAAGCGGTACTGTGACCTTGATACAGAGATTTGGAAGTGCCTTAAATCTCAATATTCACTTACATATGATCGCCCTCGACGGTGCTTATACTGTTGGCAAGTCAGGCAAAGCCAAATTTCATCGTGTAAAGGCACCAAACCAAACAGGGTTACGAACGTTACTCGATCGCGTGATTAAACGTGTAGTTCGTAGACTCGAAAAAGAAGGCTTGCTCATCCCAGACCCAGAACAACCATGGCTCGATCTTGATTTTCATGAACCAATGGATAACGTTAGCGCCGCATCGACCGAAGCGTCGGACCGACGATATCGTATCGCCATAGGGCCCCATTCCGGCAGCCGCACTCTTACGCTACATGACCCATCATTTATCCGGACGGACAAACCTGCCAAAACTCTTACCGCAGATCGGGACGGTTTTTCACTGAATGCCGCAGTATCTTGTCAACCATATCAGCGAGACCGCTTAGAGCGTCTTTGCCGATATGTCACCAGGCCTGCCATTTGTAAGGACCGACTCACAGTCAGAGCCGATGGTAGGATCCAATATGAGCTAAAGAATCCATTTCGTAACGGCACCACCCATATATTGTTTTCGCCCCTAGATTTTCTGAGCAAGCTTGCAGCGCTGGTGCCTAGACCACGTCACAACCTCGTTCGGTATCATGGTGTCTTCGCTCCCAATTCGACACTCAGAAAGCTGATTATTCCAAAGAGCACCAAAAGAGTGAGGGGGAAAGAGAATAGCAAACCAGACAAAATGTCTGAATTTGAAGAAGCCGTGAGTCGGAACGAACTTGTTGCTCCACTAACACGGGCTCAACGACTTAAGAGAGTCTTTAACATCGATATTACCCTCTGCCCTCGGTGCGGCGGTACTATGCGAGTCATCGCCGACATCACTAATCCAGACATAATCCAGAAAATCCTAGATCACATTGAAGCTCAACCACCACCGCTTAGTCCTGCAACTGCCATTCAATCCTAAAACATGTCTGGATAAACAGCCAAATCACCTCTGCCTGACCTTTAAATCGCCTAAGTGATCAACCCAGCAGTCTGTAAGCCGCCAGATCAATGGCTATTCAGACATTGACCATCCTCTACTGAAATTTTGTCATTCAAACATTCAGATGCAAAAAAGTCCCAATTAGGATACTTTGAAATTCGGGGTAAATGTGGTTTATATTTACTATCCTCAGCTGCCTCTGTTGTTCCTGGATCGCGACTTTAACCCTTTTGTAGATCACCTTGGACTTGAGTCTGCCCTGAGAGAAACATAACGTGCTGTTGAGGCGGGCGTGACGGCGACCGACTGAAGCGGCAGCGAAGGGAGAGGCGCGGTCAAGCGACGGCCTCGAACAGCTTGTTAAATTGTGGAGCCGTCACTGTGCCTCCGCGATTGTAATTTTGACTAGTACGCCCTTCGCCCACTCAGGAAGCCACGTAGGCGCAGTCGGACGCAATCTTGTAAATATTCCATCTCGGTACTGCGGGTCGTTTGTGATCGCCACTGCGTGCCCGTTGAGGATGGCACCTTGCAGGAAAATCTCGACATCTTTCCCGTTGTCACCAAACTCTCGCCACCACTGACCATCCGCTCCAACAAAAACGACTTGTCCTTCTTGCAGGTAGTTCACCGGAATCGTACTACCGTCCGGGAGTGTCAAAAGCATGACTCGCTGTGCCCGTTCGCCATTTGGCTCAGATTGAAGCTCGACGACGATTCTGGGATTGACAATAAAAAAGTAATAAAGGCGCGTGCCGACAAACAGCAGCGTCAGTATTACAAGAATGCTTACAACGATTCTCATCGGGAGCGCGATCATGGCGTTCTGCAACCTAACGCCTTTGTAAGGGGCGACTTTGTAGTTGATTTGCTTTTGTGCTATTAAAGCACAAAAGTGAAGCGACGTAAAAGTTGTCTCTCTTTACAAATTTGTTCTGCCACTTTTTTTATGACTCTTCACTGGCCACAGAATAAAAACGCTTTACGTTCTTAGCTGCCTTTCCCCAACTTGAATTCTTCACCCTTTGTTGGTGATATTTAAATGCATCTTCACTTTCAAACTCTTCGTATACGTGGAATGTACAAGTGTCATCTGCATCCTGCTGAACCTGAAATATAATACAACCAGTTTCATTCAGTGTAAGCTGAATATGTTTTGGCAATTCTTCCAGCACACTATCAAGCTCCACTTCCGATACTTCAATATGGCCTTGTAAAATAACTTTTCCCATGGATTTACTCTAGTGCGCATAACGCCCGCCTAACAGGCGAAAAAGGCTTGGCTAAAATCAGGAACGAAGTGACGCAAGCCAAGCTTTTTTGCGTCCTTTGTTGAGGCGCTTGTTATGTTCTGACAAACTTAAATTCAGCATTACCTTTTCTTAAAAAATACATAGCCACACAAGTTGCTACAATTGCTATGACAGCTCCAAACTCATCCATATACCAAGCAGAGTTTGTGTTTGTTATTGTAATAGGTGTGAATAACTTTTGGATAAATATATTCGAACTGGCATGATAAATAACTGCAGGCCAAAGGCTGTTAGTTTTGATACGAAAGTAAGCCATAATTATCCCTGTAGCAGTTATAAAAACTGAGAACACAAACAGCTGATAATATAATGGAGTTATGTCATTACCATATAACCCTAAAATAATTAGAGGCCAGTGAAATAATGCCCAAATAAATCCACTTACCACTCCAACACCAGTAAAAGACATCGTTTTAGCAAGTTCTGGTACCAGAAAGCCTCGCCAACCAATCTCCTCACCTAAAATAGACGGCAATGAAACAAAAAAACTAATAGTCGCAATCAATCCGCAATGAAAAAGAAATATAGCAAGATCACTCCAATGACCTAAGTTATAGCTTTCTTTTTGCTTGGACAGAAATTCAACATTATAAAATTCACCGAAGCCACACGCCCATATAATTAAATAGGAAGTAAGCGCAATAATAAGTGGCAAGAGATAGCTTGTACGTTGATGTTTCCACTCGCCCCATTGCCAACCTAGGCTCGATAAATTTCGTTTTCTTAAAAGGCAAGTAACCAATGTAGCAGCGCCAACTGACAACATTAGTGGTGTAGCTTGACCCATTCGATAAATTAACCAATACCCTAAAAGATAAAAAGCTACAACCAATATCAAAAAAGTCGCTAGAGTTAAAATAGTGTCTTTGGAATTTTTCAATAGAACCTCTGATTAACCAAATAAAGAACATAACACCTGGTTAAGCGGCGCAGCGAGGTAACGTGAAGCTGCGACAGAATGGCGAAGCCATTCGCAGCTTTGCTTTGGCTTGCTGCGTCCGAGCGAACGAATGTGAGCGACTTCAACCACATGTTATATGCACGTCCTTCGTGTTTTTCACCATCTTCAAAAACAGTTCTTCTAACCCGCTCGGTTGTGCCCTGACACTACGGATTATGATCCTCCTTGTTCTTACGTCGTCGAGTAGAAATAGCTATCACTATGATAGCAATCATGACCGCGACAACACCGCCTACAATCGTACTTTCCATTATCCTGTTCCTCTCAATTTCTTGAATTTATTAGCTGCGGGGTGAATGACAAGCACATATAACGCCTCAATAACCGACTCAGATTTGCTGCGCCCGGCCCCGATGGGGCATAGTTGATTGATTTGTTAGGTGAGCTTTGCAATAGCTCTGCACCTTGGAAATGCTGAGCAACCCCAAAATTTGTTGCCTGCATTGGCCCTTTTTTTTGACTCTCTTACTACCATTCCTGAACCACATTTTGGGCAAACTTTTCCATCTTCCTTTAATTCGATGATTTTCTTAACGTGTGCAGTATGCTCTCGGTTCGTTTTTATACCTGGCTTAAGCCTACCATTTTGAATGGTTTCAGTTACTTCGCGTACCTGTTCTTGGCTTAAAACTTCAATATCTTTAGATCTGATATATCTAATGCAATCTCCGGCATAGATTACATTGCTAGGCATATCTGCTTTAAAGGTACTATCTCCAATAAATACGATGACTCAGAAGATACTTTCATGGCTGATTCTTAGGCAGCTTTCGAGAATTTTTAGGTGTTTATAGTTTTGATGTGTTGGGTTTTGAAACCTTCTCGAATGCTTGAATATTTTCTGGGTCCATTGTTTCTGATTGGCAGAACCAAATATCCAGACTTTCATATTTTTTGTTTATATCACAAATACACCATATTTCGAGACTAAAATATGATCAATTTGTGTGCTCCCATCTTCTGTAGGCAGAGTCACATTCTTTATGAGGTGATATTTATCTTTTGGTAGGAAAAGTTTTAAAAGCAAATTGACCTGAAATTCTCCTAAGACACCTTTGAACCAAGGAGACCTTAAGAGGCCTGCTAATAAAGCTAATGGAATTAAATACCATAGCAGACTGAATAATTGATTAATTATTGGTGTAACATCCATTTCTTGGTAGTACCTTGTTCACCTAACGCCGCGCTCTGCGGAAAATTGGGAGCGCAGCGGACAATTTGTCCGACCGCAGCGCCTTGTTAGCTGCCTCGCTCATGCATTCCACATCGCGAGGAATAGAGTCAGTGCTATCCCGACTGAAAAGAAACCGAAATGCGTGGCTGCGGCACAGAAGCTTTTACTTACCTTGATCTCCGGCACCAAGTCGGAAGCGGCAATGTAAATGAAGTTGCCTGCGCCAAAAAGCACCAAGCCGGACACTTCGAACTGTTGGGCTGCAAAGTAAGCCACGAGGGCTCCCAGAGGAAAAGTAAGTGCCGAGAGAAAATTCCACAGCAAAGCACTTCGGCGAGGAAAGCCACCGCGCACCAGGATGCCAAAGTCGCCCAACTCCTGTGGAATCTCGTGGGCTGCCGCCGCCACCCAGGCGCTAATGCCGGCAGCGGGATTGATCAAGAAGGTACTAGCAACCCCTAGGCCGCCGAGAAAATTGTGAACGGCATCGCCAACAAGGATCAGATAAGTAACTGGTTGGCGCTCTGTACGTTGGGAGCTGTGTGAGTGATGCCAGTGAAGAAACAGCTCCAACCCAAGAAAA
>Ga0206130_10005060_pt1 | contig 15852 bp, 10 predicted proteins | sample Helgoland_Spring_9_FD_148637 | JGI IMG/M metagenome (GOLD analysis project Ga0206130, IMG submission 148637) | Pelagic subsurface seawater microbial communities from Kabeltonne, Helgoland, North Sea - Helgoland_Spring_Bloom_20160512_1 | ecosystem: Environmental > Aquatic > Marine > Epipelagic ... | reverse complement strand
TAAAACATAAAAGCGTTGAGAAAGTAACGATGGTAGAAATTGATGAAATAGTTATAAAGGCGTGTAAAAAGTTTTTGCCAACAATTGCTTCAGAATTTGATAATCCCAAGTTAGAGGTAATAATTGGAGACGGCATATCTTTTGCGCAAAACGCAAATGACCAAGAATACGATTTAGTTTTAGTAGATGGTTCAGATCCTGTTGGCCCAGCAAAAGGATTGTTCTCAAAAAATTTCTTTTTGAACTGTAAGCGTATTTTAAAAGAGAGAGGCATTCTTGTTGCTCAAGGAGAATCTCCAAAGTTTAATGAAAGCGTTTTTGTAGAGTTGAATACCACTTTTCAAGAAATTTTTGGAGTGGAAAAAACGAAACTTTCTTTATTTAACGTGCCAACATATCCTACGGGAATATGGAGTTTCCAATGGGGGGTGAAAGGTTCAATTGAACCAACTTTGGTTAATTTTTCATTGGTGAATGATGTTTCTTTTATAAAAGACTTGAATTATTACAATGAGGCAATTCATGTAAGTTCTTTTGCATTGCCTAACTATGTTCGAAAAATGGTTGGAAATAAAACAATAGAAAAGGTATATAATGAGCTTTAATCCAAATGATATAGGTTTGAATAATGGAAATATATTTGGTTTTCCATATACTGAAAATGAAGCCGAAGTATTGTTGATTCCTGTTCCATGGGATGCTACTGCTTCTTATGGTCGAGGTACTTCTGCTGGTCCGCAGGTAATATTAGAAGCTTCTACTCAAATCGATTTTTTTCATCCTGAGATTGAAAGTGTTTGGAAAACAAAGGTTTGTATGACGCCTATATCAGAAGATTGGAAAAATATAAATGATAAGCTAGCGGAAAGAACGGCTAAGTATATCCACTTTTTAGAAAATGGAGGTAATTTAAAAGAAAATAAAGAGCATCTAGAAACGGTAGCGGAAGTTGCAGTAGCTCAGAATTATTTGCGCGATAATTTGAAGAAGCGATCTGCCAAAGCTATTAATAATGGCCAAAAAGTAGGGGTAGTAGGAGGTGAACATAGTGTGCCTTTGGGTTTGATAGATGCTTTGGCGGATAAACATACGTCTTTTGGAATTCTACAAATGGATGCGCATGCAGATTTGAGAAAAGGATATGAAGGTTTTGTGCAGTCACATGCTTCTATAATGAACAATGCATTGCAGCATAAAAGTTTGACTTCATTGGTTCAGGTGGCTGTAAGAGATATTTCTCAAAATGAAGTAGATTTTATAAAATCAGATTCAAGAATAACTACTTTCTACGATTGGGAATTGAAAAATAAGCAGTTTGAAGGGGCTTTATGGTCTCATCAATGTAAAGATATTATTAGTAGACTGCCTCAGAAAGTTTATATAAGCTTTGATATTGATTGTCTTAAACCCCATTTATGTCCGAGTACGGGCACACCCGTTCCTGGAGGTCTAGAATTTGAAGAAGCTATCTATTTGCTTTTTGAAGTGGTAAAATCGGGTAGAGATATTATTGGATTTGATTTATGCGAAGTGGCTCCAGGCAATACAAAAGTAGATGCAATAGTTGGTGCAAGAATCCTATGGAACCTTTGTCTTGTTGCGAATTATAATAAGTAAGTACTATTATTTCTATTAATTGTTTACAAATATTGGGAATCTTTCTAATAATCATTTTAATTGTTCGATAATCCCTTTTACATTTGTAATATAAAATAAACCTTTATGAATACCTGGACGAAAGAAGATATAAGAGAAGTTTATAATAAACCACTACTTGAATTGTTGTATCAAGCCGCTACGGTTCATAGAAAGCACAACGACCCGAGAGAAGTTCAAATAAGTAAATTGGTGTCCATTAAAACGGACGGTTGTCCTGAAGATTGCGGGTATTGTCCACAAGCAGCTCGATACCATACTGATATCAATGGGAATTCTTTAATGAGTGTTGAAGAGGTCAAGGGGCATGCTCAAGAAGCAAAAGACATGGGTTCAAGCAGAGTTTGCATGGGAGCAGCTTGGAGAAATGTTAAAGATGATGCTGATTTTGATCAAGTACTAGAAATGGTAAAGTCGGTCAATCAAATGGATATGGAAGTTTGCTGTACACTCGGTATGTTAACTGAAAATCAAGCCAGGAGATTAGCTGATGCAGGTCTATATGCTTACAATCACAATCTAGATACATCAGAAGAATATTACAAAGAAGTCATTTCAACAAGGGGTTATGAAGATCGTTTGCAAACTATTGAAAATGCTAGAAAAGCGGATTTAACAGTTTGCTCAGGTGGAATTATCGGAATGGGAGAGAAAGACGAAGACAGAATTAGTATGTTGTATACTTATTCTTTAATGCGACCCCAGCCTGAATCTGTTCCCATCAATGCTTTAGTTGCCGTTGAAGGAACTCCACTTGAAGAGCAAAATCCCGTTCCAATTTGGGACATGATAAGAATGATTGCTACAACAAGAATTGTATTAGAACATTCAGCAGTTAGATTATCAGCTGGAAGAACTGAAATGTCTGATGAAGGCCAAGCATTGTGTTTTATGGCTGGTGCCAATTCTATATTTGCAGGAGATAAATTGTTGACTACTCCAAATCCTGAGTTTAACAATGATTTAGCCTTGTTTAATAAACTAGGTCTTGTGCCAATGAAGGCATACAAGAAAGGCGATAAGCCAAAAATCAACGAAGCATATAAAGAATCTCCAGAAAGTAAAGAAAAAATAAAATGGTCACGACCAGAACACAAAATTGAAAGAAACGAGGCAGCAAAACAGAAGGGAAAAAAAGTAAGGAAAGTTACTTCTGTTAAAGAGCTTTAGAACTTTGGATTCAATTCTAAAAATACTGCAAGATAAGTTGAATGAAAGAATTGAAGAGGGTCTTTATCGGGAATTAAAAGATTATTCAGAATTCTGTGATTTTTCTTCGAATGATTATTTAGGCTTTTCTAGAGATCTAAATAAATTGGCAAAATCTGGTTCTACGGGTTCTCGTTTAATTTCTGGTAATAGTTCAGATATTGAAAAATTAGAGTCAGAAATTGCCAATTTTCATCAAGCAGAATCCGGTCTAATTTTTAATTCTGGCTATGTAGCAAACCTCGGTTTATTTTCCACAATTCCCAATAGAGGAGATACTGTTTTGTACGACGAATTAATTCATGCATCCATAAGAGATGGGATTCGATTGTCAAACGCAGATTCTTTTTCTTTTAAGCACAATAATGTGCAGCATTTAGAAGAGCGATTGGCCAAATCGAAAGGAAATGTTTTTGTAGTCGTAGAGTCTGTTTATTCCATGGATGGTGATTCTCCTGATTTATTAAAAGTAGTAAAAGCATGTAGAGATTTCGGAGCGAATTTGATTGTTGATGAGGCTCATTCTGTGGGAGTTGTAGGGAAGAAAGGAGATGGTTTAGTAGCAAAACTGCACCTTCAGAAAGAAGTGTTTGCAACCGTAGTAACATTCGGAAAGGCCCTGGGTTCGCATGGTGCTATTATTCTTGGCAGTGAAGTTTTGCGGAATTATTTGATTAATTATTGTCGCTCCTTTATATATACAACAGCTCCTTCTCCAGAAACTATTGCCACCATAAGAAAGCAATATGTTAAGCTCACAAAGCTATATGCTACAAATAGTGATGAACATAATTTGGCTTTAGAATTGAAGAATTTATTTGTGTCTAAAGTGGGTACATCAAGAGAGTTAATCATGGGAGACAATGGGTGCGTTGTGTCTGTTATTATTCCTGGAATTGAAAATGTAAAAAAAGTATCTAAAGTGCTAATAAGCAATGGTCTGCACGTTAAATCGATACTTTCGCCAACAGTTCCTAAAGGTACTGAAAGACTAAGAATTTGCTTTCATTCTTTTAATTCAGTAGAAGAGGTAAACAAACTGATAGATTGCTTGAATTAGATGGTAGGTTAAGGAAATAGGTTATAAATTGCACCTACGGATTAAAATTAGCTTATTTTTCCATAATTTCATTAATTTCACAAACAAGTAACTAAACTCCATAATTTTGAAAAATAACTCATTTTTTGTCACCGGAATAGATACAAATATTGGTAAAACGGTAGTTGCGGCAATTCTAGTGGAAGCGTTAAATGCAGATTATTGGAAGCCAATACAAAGTGGTGATCTTCACTATACGGATACTGATAAAGTGAAAGAGTTGGTAAATGAAAAAAGCATATTATACCCTGAAACCTACAGGTTAAACAATCCTTTGTCTCCGCATGCCTCCGCCAAATTAGATAATATCTCTATTTCTTTGGCTTCTTTTCAATTGCCAAAAACAAATAATAATTTAATCGTTGAAGGAGCGGGTGGCTTGCTTGTTCCAATTAATGAAGATGGGAGTTATTTGTCAGATATAATCGTAAAGCTTGGGATGGAAGTTATACTTGTCTCTAAAAATTACCTAGGAAGTATAAATCATACATTATTGTCTATTGAGTATTTAAAATCAAAAAGCATATCGATAAAAGGTATTATTATAGTTGGAGAGAAAAATGAATCTTCGGAGTCAATTATTACCAAAAACACAGAAGTTAATATATTACATCGCGTTCCAATGGCAGAAAGTGTTACGCGCGAATTTATTAAAGAGCAAGCAGAGTTGTTAAAATCTGCTTTAAATTGAAAAATCTTTCCTTACTTTGGCTTTGTAAATAAGCGTGATGTCAAAACTTAAAGAATTAGACAAAAAATACATCTGGCACCCTTTCGATCAAATGAAAGGAGCGGATATAATTCCAATTGTAAAAGGAGAAGGTTCTTACGTATTTGACGAAGATGGAAAGAAGTATATCGACGGTTTTTCTAGTTGGTGGGTAAATACACATGGACATGCAAACCCTTATATTGCAGAGAAATTATGCGAACAAGCTTTCACGCTTGAACATGTAGCTTTTGGAGGGTTTACGCATCCAAGTGCAGTTAGATTGTCGGAGAGGTTAGTAAATATACTTCCCCAAAAAATTGAAAAGGTATTCTTTTCTGATAATGGTTCAACAGCAAATGAGGTAGCGCTCAAAATGTCAATTCAATATTGGTTTAATCAAGGAGAACAAAGAAATCGATTTATTTCGCTGAAAGGGGACTATCATGGGGATACATTTGGAAGTATGAGCCTTACGGCTAGGGGCGGTTTTAATGAGCCATTTGAGCGATTTATGTTTGATGTCGATTTTATTGATGTTCCAACTGAAGAGAATAGAATTCAATTATTAACACAATTTGAGTTGTTGTTAAAAACGAATGACATCGCGGCCTTTATTTTTGAACCCATTGTGCAAGGTGCAGGCGGAATGATCATGCATTCTCCAGAGGTGCTGTCCGAGTTAATAGGGTTGTGCAACCAATATGGAGTTATTGCAATTTCTGATGAAGTTTTTACAGGGTTTGGAAGAACGGGAAAGATGTTTGCGATAGACTATTGTGAAAATAAGCCGGACATTGTTTGTTTGTCTAAAGGAATAACGGGTGGCTTTATGGCTATGGGAATTACTGCTGTTTCTGATAAAATTTATCAAGCATTTTATTCTGACGATAAGGGGAAGACCTTTTTACATGGTCATTCTTATACAGGAAATGCATTGGCTTGCAGTGTGGCAAATGCTTCTTTAGATTTATTTGAAAAAGAGGATGTTTGGCAAAATATTGAATCAATTTCTAAAATGCAAAGTGAGTTTGTTCGTTTAATTGCAACAAATTCAGGGGTAAGAGCTGCCCGGAGTTTTGGAACAATTGCAGCGGTCGAATTAGAATCCGATGGAGCAAGTTCTTATTTCAATAGCAAAGGAAAAGAAGCCTATAGTTTTTTATTAGAAAAAGGAATAATACTTAGACCGTTAGGAAATGTAATTGTTCTGATTCCCCCATATTGTATAAGTAGTAAGGATCTAGAATATATGTATGAATCAATTCAAGAATATTTGAATTTAAGCTAGAAAGAAGCTCTAATCTTTTGTGAAATATCTTCTGGACTTGATTTAGTGACATCTTGGGTAGAGAATTTCATTTCAACTAAATTACCCTCAAGATTTTGTTTGGTTAGTTTGAAGTTATCAATTATTGCAAGTTCTCCTTTCATTGTAACTCCCCAAAAAGAGTGATGATTGTCCTTAGGAAATTTAATTTTATCAGGAAAACCAACTGGTACTACTGCTCTTGTTTTATTATCAATACAATATAATTCATAGAAGGATATTTCGTCATTAGTTTTGTTTTGATATTTGAAAAACAATTCAGTGAAATCGGTTAATATATAAAATCTATCGCAGTTAAAAATACCAAAATTATCTGATGTAAATACACGCTGAATGCCAGCACTTGATTTATCTATATTGTCTGCGTTTTTTTCATAATTTTTTGCAATTTCCAACATTTTTTGTGTTTCAGCTTCTTGTTTTTCATTAGCATCTTGAATCAATTTCATGTCTTTCTCATGTTCTTTAAATAATTCTTCATATTCATTAATTGCAGTTTCATAATCTTTACCTTCTAGCGCTGGTTCAACAAAGTACTCTAAGTTTATATCCTCTCCTGTATCTGATTTACCATAAAATTTCAATTTATAAAGTCCTTTAGTATTTGTGTTTTTAACTTCAACATAATACCAAGCTTTTTTACTTTCACCTCTTTTGTATTTTGATTTTTCAGAAACATGAAACATTACATTTTCATACTTTTTAAGTTCTGGAACATATTGGTCATCGTCTAACTTAAGTGTAATTAATCTAGGGTCATTTGGGTCTAGTTTGTTTGGTTTTACAGGTGCTGGGTCTATTTTCTGTAAAGCCTTTATTGGAGCTGGTTGATTGTCTTTCTGAATTATTTTTAATGAAACCATAACCGAATCTTTACCCTTTGTTTCCCATTTTCCAGTTTTCTCATTAAAAGAATATAGCCCAAAATCTGTTTCTGAACTTTGTGAATTTAATCCAACTTTAATCTCTTTACCTTTTGCGAATTGAATGTCATCAATAGGTTTTATTTCACACATTCCTGCGGATTCGAAAAAATGATCACCGCTTTCATCTTTGTATGTCATTGGTATTCCACTTAAGAAAATGTCTTCATTTGAATCGAACTCCCTAAATTTTATTTTCGTGGATGAGTTAAGATCTTTTCCTTGTTTATCAACGAAACATCCTTTAGGAATTTCAAGAAAAGAACCTGATTCAAATTGTATCAAAGTATCTTTATTTGGGTTTATAGTTAACGTAATGAATTCAATGCATGTTCCAAAAGGAGGTGCTATGAATGATTTGGGTTCTGTTTTGCCGATTTTGGGTATATCAATTTTATAATTATCCTCGGTTGAACAATTGTATAATAAAACTGTTGTAAAGATTACAAGTATAATATTTTTCATATTTCAAAGATTTAATATAAAGGTAATGAAGCTATTTTAATTCGATACAATTTTTAATTGTGAAAAAAATAAAGCTCATTCTTATTAGGAATGAGCTTTATTTTCAATAATATAGAGTTGTTGAACTACCCAGTAATCTCGTTGTATAGTTTTTTAAATTCTTCATTGTCATCTAACAAACAATCCTCCCTTTCTTCATAGAAAAATGGTTGACCCATACTGATTATTTCAATCGCTTTAGCATGGTCACTTTCATCAGCAAATAAAGCATATTCCATAAGTGATTTCCGTAAATATTTTTGTTGTATTTCAGTTAAATCACTAAACTGAGTATTGGCACCAATTGTTTTAATTGAATCAATAGCGGTATGAACTATTTTGCCTCCTTCTGCTTTATTTTTTACCAGAATCTCTAATTGGCCCCATAGCAACAAAGCACCATAATCCTTTGGGTCAAAAGCACATGCTTTTTTCAGAATACCTGCAGCTTTTTTGTATCCTTTTTCAGTTTTGGTAAGCATGTAGTTTTCTACATCCTCATAGATGATTTCCTTTAATTGGTCTATATACCCTTGAGAGTCTTCTGCATAGGTATTATCAGGGTCTTTCTTTCTATATTTTTTTGCAAAACTTAAAGCGGTGCTGTATGCCTTTGGCCATGTCTCACTATATTGATGATCTTGGCTCATTCCAAAAGAAGCCATTGATACGTATAAATAAGGCAAAGGATGTTTTTTGGACTTTTCACTTTCTGTATATTTTATTGCTTTTCCAAAACATTTCTCATAATTTTCATCAACGTATAATATTAAAAGATCTTTAAATTCTTGGCTTAACACTGTGTTTCCTGCAGTGTAGGTTATTAAGGATAAAATGACAAGCAGCTTTTTCATGGTTAAATTCTTTAATTATAAATGACATTTCAAAAGTCATGCCCAAAGTACTAAATAACTACAACTACTTTATCTGATTTAGATAAAAGAATAAAAAACAGATTGTTAATAGTCATATTTTTTACATTTGTAAAAATGAAATTAATCGGAGAAAGAGTATCTTATAAAGATCATGAAGATTACAGTACAATTGTAATCTCAACGAATATTGATAAATGGAAGGAGACTGTATTATTTACATGGCTGCTTGGATGGACTATTTGTGGTATCGTTTTCTTTTATTTTCTTTTCGCTGGAGATTTTGTTAAGGAAGAAAAGCTAATGTTGTTAGTTATGTGCATTTTTTGGCTGTTTTTTGAAATTAGAATAGGCAAAGTATATCTATGGCGAAAATCCGGAATGGAATTTATTAGAATCGATAAGGATTTAATGACGATTAAAAAGTCTATTAAAGGTTTTGGGAAAGCTATACCTTATCAGTTAGGTAGAATTAAGGATGTGCAAGGGCTTGAGGTTAATCCTATAGGATTTAGTAAATCAATGAATGATTCATTTTGGGTAATAGGGCAGGGAACAGTACGTTTTTTTTATAACGAAAAGGAAGTTCGATTTGGAGCTCAATTAGGTACTAAGGATGCAGATAAATTAGCCAGGACTATCAAAAAATTCGTAAGAGAGTATGCTCAAAAGAGCAGTGAGCATTTAGCTGCTGTGACTAAAGAAGCAGTAGAAAATAACACCAACGAATCTAACTAATTTTAAAAGCAACTGATTTTATTCGAGTTGTTTTTTCACCATTAACTACTTCGTCAAGTAACATATTTTGAGCTGTTTTAGAAGAGAAAACTTCTTCCATGTTTTTTATAGCACCAACAGGAATGCCTCTTTGTATGCATTGCTCAATGAGTTCATCACGATTACAATGGAGAATTAAAGCCCCAAGTGTTTCTTGCAATTCAATCCTGTTTTTCAATCGATTTTGGTTGCTTGAAAACTTGTCTTCAGTGGCTATTTCTTTACTCCCTAGTAAATTCCAGAACGACGCAAACTGCTTGTCAGAACCTATGGCAGTTACCAGTAGCTTATTATCTTTAGTCGTGAAAACATCTCCATAAGGAGCAATGTTTGGATGCATTGATCCAATTCTTTGTGGTATTTCGTGGTTCATTAGCCAATTAGTTGCTTGATTGGCTAAAGAGCTTAATGCAGTCTCTTCCAATGAGGTTTCAACTAGGCTTCCTTTTCCTGTCTGGTCTTTTTTGAGTAGAGCCACCAAAACTCCCTCTTTCAGCTGATGCGCAGCCAAAAGATCCATTATAGCTAATGGCATTTTGGTTGGAGGCGAGTCTTTCTGTCCATTCATATGCATATAACCACATTCAGCTTGCAATACAACATCAAAAGCAACACGTTTAGGTTGGCTTTTAAACCCGTTTAGCTGTGCATAAATTACTTTGTTGTTTATTTTCTGTACATCCAAATAAGTAAGGGCAAACTTCTCTGCATCTCCATATTTAAAATTACAAATAATGATATCAGCTTCTTTTAAAAGAGAAAGTAATTTAGAAAAGTCCTTATTGTTAGAATAATCTATAAACAGATGTTCTTTACCCCAATTAACGGAAGAGAAGTAAGCGGATGTATTTTTAGTTTTTTCGTTGGAAGATTTCCAATTTCGCGTGACATCTCCATTGGTTTTTTTGTTTTCGATTTTAATAACGTTAGCTCCAAGTTCCGCGAAAAACATTCCGACTGCTGGTCCTGCAAGTACACTAGCTAGTTCCACAACTTTTAAATCTTTGAAAACACTCATAGCGCTAAACTACAAATTAATGGTCTTTAGCTATAACCTTTTCCTATATTTAGCGTCTAAGTAGGGTTGAATTTGAAACATTAATATAACTTAGAGGCAACAATGTCGCAGGGAAAGAAATTTGGAGCATTTGGAGGCGTTTTTACACCATCAATACTAACAATATTGGGCGTAATTATGTACATGCGTCTGGGGATGGTTGTAGGTAACGCAGGAACCTTATTTACAACAATAGCCATAATACTTCTTGCTCATATTGTCTCTGTTACCACCGGATTAAGCGTTTCTTCTGTTGCAACAGATAAAAAGATAAAAGCTGGAGGTATCTACTATATGCTTTCCCGCAGCCTTGGTTTGCCTATTGGAGGAGCAATTGGGATTACCCTATTTGTAGCAACGGCATTAAGTATCGCTCTGTATTTAATTGGATTTGGCGAAAGTGCTATGGTTGTGCTTTCTGATTATTTAAATATTGAAGAGATTACAACCAATCACCTGAGAGTTATAGGATCAATTGCATTGTTGGTAATTGTTACAATTGCCTATATCAGTACAAGTATTGCTATTAAATCGCAGTATTTTATTCTCTTTGCGATTGTTCTTTCCTTGATTTCAATTTTTCTTGGAACTAGTGAAGGTAAGGGGTTTGATACTTCCCACGTGGAAGAAACAGCAGTGGGGTTCTCAACGTTGTTTGGTATTTTCTTTCCTGCTGTAACTGGTTTTACGGCGGGCGTAGCAATGTCAGGTGATTTAAAAGATCCTAAAAAAGCTATACCCTGGGGAACAATGTCTGCGGTAGTTGTGGGGTTGTTAGTCTATATTGTATTGTCTGTATTTATTCATTATTCCATACCACAGGCAGAATTAATCAATAATAATAATGCGTTGGTTCAATTTGGATTGATTCCTGGGCTTGTGATTGTTGGAATATGGGGAGCAACCTTATCTTCTGCTTTAGGTGGTATATTGGGAGCTCCACGTATTCTTCAGGCAATGTCAATCGATAAAATTACACCAAATGTTTTTGGAAGAGGAGTTGGAAACGATAATGAGCCTCGAAATGCCTTGATTCTTACTTTTATTATTGCGGAGGCTGGAATCTTAATTGGAGAATTAAATGTTATTGCAGAAATAGTGGCCATGTTTTATATGGCTGCTTATATGTTTATTAATCTTTCTTGTTTCTTAGAACAATGGGCAAGTCCTGATTTTCGACCTAAATTCAAAATATCTTTATTTGTTCCTTTAATTGGAACCATCGCCACTTTTTTATTAATGGTACAATTAAACCTTGCTGCTGCTATACTATCTGTGGCGATAATGGCCTTAGTTTTTATATGGTTAACAAGAAGGCAATTAGAATTGGGCTCAGGAGATGTTTGGCAAAGCGTTTGGTCTTCAGTTGTTAAGATTGGCTTAAAAAACTTAGGAAAGAAATCAACACACAAAAGAAATTGGGAACCGAATATATTGTTGTTTAGTGGAGGAACAGCTGCGCGTCCCCATTTATTAGGTTTTAGTAAATCCATCGCTGGAAGAAAAGGGATGATATCAAATTTTGATTTGATAGAAACACCAAGCGCAGAAGTATTGTTTCCTAAACATGCGCAAGCTATCAATGATGATGGATATGATGATTCTATTTTTCATAGAAAACAGGAATGTCAGAATATCTTTAAAGGTATTGAGGCAATTGCAAGTACATATGGCTTTTCGGGAGTAGAGCCTAATACAGTAATGATGGGCTGGGCGCGAAACACCAAGCATCCTATTGGATTTTCTCAAATGACGAAAAAACTGGGGGTGTTGGACTATAACGTTTTGTACCTTGATTATGATAAAGAAAAAGGATTTGGGCAATACAAGAGAATTGACATTTGGTGGAAAGAAATAAATCAAGAGAGTGACTTGGCTTTGCAATTAGTAAGAATGTTGTTGGCCTCGCCAGATTGGAGCAATACGCATGTGCGGATTCTCTATCTAAATAATGACAATAGTCAAAAATTAATTGTAGAGGATGCTGTTAGAAAAAGACTAGAAGCTTTGCGAGTAGATGCTGAAGTGGAAGTTGTTAATAATGAATTGGAGAAAAAAGGGTTTTACGAAGTAGTTAAAATAAATTCTTTTGAAGCTGATTTGATTTTATTGAACATTCCTGAAATAGAAGAGGGAAAGGAAAATAAATTTATTGAAAATACAAATGCTTTTTTAGATGTAATGGGTACAACATTATTGCTAAAAGCATCATCTCATTTTTACGATGAGGAAGGGTTTGACCCTTTACTTGAAATGAAATATCAAAAAGAAGAATTTGCCTCTTTATATATTGAAAAAACTGAAACGGTTGTTCTTGGGTTGCCTGGTCATGATTTATTAGATAAACAAATAACAATAATTGACGATAAAATTCAAGCATTCAATATTGCGTTTGTCAATCGTGTTTATGATACTTGGTTTGACGTATGGAGTAGTTATATAGCTTTATTTAAAGAGAGGTTGAAAGCAGAGGATAGTCCATCTATTCAGAAAGCTTTAGAAATTGAACAGAAGCTGTTAGAGGATATTGTTGATAATCGCATAGGAAAAATAACTGCAGCAATATCCATTGGGATAGAGTCGCATGTAAAAGCAATAAGAAAACTCGTAGAATTATCTCCAACAACCATAGAGAGATTATATACAAGGGAAGAATTGAAGCCGGACCCGAAAGATGCTCCGAAATTAGCGCGACTGAAAAAGAAATATTTACGGAAAAAGAAGCAAAATATTCGTTTTGCTAAGATTGTGCAGCATCATTTTGAGAATTCCTATCTATATCATTTTAAGACAAAATTAAATGTGCTGGGTCTTTCCAGTTTTATTATAAATAAGACACTAAAAGATTGGTCTATTGATAATGAAAAGGTTGATGGGTTAAATGATCTAAAAGACTTACTTTCAATTCAGTTTAAAAAAGAGAAGGGAATCTTTTTACAAGAGTTAAATTCGCTGGGAAGAATATTTTGTAACTCAATTACCGTTGATGTAGATAAATTGGATGTCAATAATTTGTCATCAAATAGGGAGGAAGAAAGAACAGGAAAAGTAATTAAAAATGCCTTTCTGTCAATTGCTTCATATCCTGGACATTGGGATTCAAATCAAAAATATTTTACTAATCAGCTTCTTGTCAACATTCAATTGAAACAGGTGAGGAAAACATTAATTCCATTTGTTAATCAATCCACAAGCCATATAGACAAAGGTTTTATTCATTCATCGTTGAATTTGTTTAATCGTATCGAAGAACAAATAGATGAGATAAGCTTGGAAAATTTGGGTGAATTTGAAGCAAAGTTATTATCTGTGTCCAACACAATAAATGTTGATAATTTGATAAAATCAATAACACAAAAAGTAGATAAAAGTGTAAACAAATATTGTGATAGTTCCGAAGTATTATCCGCGAAGCAGATAAATCAGTTCGAAAATAAGCAATATGATTTAATACCTTCGAAGATAAATGTGCGCAAAGTTGTGGGGCATTTAATAGAAAACGAGTTGGTTAGTAAAATAAAGGATGTGTTTCAGTTAGCCCATAATACAGTGAATTCTGAAGTTGTGAAAGTTGAAAATTCCCTGAGATTATTGAAGTTTACATTACAAAATAAAGAAAATGAAAGCGGCAATTGGAATGAAATAACTGAAAAGGTAAAAGCGAGTATTACAGAAGCCAAGGAACATTTAGTTACTGTTCAAATAAGATTGAATGGAGATATTCAAATTGTTTTGGAATTATTAAAAAAGATGCTGAAAGATGAAATAATTATTTCAAGAGCGGATACTTTGGATGGCATAATCCTAAGGGAGAAAACCCGAAAGGGAGCAGCAAAATATTTAAATAACGTCAAAAGTCGATTTGAAAAGGTTAACAATGCTATAGATAGGCTATTGATTAAAGCACGTGATCTATTTGCAATAACAGGTTATCAGCACAGAACGAAGTCTGTTCAGAACCCTCACAACAGACTAGCTGATTTTATGGATTCTATTTCCTTGAGCCCTGCTATAGAAAAACAACTACCTTTTTATTACAAACAGCTGTTTTTAGGAAAGCATATTGCTCCGGATAAACCATTGCAGAATCGATTAGCTGAATTGGAAATGGCTCGAAAATCAATTGAAAGATTTAAGTCTGGAAGAACTGGAGCAATTTTATTTACTGGAGATCCATTTTCAGGTAAATCTTATTTAATGCATAATGTAGTTAATGTATATTGTGAGAAAAAAGTATACAATATTGTGGCTCCAATACACACAATTAACTTCTCCGAAAAAGTGTTTGATAATGCATTAAACATTGCAACGGGAATAGAAGGAAGTTATATTCAAATAATGAATGAACTGCCAGAGGGCAGTGTTTTGATATTTGAAGATCTTGAATTATGGTGGACGCGCTCTACAAAAGGAGCTGATTTATTGAATAGAATAATGTCGGTGATAAAATCTTATGGACACAAACATTTATTTTTATTTGATTGCAATATCTATTTCTACCAACATATTCGTCAATATATTGATATTGATTCTAAACTATTGGCAACGATTACAGTTTCGCCGCTTAAGACAAATGAAATAAATACTGCTGTTATGGATAGACACAGCAGCGGAGGGGTTTCTTTCCTATGGAAAGGAAAACCTGAAAAAGATTTAAAGCAGAGAGAACAAAATCAATTGTTTAAGAAGCTGACGTCAAAATCAGAAGGAAACGTAGGGCTTTCTTTTTATATGTGGTTAGCAAACATAACATCTATAGAAGGTAGTGTGTTGGATTTAAGTAAAATGGAATCATTGGAATTACCCAATGTCCTATTGTCTGATTGGAATCTTATGTTATTGCAAATTCTGCTGCATAAGCAAATTGATTTTAACCAATTGTGTTCAGTTTATCATACCGAGAGTTCTGAAAGTATTAATACGACTTTGCAAAGTCTTGTAAGGGCAGGAATTGTATTGAATTCTAACAATCTATTTGAAATATCACCATATGCTTTGCCCTATTTAATTAAGTATTTACGTAAACACCAATTGATAAACTAATGTTATTTGAATTTCAGGACATATCAATTGGAATGTTTTTTCGTTTAATCAGCGCAGCTGTTTCGATTTTTTTATTCTTTTTTATTGCAAAAAGATATCTTACTCCATGGGTTAGAAATGAACGTTTACAAGAGTATTTACGTTTTTATTTGCCGCTTGTAAGAAATGTTGTATGGATTCTATTTTGCATAGATTTAGTATATGAAATTTCATTAATCAACCTTTTTGTGTCATTAAGTCTGTTTGGTGTTATAATAGCTTTGTTGTGGCAATTAGTAAGAGATTTTGTGCAAGGAATTATATTTGGATTTCAAAAAGGAGATATAGTTGGTCAGCGATTAAAAATCAATGATTATTCGGGTGTTGTTTCGGCACAAACAACAACTAAATTACATTTGGAAATAGAAAATGGAGAAATCATCCAATTTCCTTACAGCAAGGTAACTTCGCAGTTAATGTCGAAACCTACAGTAGCTGGACACCTAAAAAGTTGTAGTTTTTCAGTTGTTTTATCTGAAAAAGTAAATATTGACGTGGCAAAAGATAAATTAACAAGTCATTTGCTGAGTATGCCTTGGGTTATTTCTACTATGAAAATTAAGGTTGAGGTTATTGAAGAACGAAATGCTAATATTGAGCTTAAGGTTGTTGTTTATACTTCCAGTGAAAAATA
>Ga0206130_10005045_pt1 | contig 15871 bp, 9 predicted proteins | sample Helgoland_Spring_9_FD_148637 | JGI IMG/M metagenome (GOLD analysis project Ga0206130, IMG submission 148637) | Pelagic subsurface seawater microbial communities from Kabeltonne, Helgoland, North Sea - Helgoland_Spring_Bloom_20160512_1 | ecosystem: Environmental > Aquatic > Marine > Epipelagic ... | reverse complement strand
ATGAATTTATGGGATTTTTATGGGATAAAAAAAAATATTTACAGCACTTACACAAACATAAAATTCCGATAAGCCCGACAATTTTTATTAAAGATAACGTTGATACAAAAAAATTAATTCAGCAGGTACAAAAATGTAAATGGAAATATTTCATAATTAAACCTATTGGAGGCACGATTGGTTTAGGGTTCCAGAAATTTGTTTTTAAAGATGTACTAAAGGATTTAACAGAACTTGATGAATATTTCGAAGAATATAATCAATATTATAGAGAATATTTGGTTCAGGAATTAATAACGGGTTTCGCTGAATACGGGGAAGTAAAATCCTTTTGGATTAATGGTGAATTTTCCTATGCGGTTAATATCTTTCAAACCGACAAAAGTTATAAAGTTTCTGAAGTAATAGATCCTAAAGTTTTACAGGAATGCATTCAAATAGGAGAAAGAGTTATGAAAGTCTTGCCCAAAATTAATTATAACCGAAAAAAAGTAATACCGGCGATGGTCCGTATAGATTTAACTTGTTGTCACAAAAACAAAAAATTTAGTCCTTCTAATTATTATGTAAATGAAATTGAGTCGGATATAGCGGGAACTTATATTAATTACAAAAATATAAAATACCCAGCATTGGAAGTATTGGCGGATACATATGTTAAGAAAGCCAAAGAACTTGGTCTCAAATAATCAAAGTTAAATATAAGATACATTATAGTTTAGAATATGTCCGATTATGGGTTACTTAGATTATTTGATGGATTTGGTGGATATGTTACTAAAGTTTCCGAAGTATTTAACTTTAATTTGAGTATATTTCAAGCAACCCAAGAATCAACGCGATATAATGAACAAGCGCACGATGATCAATTAACCCAAATGCCAAATCTCTGGCCCAGACTCAGAAAGCGGGATCCCAATGTGGGCATTGAGAAGGTTGTGGGTCCATTTCACCCAGGATCTAATTCTAAACCTAGGGGCAAACGGGGATCGAATAAAACCGGCGCAATACCGAATGTGAGCACGTATAATGGATCAAGCAAGCAGGGGTTACGCGAAGTTATAGAATTTATAAATGGTCCCGTAATGAATTGGATCACGCAAGCTTCATACGAATCTTTAAAATCGGATGATCACATGAGGAGAACTACTGGTGGTCCCTGGTCACACCAACCTCTCCTTAACGAACACATAAGAAAAATTATAGAAATAGGTGGTTCACCGGAAGCCCAGGGCATCCTCGTCTATGGTAAGAAAGAAGGACAGGATGATTGGATGACAGTCATTAAAAGTGTTACCGGGGACACAAATTCTGTTAAAAATCACGAAGTTGAACATGTTGTTCCGGTGGGACACAAGGGATCTGTTTTTGGGGGGTGTCCCCACGTTATCTCCACTCAAAGGTTAAGGAAAGCGGGTGGAGATCATATTTATAAATTTAGGCAACTAGAGGCTATTTATCATGATGTTGTTTATTCGGCAATGACTGGGTCACCCGCGCGACCCCCGAATTCCCCCGCTTTTGTGGGAGATATTTGTGAAAGATCGTGTATGTTGGCGAGATTAATGGATGTTTTGTTTGTTCAGCCATCAATACAATCATCCAATCAAGCAAAATGTTCTCAAAAATTATTGAAACTTAACTTAGAAGTAAAGCAAGGTTCCAATGGATACCCGGTTCCAAGTTTAGAGGTGGATAAAGGTGTGGCGGAGAAAATTGCGGAAAGTATGGTCAACGGAAACGGAGATCCACTACAGCACACATTTAATATGGGGAGGTGTAAATCTAAGACATTTCAACATCCAAAATCTGGTTATAAATTCCGGGAAGAATATGGAGCATCTACCCCTCGTAAAACTCTTCCCTCGGATCTAGGTGAATTAAAAGAAGAAATAAAACGAGAAATAATAAAAAATTCTCAATCTATAGCAGAATTCTATAATAGCATAGATGAATCAGACAGACAAATATGTATGGCCCATACAATTATACTTGCTTTGACGAATTATACTCTCGTCGCCAAAGATATTATTCCCGATTATCTCCCTAATTATAAAATGCCTCTCGTACCATTGGCAAAGTCGTCTATAAAATTTCTAAAAAGATACCATAGCTCCGCGACGGGTGTCCGGACATTAAATTTCGACCCCGTGGAGGGTGTGGGCATCATACAAGAATTTTCTAAAAATTCTTTTGTAACGGAAGAAATGTTTATTAAAAATTTAGAATATTATAGATCACCTATAATAGCAGAATGTTCTAACCCAGTCATTAATGCCGTAAATGTTAATCAGGGAGTAATAGATGAGGTTCAAGATGCGATAGACGATTTTAAAAGACAATTCGGAAGTCGTAAAAAAAGGAAACTAAAAGGGGGGTCGGATATTGCCCCCGGGACTCCGTTGTTACCTGGCGACAAAACCACCGAGAATATGGGAGAAAGCGGAGAAAGCGGCGGACCCGGATCACCCGCGCATAGGACCGAAATAGACTTTTATCCCTTTACACCCACCCGAGATCCCATGGACGAAACTGACCCGGGGACACCCCCTCCCAAGACCGCGACCGACTTTTCGCTTACCGAAGCCATATCAGATACTAATCCGGAACCCGTCCCGCCCACACTGGACAGACCCGATACCGGACCCATGGTCGATAGTGAGCCTGATACCCCGGGTATCCAGCCTGACATATCCGAGACTAATCGGGAACTCGTCCTGCCTACACCGGACGGGACTGTTACCGAGACGGAGACGGGTCCATCTATACGACCTAGAGAAAATAACACTGAAACTGACTCCGAAATTCTAAGTGATTCGGCTTTCCAGGAGTATATCGAGGAACTATTGACCTTGGCTCAAGGAAATGAAAATGCGTTTATGTCGGTAATGGGTGGCGATTATAACTATATCAGTGGTAAATCGGGAAAGGGTAAGAAGAAAGATAAACAGAGTAAAAAGAAAGATAAAAAGAAAGATAAAAAGAAAGATAAAAAGAAAGATAAAAAGAAAGATAAACAAAGTAAAAAGAAAGATAAACAAAGTAAAAAGAAAGATAAACAGAGTAAAAAAAAGATAAAAAAGGAAGATAAACAAAGTAAAAAGAAAGATAAAAAATCTAAATCAAGGGGTAAAATTTTTATTGATATCAGTGGTTTACGAGAAACCTTTAGTTAATCTGTTAATAGCCTTGGTCCCATATTCATGGACATCATTTCTTGAATAAGAAGCTTACACGCATAGGGGATATATACCTTTGTAAAATCTGAATAATTCTTACATTTTTTACATTCGAAAATATTTTCCTCAATGTTGCCTGCCGATATTAAATTACAATTATTACAGATATACATTGAATATTTATCCGATACATCTAACATTCTTTCCTTTAGGAAGTATGATGTCCCGTGGGATATCATACAATCCCTTTCCATTTCTCCAAACCTTAAACCACCATGACTGGACCTGCCTTCGGCGGGCTGTCTAGTCATAGCAACGATAGGTCCCCCCGCCCTACTATGAACCTTATCTCCCGACATATGTTTTAATCTTTGATAATATGTTGGTCCCATAAATATTTGTGTTTTCATTTGTTCGCCCGTCTGTCCGTTGTATAATGTTTCGTTCCCTGTTCCATCAAACCCTTGATTTTCCAATACATTGATAACATCCTGAACATTCGTATTATTAAATCCAGAACCATCGCCTTGGTATCCTAACAGAGAACAAGATTTACCAAGAATACATTCTAGAAGTTGAGCAATTGTCATTCTGCTTGGTATGGCGTGTGGATTAATAATGATATCCGGTATAATTCCATCCTCCGTAAAGGGCATATCTTCAGGTAAATATGTCATCCCTATAGTTCCCTTTTGTCCGTGTCTGCTGGAAACTTTATCTCCTATTTCTGGGATTCGGTTACTTCTTACTCTAACCTTGCTAAACCGATAACCATCCCCATTGATTCCAATATAATTCCCATCAATATATCCACTTTCATTTTGTTTTACGCACGTACTGCTATCGCGATAATTATAATCGGGATTACCCTTGATGGGCATCACTTTTCCGATTATCATATCATTTGCTACGACCCTTGTGTCTTTTTTAACAAAACCATTTGGTTCAAGTTTCGAGTAATCTCCATATTTGGTAAATAATAATTTACTTTCATCTGGTTTGCAAAATATATCTTCATCGCCACTAATCTGGTTTTTATCTTCCTCGCTTTTATAAGTTCGGTAAAATGTTGAATTAAATAAACCTCTATCAATAGCACCCTGATTAATAATTACGGAATCTTCTTGGTTATATCCAGTATATGTCGCGATTGCTACTATTGCATTAGTACCATTGGGCATGCTATTAAAATTGAAATATTTCATCATTTTTGTAACAACGAGAGGTCTTTGAGGATAATGTAAAATATGTGAAAATGTATCATATCTATAACTTATATTTGTACAATGAATTCCAATCGCCTGTTTCCCCATTGCGGACTGATATGTATTTCTAGGTGATTGATTGTGATTTAGAAAAGGAATACAGGAAGCCAATGATCCTATAACTAGACTTGGTTGTATTTCAAAGTGTGTGTATTTTGAAATATTATCTTTATTTAAATTTTTATAATCCATCATAATAAGACAATTTTCGGTTTCACAAGCATCAATATATTCAATATAATTGGACAGACCATTTATGAATAATTTTGCCCATTTTCCTTCACTATTTAAGATATCCGTTATTTTATCTGAATTATTTATAGAATGTGTCTTCATGAGAGGTCTTATACATCTACCCCTATCAGTAAAGATATAGATTGAATATTCTTCTATAGACCAGTTTATGGAAGAATGGGGGTGTATTAAATTTTCGCTTCGCTTTTCCTTAAATAAATCGTGTAATTCCTGTGGATTATCCGTATATCCGATCCAACCACCATTTATGAAAACTTTTATATGATCTTTTTTATTGTATTTTAAAATATCAACACTTTCAAAATCAATGATTAAATCTTCAATTAATTCAATAATGAAATCGGGGGACATTTGATTGGTTATTTCACACATCATGGATAAATTCTTCACCACACCCACCGATTGCCCCTCGGGTGTTTCTACGGGGCAAATATAGCCCCATTGCGAAGAATGAAGTTTCCTCGGGGGGATAAGTTTACCGGTGGTGTCTACAGGTGTGGAAACTCTGCGTAAGTGAGACAATGAACTCATAAATGTTAGACGATTTAGTACTTGTGAAACACCCTGTTTATTCTTATTATTTTTGATTCCCCAATTCCCTGTGGCCATTGCCCCCTTTAGTATATTTTCAATGTAGGTGTTTTTGATTATTTTTTGAATATTTACATCATTTATTATATCGGAATAATCTTCTTTAATATTCCATATACCCGAATTTACTTCCTTTGTTATATGTGTCTTCATATCTTTGACAACCTTACTCAATCCCTGTATCGTCAAATTCCCCATTAAAACACCAGCGGTTTCAATCCTTTTATTATAATAAGAATCGCGATCACTACATTTCCCAACACTTAGATAACATTTTAGTAATTTATTTATCATCAGTCCAGTGAAATATAATTTTCGTAGATTACCTTTCAAATGAGGTAAATATTCTCTCTCTAATATATTTTTACAATAACTAATTTTAGCATTCGTGTTAAATGTATTATTTGTGGATAATTTTTTACTTATAATTTGAATTGCCTCACTTTGTGTCCCCTCCGTGCCTTTATACGATAAAAGCGAATGGGTGATTATTTCAGTTAGATATGAATCCAATTCGGAATTATCATTATCGATTATAAAATAGATTATTTCTTTATCGGATAAACAGCCCAACGCTCTGAAAAGAACAGCTATGGGGATTTCTTCTTTAATATGAGGAATAGACGCATATAACATGTTCTTTAAAATATTAAATTTATTTGTTATTTTAATTGAGATAGTTTTTGTTATCCCGAATGTATTACCAGATGATGATCTTACTTCGGAAATATAACCATATCTGGAATTACTTTTAGAAATTCTATATGTTTGGATCATGTTGGGTGTGATTTTTTCCTGGGATATTAAAACTTTTTCATTTCCGTTAATAATAGCATAGCCACCGGGATCATATTGACATTCTGAATTTATATCATGACGGTAGTTACAATATTTAGATTTAATGATAACAGGCAGCTTTGTTAATATCACATCCCTCAAAATCCTAACAGGTAAATTTATTTCTTCATCTATCTCCCTTAAGGATATATTTACCTTAATATCTACCATAACATTTATAGAATACGTGAAATTCCTTAAGCGCGCTATATTCGGTGTCATTACTTTTGTGCAACCATTATTTTCTGTATATTTTGGAGTTTCTATATTCATATTCATGATATCAAGTTTTATAGATTTGATTTTATTTTCATTAAATGTTAATTTGATAGGAAAGAATTGTGATATAATAGTTGGTAAAATGTTATCGATATAATCATCGTAAGATTCAATCTGATGTATTGCGAGTATATTATCTTGATTAAAATATGTATCAATTATATTGGTAATGAGTTTTTCACCAAACATAGTAAATTACTTAACTAATTTAACTTTATATCAATAAATCAAATTTATTTGGTTAATGCCATTTTTTCTAGATTTGTATCATCGAAATCTATCGTATCAAAGATATTAGTTACTACGACCTGTTTTTTATTTAATTTATTTTCAATATATTCCGAATACTTGATGAATATATTATATGTCTTACAAAATGTATAAATATTCAAATATCTTTCTCTGAATACTTCATAGGGTGTTGTATCATCTTTATCACCCTTCATCAAGTCATATTGTTCGAATAATTTTTGACCCTGAATAAAAATAATATAACATTGGATCAGTGTTGGATCTAATAATAAATTTTCTTTGTTACAAAAAATAATCGTCGCTTTCAATGAATCAATTACCGATAATTCTGTAATATTCCGAATACGTATTTCATCCTCTACGTGTTCCCTAATTCTATCTTTATAATCGGTTTCTTTATCGGGCTTATTATATAAAATTGACATGTATGTTAATTTACACAAATTATCTACCGATTTTTCAATATCGGTAGAAGATTCTTCAAATGTATCAACAAAAATAGTCCCTATTTCATGGAATAATTCATTAGAAATGCTCCAGCAATATCCGAAATCATGAATAACTAATTTATGATTCAAATCATTTGGATCTATTCTAACTTTCCAATTTCCGGGGTGTAAATCTCCATGATTATAATTTGCCATTACTTGATTATTGCGAATAAATAAATGATATAAATTCACTATTTTTTCCTTGTGATAATCACTAATTGATAATTCCTGAAAAGAGACCCCTGGCTCATAACTCATTATTAAAATTGAAGGGCTTATTTTAATTAGTTCCGGTATAATTACGAATTCATTATTTTTATATTCTCTCATAAAATGTATGATGTGATTTGCTTCATTGATGAAATCGGTTTGCATCTTAAATTGATCGATAAAGTCAAATACATCGAACGGGAATAATTCTTGTTTTTTATTGTTTATACAGGGTACCATAAGTAAATATTTCATAAATGTTTCGAAAAAAGACATTTGATTTCTAACATCTGGGTGTAATATTTTCAATACTTCATTGGCTCCTGTTTCTTTATTTTCAATCAGATAGACTTGACCTATACTCCCTGAACCTACGACTTGTTTCAGATCATAAAACTCTTCCATAGTATGACCAAAAACCTTTTCGTATTCGGACATAGTATATTCCCTTGAATGATCCCCACAATTTTCGTAATATTGTTCGAGTTTTTGTAACCACGGTGGGGTTTTATTCTGAAGTATATCATTATTTTCGAGATAAATTAATTCTAATTTCGGGGTTAACCATTGACAGAACTTAATCATTACAGCCCCGCATTCTGTAACACTATTTAGAATATTGTCCAATAAAGGTCCGCTATATGTTTCGGTATATGTTTCGGTATCTTTATAATGATAATAATAATTTCGTAAATGATAACATAGTTTTAAGTGTGAAATTAATTTATAAAAACAAGACATTTAATAATATTAAATATAATTTTATCTTTTAAATTAATTTAAAAGATATGTTTATTCTATAATAAAAGTATATTCAATATAGAATAATGACAACATTACAAAAACATATAAAAGATCTTATTTTCTTCTACATAAAAACAAATTATAACAATTATTTACAAGAAAATAAGATAAAAACTATTCCCGATGATCAAGTTGATATTGTGATTATTCAATTATATACCGAAAGAAAAGAACATTTGAAAAACTTTGTTAAAGAATCTCTGAAAACAATCTTAAAAGAAGAATATCCTGGAGATCTGGTTATATTAAATATGCTTTTGGAAATATTTGCAGATGATGCATTATGTAAGAATCGCTTAATAACCGAAATAAAATTACATCAGCAAAAAATAACTACAGGTAAGAATGATTATTCAAAATTATTATAAATTTTTGGAAAGTTAATTGAATTTAAATCTATAATATTGGTAGATATGAGTCTAAGCAAACAATTGCAAAAGGGAAATATACAAATTAAAAAGAAAAATCAAGGTGGGGGTTCTAATAAATGTATGAGCCCGATGTCCTTAAATTATAAAATTTTTTTACAAAATGGAGGTAAGGAGGGAGAGAGTAAGGGGGGAGGAGGGAGTAAGGGAGGAGAGAGTAAGGGAGGAGAGAGTAAGGGAGGAGAGAGTAAGGGTAAATTAAATGACCCATTAGAGGGGAAAAAAATATCGATAAAAAGAATGAGCGAAAACACGTCCAAGGTATTTGATATTAAAATAATTCATAGAAAGGATAAAAAAAAAAACAACAAATTTACCAAAAAACCAAGTAAGATAAATGTTAAAGATATTAATGAAATAGAAAAACAAATTGAATTATCACGAAAGAAAGAATTAAATCTAAAAAAAGAATTAGTTCAGAAAATACAAAAAGCCGAATCCAAGGTTTCTGCTAAAAAATCCGCCAAGGGAGCCGTTGAGGGACAAGTAAAGGAATCTGCTAAAAAATCCGCTAAGGGACCCAACCTATCAAAGGCCAAAACGGGTAAATCTAAAAAACAACCTTCGCGAAATAATAAGAAAAGTGGTAAACGAAAAAATAAAAAGGGTTCGCGGAAAATTAGTTTCAAAAGCACTAAACAAATTTCCGCTAAAGATATTAAACAGGTTGAAAAAGAAATAAAGGATATTAGATCCAAGAAAACCGAATTTATAAAAGATGAATTGGAGAAAGAAGGAATTAAAGTTTCAGGTAAAAGTAAGAGATTATTAAAAGATATTTATCTTTATTCGAAGATGTGTAATATTAAGATTGTACATGAAAAATAATTATAATTACTAAACTTTTACTGTATAACAAAATTTCATCCACCATAATGTATAACCACCAATCGCAAATAATAATCCTATATATTGATCTTTTGTTATTACTCTAATATCCGTTTGTGTCATTAGTATTAGAGCATACCAACTACATACCGACGCTATCAATCCTAAAAAAAAAGCTATTTTCCTATTCGTGGTAATCCCGGTAATCGCCATATTGATATATATTATATTAAAAATGGCATTATGTTATGATATTAATAGAATGATAAAATAAACCAGCACTTAATTATATTAAATTTGATTTTATTTAAAAACTTGATATTAATTTAGTTTAATATGGAGTTGGCCGATTACAAGAAAGAAGAATTACAAAACCACATCTACAAAACCCCGGACACTTATGTCGGTGGTTGCGATCTAATCGATGAAAATTTACCACTGTGGAATGAATCTGGAAACAAAATTGAATTCAAGGATGGAGAATACATCCCCGCTGTTTATAATATCTACAATGAAATCCTTGTAAATGCACGCGATCAGATTATTCGGATTAATCAACGAAAGAACAAAACAGATATCCCTGTTAAAAATCTTAAAATTACAATTAATAGAGATAATGGAGAAATTAGTATCTATAATGATGGAACCGGGGTAGACATTGCCGAACATCCTTCAGAAAAAGATAAGGGTGGGAACCCTCTATGGATTCCCTCAATGATATTTGGAGAACTCCTAACTTCTGGCAATTATAAAGAGAATGAAAAGAAAATCGTTGGAGGTAAAAATGGTTATGGCGCGAAGTTGACAAATATCTTCTCAACGGAATTCGAAATTAAGACAGTTGATCATATCAGAAAAAAGAAATTTATTCAAAAATTTACAGATAATATGAAAACAAAACATAAGCCTAAAATCACTGGAACGGACGTTTCACCCTACACCAAGATAACGTGGACAACCGATTTTGCTCGTTTCGGAATTGTAGAATTCAGTGATTTTATGATTAATTTAATGTATCGCCGCGTCTATGATATCGCGGGTGTTACTGATAAAAATATAAATGTTTTCCTAAATGGTAAAAAGATTAAGGTTAATAACTTCATGGATTATTCTAAATTATATCTGTCACAGAATGAGGACTTTGTTTATGGAGAAATAGACAAACGATGGAAACTGGGAATTTCACTCAGTAAAACCGATAAATTCGAACAAATTTCATTTGTTAATGGTATTGCGACCGCGAAGGGTGGAAAACATGTTGATATGATTACAAAACAACTTCTCACTGGATTGAAAAATATCATTGAAAAAAAACATAAGAAGACAATTCAGGAAAACTATATCAAGAATTATTTAAGGATTTTCATTGATTCTGTTATTGAAAACCCATCATTTGATAGTCAAACGAAAGAAAGATTAATTACACCTCCGTCTAAATTTGGTTCTAAGCCCCAGATAAATGAGAAATTTATAAAAGAAATCATCGATAGAACCGATATCGTTGAAAAAGTTATTCAGTTTAGTGAATTCAAACTCAATAAAGAAAGCAAAAAAACCGATGGAACAAAGCGAAATAAGATCAGAGATATCCCAAAACTTGACGACGCAAATTGGGCAGGAACTCGTAAATCCGATGAATGTATTCTAATTTTAACCGAGGGAGATTCGGCAAAGTCCATGGCTGTTTCGGGTCTTTCCGTGGTTGGACGAGATAAATACGGTGTTTTCCCATTGAAGGGTAAGGTAATGAATGTAAAAGACGCCTCAAAGTCGCAGATCATGAATAATTCTGAAATAACAAATCTTAAAAAGATCATTGGTCTCGAAACCGGAAAAGAATATAAAAATCTTAACTCTCTAAGATACGGTAAGGTAATGATTATGACGGATCAGGATCACGATGGTTCCCATATTAAGGGTCTTGTTTTGAATGTATTCCATACAATGTGGCCTTCCTTGCTCGATATTGGATTTATTACATCCATGATTACACCAATTATCAAGGCAACCAAGGGTAAACAAATTAAATCATTTTATACATTAACCGAATATAATGATTGGAAACAAACCATTTCGGGAAAATGGCATATCAAATATTACAAGGGATTGGGGACGAGTAGCGCGAAGGAAGCCAAAGAATATTTTCAAAATATTAAGATGAATAATTATATCGTAAATGAAATCACAAATGAGTCCATGAATTTGGCATTTAATAAGAAATTATCAGATGATCGCAAGAAATGGTTGTATAATTACGATGAAAATATTATTCTAGACCACAACGAAACAGAAGTTCCGATTAATGAGTTTATCCATAAAGAACTAATTCACTTTTCTAACAGTGACACATTCAGATCAATTGGTTCGGTGTTTGACGGTCTGAAACCCAGCCAAAGGAAAATTCTATATTCCTGTTTTAAGAGAAAACTTTATTCCGAAATTAGGGTCGCACAGTTATCCGGTTATGTGAGCGAGCACGCCGCTTATCACCACGGGGAAATGTCCCTACAATCGGCGATCATCGGTATGGCTCAAGATTATGTCGGTTCCAATAATATTAATCTCCTTTTACCGAATGGTCAATTTGGAACTCGGATTATGGGTGGTCATGATTCGGCGAGTTCAAGGTATATTCACACGGAATTAAACAAGATCGTAGATATTATTTATCCACCGGTTGACGCAGAATTACTGGGTTATACGGAAGACGACGGTGTTAGAGTTGAACCCAAGTATTATGTTCCCATTATCCCGATGGTTCTTGTTAATGGTATGACTGGAATTGGGACCGGTTTCAGTACGTCTATTCCTAAATTTAACCCACTAGAGATTGTAAAGAATATTGAAAACAAATTGAAAGGGAAAGAATACGAAGATATGCGACCATGGTATAGTGGGTTCAAGGGCGATATTCTAAAGATTAATGATACAGATTATATTTCAAAGGGTAAATACGAAATCCTTACACCTACAACAATTCAAATTACAGAGCTACCAATCGGTAAATGGACCGATGATTATAAGATCTTCTTAGATTCATTATTACCCGAAGAAAAGAAAAAGAAGAGCAAAGAAAACGAAAAAACTAAGAAATCAAAGGTAAAACAGCATATCATAGATTACATTAATAATTCAAGCGATAAGGAGATTGATTTTACTATCATAGTCCCCCTTGGATTTAGTCATAATTTACAATGGAGTGAAGATCCTCACATTGATGGTATAGAGAAATATTTCAAGCTATATACAACGAAGGGTTTATCGCTAAAGAATATTCATCTCTACAATAAGGAAAGAATTGTTAAATTTAAATCGGTTAAAGACATCATTGATGTCTTTTATACAGAAAGATATAATCTATATGAAAAGAGAAAAGAATATCTTCTTAAAAATCTAAAAAATGAACTCGATATTAAGGAAACCAAAATTCGTTTCATTAACGATGTGATAGAAGGAAAGATTATTATTTATAAGAAAAAGAAGGAAGAGATCTTTAATAATCTCGTTGAACTGGAATATAAGCAAATTAAGGATAAATATATTCGGGAAAAGATAAATAAAACAAATCATGCAGGATACGATTACCTAGTAAAGATGTCTATTTATTCATTTACGGAGGAGGAAATTGAGAAGCTTCAGGGTGAATACGATAAGATTAAAAAAGAATACGAAGACCTTTTAGAAAAGATGATCGGGGATATTTGGTTGGATGAGTGCAATGAATTCAAAAAATATTATACCAAAATGATTAAAGTATAATTCAAAAAATATTATACCAAAATGATTAAAGTTAATGCCTATAAAATAAATATATATTAACTTATAAGTTAATGGGATCTCTTTATCAAATGACAAATGAAAACTTACCTAATTATGAGTCTGTCTTCTCTGTAAGAGATATAGACAGAGAAGTGGTTACTTCAATGGATCAGGGTGGAAAAAATGTAGATTACTACGATTATGATATAACAGAGAAGAGAATGGTGTCTGGTATGAGTGATAGTAGAATTCTGGCTCCATCCGAACTTGATACCGGATTACCGGCGCGAAGAACTGACACCGGCGGCGCATTATATCTCCCTGATGGTACACCGAACCCCGAGGCAACAATAGAGGGTCCAGACTTTTTATTTGGGGATGGTTCCGCTTCCTTGGGGGGGATGATCGATGTAGTAAATAATGGACGTGTCGCTAATATAGATGTCGTGAAAACAAAATTACCCGAGGGTGGCGATATAGTTATTGATAAAGACAATCAAGATACTTCTGTAAAAGGTATTATTGAGAAAACGGCTGTGAGTGATTTATTTTTTTCTGATATGAATATGAACATCATTCAGAACTCAATTCGTTATGGTGTAAATCAGAAGACCGGGAAGGTTATAGGAAAACAATCAGATACAACCGTGTATGTCATTATGCGTTCAATACTCTTACAATATGCTAATTTCAGAATATCTACCGAGGATTTGATCCAAGAAATTAGAGGATTAAATCAAAGGGTTGTTGATTATTGTGTTCAAAATGTTTCTTCAAACGTTCAACAATATGTTGGTTACATTAAAGATTTAGAGAAACTACCTACACCCATGGATCACCCTGTATATCACAATAAAAATAATTTCACATATGATATTTCTAATTTATTGTAAATAAAATCTAAAAAAGAGAACTTAAAACTTATTCTTTTAACTCTAGTATGTATGATAAATACTTCTTAGAAAAAGACCAATTAGACACTATTTCCAATTGGTTAAATAAAAATGAACCACTTTTTATTTCCGGTGGACCGGGTTCGGGGAAAACTTCCTTGGCGAAAGAAATTTTAAATGATAGAGTTATAACTCATATCGACGCATTATATATGAAGAATAATAGTGATATCGGTGAATATATACAGAATATCATTCAAAAAAGAAATATAACCATGATGTTTTCACAGAATAAGGAAAAAAGAGGTATAATTATAGATGATATTGATATTTTCTATAAACACGATAAGAAAGCGTTTAAGTCTATCATAAATTTACTACTAAATTCTGATTTTTGTGATACGAAGATTATTATTACTTCTTCTATCAAGTTTCTGAATAATAGATCACTGAAAAAACTAAAATATTCCAAATTATTTATTATTTATAGTAATCACGCCATTCATAAAATATGTAAGAATATTTGTGATAGTTATAGTTTTAATACCCCTTTAGTAAAAAAGAAAGAATTAATAAGAAGATCCTCCACTAATATTAATTTATTAATATCATTGCTTGAATCGGGAAATAAACTTCAAACTCAAGCGTTAGATAACTTCGAAGGAGAAGATATATTATATAATAAATTATTTACAATTGATTATACATTAAAGGATCTTATAAGGATTTATAAGCCTTTCAAAACAAAAATATCCCTAGATCTACTGGAAAATTTGTTTAATATAACAACTGATATAAAATTCATAAAAGACATATATAATTATTGTTCTTTATCGGATATATTCGAGACCAAATGTATTAATTATTCGGATATACAAGAATATGATATTATTCTAACAATTTATAATTTTTATTACAGAATTAGAGAGACAAATATAACCATGACTACATTTATCCCGAATAAATACGTGAGTAAATCTTTAATACATACGTGCTCTTATAAAATGAATTTTAATTCGGATATTTTTTATTTCTATTTATATTTAATTAAAATTAATAAACAAGATAATGAAATAGTAAAAGAGTTAACCAAACTAGATAAAAAACAATTAACTATTCTCAGTAAGACTTTTAATTATTATTACGATAGTAAGATTAAAGTTGAAAAAATTTATAAATTAGTAAATTAGTAAACAATGACAACCGATAATGAAATAGATGAATCCGTTTCCATTTCCACATTAGAAAAAACAAATAACAATATTAATGAAAATATAAGTAAAATAGACGGTGGATTGGATTATTTAATAGATAAAATAGAATTAAAAGATCTTATTATAATAATTCTTATTATTATTATCACAAGTTTACTTTCCTATTTTGTATATAATCATTTCTTTTCACACAAAATAGATGAATCATTATTTGATAATATGGCGATGTATTACATCAATTTGGATAGATCACAAGATAGAAGAAGGAGTATGGAAATCATGTGTTCTCAACAAGGGATATACCCCGAAAGATTCCCAGCCGTAGATGGCAAATTATTGGATTTAGATGACCCCAAATATGCTAATGCTCTAAAGAAAATAAAATGGTGGTTTCTAATTGAGAATAAGAAGAATGTGGGTCATTTTGGTTGTTATCTAAGTCATATGAGTATTTTTGAGAAATTCTTAAAAACTGATAAAGAATATTGTTTCATTCTAGAAGACGACGCGGAATTCATAACTTCTAATCTAAAAGAAGGAATTGTGAAAAATATGAAAAATCTACCCAAGGATTGGGATATCTTAT
>Ga0206130_10005034_pt1 | contig 15896 bp, 18 predicted proteins | sample Helgoland_Spring_9_FD_148637 | JGI IMG/M metagenome (GOLD analysis project Ga0206130, IMG submission 148637) | Pelagic subsurface seawater microbial communities from Kabeltonne, Helgoland, North Sea - Helgoland_Spring_Bloom_20160512_1 | ecosystem: Environmental > Aquatic > Marine > Epipelagic ... | reverse complement strand
TTTTGTCTTTTATCTTTTATTTTTCAGTGTTACGATTTAGATCTTTCCTCTTTCCTCTTTCCTCTTTCCTCTTTCCTCTTTTGTCTTTTGTCTTTTATTTTTCAGTGCTACGATTTAGATCTTTCCTGTTTTATCTTTCTCTCTTTTCTTCTTTTTCTTAAATACTTTCTTACTTTTGCATTATAATTTTTTTTCATGGGCAACGAGATAAGTAAACGCTATTCACAACGAGGTGTTTCGGCATCCAAAGAAGATGTACATAAAGCGATAAAAAATATTGACAAAGGGTTATTTCCACAAGCTTTTTGCAAAATTGTACCCGACTATTTAACAAACGACGAAGACTACTGTCTCATTATGCATGCCGATGGGGCTGGGACCAAAAGTTCCTTAGCCTATATGTATTGGAAAGAAACGGGCGATATTTCGGTTTGGAAAGGCATTGCTCAAGATGCCCTCATCATGAATATCGACGATTTATTATGTGTGGGTGCAACCGATCATATCATGCTTTCTTCTACAATTGGACGCAATAAAAATGTCATACCAGGCGAGGTGCTATCAGCAATTATTAATGGAACCGAAGAACTCATAGAAGACCTCAAAGGATTTGGGGTGACCATTCATTCTACAGGGGGCGAAACAGCCGATGTTGGCGATTTGGTAAGAACCATTATCGTCGATTCAACTGTGACCGCCAGAATGCCTCGAAATAAAGTCATTAACAATGCCAATATTCAACCTGGCGATGTGATTGTAGGCTTGGCCTCTTTTGGACAAGCTACCTACGAGAATGCTTACAACGGCGGTATGGGAAGTAATGGACTTACTTCCGCTAGACATGATGTTTTTGATCACTATCTAGCTGATAAATATCCTGAAAGTTTCGATGCAGCAGTTCCAGAAAATTTAGTGTATTCAGGAAACATGAAACTAACAGACTCGGTTAAAGATTCGCCAATAGATGCAGGGAAATTAGTATTGTCTCCCACTCGAACCTACGCGCCAATTATCAAAGCAATTTTAGAGAAATATGACGCCCAATCAATTCATGGAATGGTACATTGTAGTGGCGGCGCACAAACCAAAATACTTCACTTTGTGAACGATTTACATATTATTAAAGATGCGATGTTTCCAGTGCCACCACTCTTTAAACTGATACAAGAACAATCCAACACCGATTGGAAAGAAATGTATCAAGTATTTAATTGTGGTCACCGAATGGAACTCTATGTACAGCCCGAGATTGCGGAGGAAATTATAACCCTTTCTAAATCATTCAATGTTGACGCTCAAATTGTAGGACGGGTTGAAGCTTCCACTTCCAAAAAGTTGACCATTACAAGCGAATTTGGAACCTTTGAGTATTAGGGGCGTTATTGTACCACAGTAAATCCATAAAAAATAGTACTTTTGCAACATAATTCTCCAAAGTAGATGTTAGAAAAAATACAAATAGTTAAGCAGCGTTTTGATGAAGTAAATGACCTGATCATCCAACCCGATATTATTTCGGATCAGAAGCGCTATGTACAACTCAATAAAGAATATAAAGATTTAAAAAAGATGGTCGATCTAGGTCTCATCTACGAATCTTTAAGGTCAAATATTGAAGAAGCTCAAGAAATTATTTCTGATGGCAGTGATGCAGAAATGGTTGAAATGGCCAAAATGCAAATGGAAGAAGCTAAAGACCAAATCCCTGCAATTGAAGAAGAGATGAAGGTTCTTTTAATTCCGAAAGACCCTGACGACGCCAAAAACATAGTGATGGAAATCCGTGCTGGAGCTGGTGGAGATGAAGCGAGTATTTTTGCTGGCGATCTTCATCGAATGTATACTAAATATTGTGAATCTAAAGGCTGGAAAGTGGAAGTGGTAGATTTTAATCACGGGACTTCCGGAGGGTTTAAAGAAGTGATCTTTGAAGTAAGTGGAGAAGATGTCTATGGCACCATGAAATTTGAAGCCGGCGTTCATCGGGTTCAGCGGGTCCCTCAAACAGAAACACAAGGACGTGTACACACCAGTGCAGCCTCTGTAATTGTATTACCTGAAGCCGAAGAATTTGATGTTCAACTCGATATGACCGAAGTAAGAATTGAACGTACAACTTCTACAGGACCCGGAGGACAATCGGTTAATACGACCTACTCTGCGATCAAATTACACCACGAACCGACTGGAATGATTGTGAGCTGTCAAGATCAAAAATCGTCTCATAAAAATTTAGAAAAAGCACTCAAAGTATTAAGATCCCGTTTATATGAAATGGAATTGGCTAAAAAACAAGCGGCCGATTCTGAGAAGCGAATGAGCATGGTATCTTCAGGAGATCGAAGTGCCAAGATTAGAACTTATAACTATCCACAAGGGCGTGTTACAGAACACCGAATTGGGCTCACTCTCTATGATTTATCAAATATTATTAACGGAGATATTCAGAAAATAATTAGCGAACTCATGATGGCCGAGAACACAGAGAAACTCAAAGCAGATACTGGCGTAATCTAATTGTATATGACAACTCAAGCACTTGTTTCTGAAATCAAAAAAAAGAAATCCTTTCTTTGTATAGGACTTGATGTAGATATGACAAAAATCCCCTCTCATTTATTAGAGTTAGAGGATCCTATTTTTGAGTTTAATAAGGCAATCATCGATGCAACACATCACTTGTGTGTGGCTTACAAACCAAATATTGCGTTTTATGAAGCCTACGGGTTAAAAGGGTGGACCGCTCTTGACAAAACTATTAATTACCTAAACATAAATTACCCTGAAATTTTCACCATTGCAGATGCCAAACGCGGCGATATTGGAAATACGAGTAGTATGTATGCCAAGGCCTTTTTTAAAGATCTGGCTTTTGACAGTGTGACTGTCGCACCATATATGGGGAAAGATTCAATAGAGCCATTTTTAGAGTTTCAAAATAAGCATACCATCATGTTGGCCTTAACGTCAAATACCGGGGCTTTTGATTTTCAAACGCTTTCTACAAACGGTCAGCCACTTTATCAAGCCGTTTTAGAAACATCAAAAGGGTGGAAAAACGCCCAAAACTTAATGTATGTTGTGGGTGCGACCAAAGCCTCCTATTTCGCTGAAATTAGAACAATCGTTCCTGATAGTTTTTTATTAGTGCCTGGCGTTGGAGCTCAAGGCGGGAGTTTGGCTGAGGTTTGTAAATATGGAATGAATGCTCAAATAGGTCTTTTGATCAATTCTTCGAGAGGTATTATTTATGCGTCTTCAGGTCAAGACTTTGCAGTACAAGCGGCTCAAAAAGCCCAGGTTCTACAATTAGAAATGGCAGATTTAATCCCTAAGGATTAATTACCTCCCCCTAAATAGTCAGCATCCAGTTTTTTTGTAATTTTTTAAATTTCTGTAATTCCTTTTTTAGAATGGACAAAAATTCACGGCCATCACTATTACATTTTTCCAAACGATGGCAATTTTTGAACAATCGATTGGTAAGGCCTCGTATCGATTCAGCATGCTGATGCTTTTGTTCTGAAAAACGCTCTTGTTGGACTCTCATGATGTGGGGCGCCAAAGAATCTGACTGACGAATGATGTCTCCTGAGAAATAAATAGAATTATCTTCACGTCCATTTGGATTTAAAACAGAAAGATCGGCATTCAAATATCCTGAGATCATTTTGGAAAGTGATCCTATCTCAATAGCTTTTTTATAAAAAGCTACATGCAATTCTGATGAATTTTGAAACGGCAACATTGATTTAATATTTACTTCAAAATTAGAGCAATATATCCTATGATGCATTTAAAATTTAAAGATAAATACGTTTATTCGTTTAATTTTTAATATTTTTATTTAAAATACATTAAATATGAAACTTGATGACCTCCATTCAAAAATACTAGAACAACTACAACGAAATGCCAGAATTTCAAATACGGCCATCGCCAAGCAAGTTGGCATATCATCACCAGCGGTTACAGAACGTATAAAAAAACTTGAGGATTCAGGAATTATCGAAGGCTACTATGCCAAAGTATCCCATTATGAAATGGGCTATGATTTTAGAGCTTTGATAACCGTCCGTGCGTTTGTGGGGCGACTCCAACCCTTTTTACATAAAGTAAAAACCTTGGACGAAGTCATTAATTGTTATCGCATTACAGGAAACGAAAATATTGTCATGGAAGTGGTCCTTCAAAATCAGCGTCATTTGGAAAAATTGATTGACCAACTGATTACTTATGGGGAAACCAAAACGCAAATTATTCTATCAAATGTAGTTTCGAATCATCCCATTTTAAAAAAGTAATTGTATTTTTAGAGGTATGAAAACACTACTTACTATTGGTCTGGCTTTATCGGGAATTATTTTTATGGGCTGCCACTCTCAGAAAAATTCAATTAAATCTCAATCTGAATTTCAAGAAGAACAAAATAGTTTTTTTAAAGATGCTTCTAAATCCCCATTAAAATCCAAGGATTTGAAAGCGTTTGAGGGTCTTGATTTTTTTCCAATTGATTCGATGTTTGTCGTAAAAGCGCAATTGAAACGTACACCCAACACTCCTTATTTTGAAATGAAAACCACCACAAATCGTGTGACCAGAGAGCGCGTTTTTGGCGTTTTATCTTTCACTATAAATGGCCAGCTCTTAAAACTTAAGGTGTATCAAAGTGAACCTAATGTAGATTCGGACACTGATTCAGACTATTTGTTCCTTCCTTTTTTGGATGCAACCAATGGAGAGACAACGTATGGCGGTGGGCGTTATATCGATTTAAGTATCCCCGCAACGGATGTGTTGATGATCGATTTTAATAAAGCCTACAATCCGTATTGTGCTTACAATGAAAAATACTCCTGCCCAATCGTGCCAAGAGAAAACTATTTGGCTTTAGAAATTAGAGCAGGCGTGAAACGGTTTAAAGATCATTAAAAATTTTTTGAAAGAAAGAACCCTAAAAATACCGCCAATAATCCAAGTCCAATGGACCCTAAGGTATAGATGAAAAAATTGGTAAAGTCTCCCTCTTTTAAAAACACTTGATTTTCATAAGCAAAAGCAGAGAACGTTGTGAATCCTCCACAAAATCCAGTCACTAACAGTAAGGTTTGATTCTCTGATAAACTGCTATTTTTTAAAGCCATTCCCATTAATATTCCGATCAATAGACTGCCAATAATATTGACAGAAAAGGTGCCCCAAGGAAACCCCTGAGTAGTGTTGTTGAAAATTTTTCCAACTAGGTATCTAAGTGCACTTCCTGTGCCGCCTCCAATAAAGACCAATAAAACCTGTTTCATTTTCTGTAGTTTTCGCTAAATTAAAAATAGATTCCTTAGAAACGTAATAAAATGATTTTAATTAGTTAATCAAAATAGATTATATTCGTAGACGTTTCAAATTTTACTTAACAAACTAAAAATTCAAACTCATGAAATTAATTTCTAAAATCGTGTTGGGTTCTATTGTTTTAGCCCAATTATTTTATTCTTGCAAATCGGATAGTAGTTCTGATATAGCCATGGATTCTAACTTTATAACCCTCACTTCTGAGGCTGATTTTCCAATCAAAGTAACTCAATTTGCTGACTTGAAAGTGTTGCGTTATCAAATTCCGGGTTGGGAAAACTTAACACTGAAAGAACAAAAACTTGTTTACTATTTAACCCAGGCCGGCCTATCGGGACGTGATATCATGTGGGATCAAAATTACCGTTATAATTTAACCATTCGTACCGCATTAGAACGGGTTTACACCACTTTTGAAGGGGATAAAACATCGGATGATTGGGTTGCTTTTGAGGTGTATTTAAAACGTGTTTGGTTTAGTAACGGAATTCATCACCATTATAGCAATGCGAAATTGACTCCTGAATTTTCAGCAGCGTATTTGACATCGATTTTAGCAACCACAAACACGACTTTAGAGGGTGAAGCTTTTGAAGTTATTTTTAACGACAAGGATGCAAAGAAAGTCAATCAAGCTAAAAACATAGATAACGTTGCGGAATCGGCCGTTAACTTCTACGGTCAAGGCGTAACAAACGCCGATGTTGAATCGTTTTATTCGAAAATCGCTTCACCAAACCCCGACAAACCCTTGTCTCATGGGTTGAATTCTCAACTGGTAAAAATCAATGGAGAACTTCAGGAACGTGTTTATAAATCTGGCGGATTATACGGCGAAGCGATCGATGAAATAGTGAAGTGGTTAGAATTAGCTAAAGGGGTTGCTGAAAATCAGGCGCAAGGCGATGCGTTAGGATTATTGATTCAATATTATAATACAGGAGATTTACAAACTTGGGACGACTATAATGTTGCATGGACGTCTGCAACCGAAGGAAATATCGATTATATCAACAGCTTTATCGAAGTCTATAATGATCCCTTAGGGTATAGAGGTTCGTATGAAACGATTGTACAAATTAAAGATTTTGACATGTCGGCCAAAATGGCGGTTTTATCTGAAAACGCCCAATGGTTTGAGGATAACTCTCCATTATTTCCAGAGCACAAAAAGAAAAATGTTGTGGGTGTAAGCTATAAGACAGTCAATGTTGCTGGTGAAGCTGGAGATGCGTCACCAACCACTCCAATTGGTGTAAATTTACCAAATGCAAACTGGATTCGTGCGGCGGTTGGGAGCAAGTCAGTTTCCTTAGGAAATATTACAAATGCGCATGATAATTCTGGGAGTTCTGGAAGACTTAAAGAATTTGTTCATGACGATCAAGAATACGAATTAGAAAAATTATATGGTCAACCAGCCGATAAGCTGCACACCGCACTTCATGAAGTGGTTGGGCATGCGTCTGGACAATTAAATCCCGGGGTTGGAGAAACTAAAGAAACCTTGAAAAATTACGCCTCTACTTTAGAGGAAGGGCGTGCAGATTTGGTAGGGCTTTATTATTTATACAATCCAAAAATACAAGAGTTAGGCTTGGTCGCCGATTGGAAATCAATTGGGACAGCTGCATTTGATGGATACATCCGAAATGGATTAATGACCCAGCTCATTCGATTAAACCTAGGGGATGAGGTCGAAGAAGCGCACATGCGAAACCGTCAGTGGGTGAGTGCATGGGTTTATGAAAAAGGACTTAAGGACAATGTGATTGAAAAAGTGATTCGCGATGGAAAAACATATTTCAATATCAATGATTATGAAAAATTACACGATCTATTTGGTCAGTTGCTTCGCGAAACACAACGGATCAAATCTGAAGGAGATTTTGCTGCGGTTCAAGCCCTCGTAGAAGGCTATGGCGTTAAAGTTGATCAAGCGATTCATGCCGATGTTTTGGAGCGTAATAAGCAATTTACATCAGCGCCTTACAGTGGGTTTGTGAATCCCGTATTGGTGCCTCAAACAAATTCTGAGGGTGCGATTACTTCAATAGAGGTAAAGTATGTAGAGAGTTTTGTAGGTCAGATGTTGAACTATTCTGCGAACTATAGTTTTTTACCAGAGATCAACTAATCTGTTTTAATTCAACTCTTATAAAAAGTCACTTATCCAAAAAGGGAAGTGGCTTTTTTTAGTAGCCTAACACAAATTTTATAGCAGCAATGCCGGCTATAAAGCCAATAAAAGCTAACAATACCCATAAACTTCCTTTGTAATATTTTTGATGTAGGGCAAAATCCTTGCGATAGGCGTAGATAATAACGCCTGTAAAAACAATGGCAAATAGGATTCCGAAAATTAGTTGTCCTTGACTGAACATAATTATGTATTTTTAGGCTTATAAAGTGTGTCAAATTTATAAAAAATTATAAGAATCTCAGCATGTTTGCCCTCCCATCTTTGGGGTGTTGAAATGTATAAAAACTAACTAATTATGAAAGATAAAATAAAAGCAGTTCAACAATTTCACGAAGCCTTTAAAATTGGGTATAGAACTTCTCTAAAAGCCGATTTAGGTTTTTCTAAAAACACCCTTCGCTTTGATTTGATGAAAGAAGAAAATGAAGAATATTTAGAAGCGGCCAATAATAACGACATGGTAGAAGTGGCAGATGCGTTAGGAGATATGCTTTATATCCTTTGTGGAACCATTATCGAACATGGAATGCAGCACAAAATAGAAGCGGTTTTTGAAGAAATTCAGCGTAGTAATATGAGTAAATTGGGTGAAGATGGCCAGCCTATCTATCGAGAAGATGGAAAGGTATTAAAAGGCCCCAATTATTTTAAGCCTCATATTCAACAAATTTTGGAATCCTAACCTCTATACGTTAACAGTCCAACCAAATAAATCCTCGGCTTTATTGGTCTGAATATCGGTGATGCGGTTTTTTAATCGTTGAGCGATTGGGTTTTCAAGTTCCGGTAAGTTATAATCGGTGTCTTTGAACCCAAATCCGGCAATCGGAGAAATGACGGCTGCAGTTCCTGCTCCAAACATTTCTTTTAAACTTCCGTTTTCAGAGGCCTCGATGACTTCAGTTACTGTGAATTTTCGAACGTCCACTTTGATACCTTCGTCTTTGGCGATGTCAAGAATACTTTTTCGTGTAATACCATCTAAAATTCGGTCACTCGTTGGTCCGGTGATAAGAGTGTCGTTGATACGAACAAAAATATTCATCGCACCGGCTTCTTCAATATATTCGTGGGTGTTATCATCGGTCCAGATGACTTGATCGTAGCCTTTGTCAATCGCTAATTGTGTTGGATAAAATTGACCAGCATAGTTACCACCTGCCTTTGCAAATCCAACGCCACCATTCGCCGAGCGTGAGTAGTTTTGTTCAATCAAAACTTTTACTTTTCCTGCAAAATAGGCACCTGAAGGTGCTGTACAGATAATAAATTTATAAGCATCCGCAGGAGAGGCATGAAATCCTTCGCCTGTTGCAAATATGATGGGTCTAACATACAATGAGCTCCCATCTTGAGTAGGGATCCATTGGTCGTCGACTTTAAGCAATGCTTTTAAGCCGTCCATGAATACCGTTTCTGGTAATTCGGGAATTGCCAATCGTTTGGCAGAAATATTAAAACGTTTAAAGTTTTCATCGGGTCGAAATAACCAGGTTTTTTTATCAGAATCTTTGTAGGCTTTCATGCCTTCGAAAATAGATTGTCCGTAATGAAAAATCTTTGAAGATGGCATTAATGAAATGGCCTGATAAGGCACAATTTCAGGAACACCCCAAGCACCATTTTTATAATCACAGACCAGCATATGATCAGAAAATTCGGTTCCAAATCCAAGGTTTTTAAAATCTATTGAGTTGATTTTTGATTGCTGCGTTCGTGTTATTTTTATTGAATCCATAATAAGGGTATTACTATTTAGCCTTATACAAACTTACAGAAATTAATATTTAAAAAAAATCAAACTTCCAAAAGTTTGAAATTTATATTTTATCTTCGATTTTTAATTAAAATATTCACTAATTTTCGATGGATATCTGTATTGAATGAAAATAAGCTGAGCAGATGATCAAAGCACCAAATTCCGTTTCATCTCTTTTGGCTCTAAAATTTTGAAATGGATCAATTTAAAAGCGTTAATAGCAACTAATAATGAAGCGATCTATAGTAACTACGGGCGACGGTTCAAAAACCATTCAAATTGAAGATTGGGATGAGCAATACCACTCAATTCATGGTGCCATTCAAGAAGCGCAGCATGTTTTTATAAAAATGGGATTACATCATTTTCTGAATTCACACAAACCGACAGTCCTCCATATTCTTGAAATTGGATTTGGGACGGGCTTAAATGCCTTTGTCACAGCTCTAGAAGCGTACACTCAGAATATTCAAATTCACTATGAAGGCGTGGAGGCTTATCCTGTTCAGTCAGAAGAATTATCACACTTAAATTATGCTTCTTTACTGGCACAGGATCAATCCCCTGTTTTTGATACATTACATCAAGTTTCTTGGGAAGATTTGCATGTTATTACGCCTCATTTTTCTTTAAAAAAACGATTACAATTTTTCAACGAATTAGAAGATCAAAACTCCTTTGAACTTATTTATTTTGATGCCTTCGGCGCTAGAGTTCAACCAGATCTATGGACGGAATCTATTTTTAAACGCATGTATGATGCACTGAAGGAAAACGGCGTTTTGGTCACTTATGCGGCCAAAGGCAGCGTGCGTCGCGCCATGCAAGCCGTTGGATTTATTGTCGAACGATTGGAAGGGCCTCCAGGAAAACGAGAAATGTTAAGAGCGACCAAGCCGTCTAAAGGTTGTTAGTATTATCTTAATGAAATTGATGTGGAAGCTTAAAGTAATGTTAAACCTTTGATAATTCATTTATTTACGAAGTTGTTATCATTAATTTAGCAGGGATGGGACAAACACTATTGATCACAGGAGCGACGGGATTAGTTGGTAAAGCATTGGTAAAGAAATGTTTAGCCCACGGAGATACGGTTCATTATTTGACGACTCGTAAATCAAAAATAAAGTCTGAAGCCAATTACAAAGGGTTTTATTGGAATCCGCAAAAAAACACCATTGATACTGCTTGTTTTGATGGGGTTGAGGTTGTTATTAATTTAGCAGGATCCTCCATTGCTCAACGTTGGACCAAGGCCGCAAAAGCATCCATTTTGTCCAGTCGAACGAATGCCTTAGAGTTGATACATTCAAGTATTGAAACTCATAAGTTTCCGATTCAACAGATTATTTCAGCAAGTGCAATAGGTATTTATCCCGATTCTAAAACGCGGTATTACGAAGAAGAGTTTCAAGGAACTGATGCCAGTTTTTTACGAACGGTTGTGAAGTCTTGGGAAGGTCGTTTAAAACCATTTCAATCTTTAGGAATTAAAACTACGGCAGTTCGTATTGGAATAGTGCTCGATGCAAAGGAAGGTGCTTTGCCTAAAATCATGGGGCCTATCAAACAGTACATCGGATCTGCTTTAGGTACTGGAGAGCATTGGCAATCGTGGATTCATATTGATGACTTAGTACGATTGTTTAGATTTGTATTAGAATCAAAGTTAGAAGGCGTTTATAATGCCGTTGCTCCCAATCCAGTTCAGCAAAAAGACCTTGTGAAATCTATTGCCAAAATTATTAAGCGTCCACTTTTTTTTCCAAAGGTCCCTGAATTTGCACTTCAAATGCTTCTAGGTGAAATGAGTGCAATCGCCCTCGAAAGTCAACGTGTGTGTTCCAAAAAAATTGAAGATGCTGGGTTTCAATACCAGTATCATGAATTAGACGTGGCTCTCGAAAATTTGTTGTAAGGATTCGTTTCTAATTCCATTTCCCATTCCTAAAATTAACTTCCGAAAAATACTTTGTGACATTTTGACATTTTATTAATAATGGCAGTACTTTTGCCATGGATTAAAAAATAAACATTAATTACCCAAAGCGTACATACATACAATGAGTAAAAAAGAAAGCAAAAAGGAAGTTGAAACTCCTGAAGAAACGACGATCAATGAAACAGCCACTGAGACCACTGAAGCCACTGTTGAGCTTACAGTTGAGGAACAATTGGCCGCAGATTTAGCACAAGAAAAAGATAAATTTTTAAGACTATTTGCCGAATTTGAAAACTACAAACGCCGTACCACAAAGGAACGTGTTGAGTTGTTTTCGACTGCCAGTCAAGAGGTCATAAAAGCATTACTTCCAGTGTTGGATGATTTTGATCGTGCTTTGCTAGAAATGGCCAAAAGCGAAGAAACTGAATTATCTAAAGGCGTTGAGTTGATTAAAAATAAATTTTCTTCGACTCTTGAACAAAAAGGGTTGACCATTGTTGAGGTCAGTAGTGGCGATTTGTTTAATGCAGATGACCACGAAGCAATCACTCAAATTCCAGCACCATCAGATGCGATGAAAGGCAAAATTATTGATGTGATCGAAAAAGGGTATAAGCTAGGGGATAGGGTGATTCGTTTTCCAAAAGTAGTGATTGGAAACTAATAAATATTAAGATATAAAATTTCAATACTGAAATGGCAAAACGTGATTATTACGACACATTAGGGATCCAAAAAGGCGCCTCAGCTACAGAGATCAAAAAAGCTTACAGAAAAATGGCGGTTAAATTCCATCCGGACAAAAATCCAGATGATAAATCAGCCGAAGATAAATTTAAAGAAGCTGCAGAAGCCTATGAAATATTAAGTGATCCCGATAAGAAAGCGCGTTTTGATCAATATGGTCATCAAGCCTTTGAAGGAGGTGGTGGCCGTGGAAGTGGGCACATGAATATGGATGACATTTTTAGTCAGTTCGGCGATATTTTCGGCGGCGGCGGCGGTGGTGGCTTTGGAGGTTTTGGTGGCGGACAGCGTCAACGAGTGATGAAAGGGAGTAACCTTCGGATTCGTGTTAAATTGACCCTCGAAGAAATTGCCAACGGTGTTGAAAAGAAAGTTAAAGTCAAAAGAAAAACGCAAGCTAAAGGCGTGACTTATAAAACCTGTTCTACTTGTAATGGCCAAGGGCAAGTGACAAGAATTACCAATACGATCTTAGGGCGTATGCAAACAGCTTCTCCCTGTAATGCCTGTGGTGGTACAGGACAAAGTATCGATAAACGGCCTTCTAATTCCGATGCTCAAGGGTTTGTAACTGAAGAAGAAACAGTCTCCATTAAAATTCCAGCTGGTGTGGTCGATGGCATGCAGTTAAAAGTCACTGGAAAAGGAAATGCGGCCCCTGGAAATGGGATTTCGGGCGATTTATTAGTCGCTATTACCGAGGAAACACATCCTACCCTACAACGTGAAGGCGATAATTTACACTATGATTTATATGTCAGTGTACCCGAAGCAATTTTAGGAGATTCGATCGAAATTGATACCGTGACGGGTAAAGTCCGCTTGAAAATTGAAGCGGGTGTACAATCCGGTAAAATATTACGTCTTCGAGGAAAAGGGATTCCAAACATCAATGGCTATAGCCGTGGTGATTTGTTAGTACATATCAACGTATGGACCCCAAAAACCTTGAGCAAAGAACAAAAAACCTTTTTTGAAAAAATGAAATCGGACGAGCATTTTTCTCCAAAACCAGAAAGCTCTGACAAATCATTTTTTGAAAAAGTAAAAGATATGTTCTCATAAAAGACGGTTTTAATAACTCATGAGCGAAGCAGCAAACCCCCATTACTCTCAAAATGAGGAGCGATTAAATGTCCTTACACATGCTTTTGGGCTTTTATTAAGCGGGATTGCATTGCCATTTCTGATTGTCAAATCGTTGGATTACGATGGTTTTTGGAAACCCGCAAGTTTAATTATTTATGGGGTCAGTTTGATTGTTTTATATGCAGCTTCTACTTGGTATCATTCCGCAAAAGACCCTCAACTAAGACGGAAATTAAATATTTTAGATCATGCTGCGATCTATGTTTTAATCGCAGGCACCTATTCGCCTTTTACACTTTTAGTATTGGAAGGGACTTTGGGATGGGGTATTTTTGGATTCACTTGGATTTTTGCTTTTAGTGGCGTGATCCTAAAACTATTTTACACGGGACGGTTTGACAAACTCTCCACACTTCTGTATGTTTTAATGGGCTGGCAAATTATGTTTGTGATCAATCCGCTTATGGATCGTTTACCCACAGAAGGGTTACAGCTGTTATTTGCGGGTGGCGTATTTTATACGGTAGGTGCATTTTTGTATTCGATGAAAAAACTCCACTACAACCACGCCATCTTTCATGCCTTTGTTGTCATGGGGAGTATCTGCCATTTTTTCAGCGTTTTTTATTACTTGTAACGACTCATTCTATAATTTCGTAGTCGATACTTAGTTTTCGTAAAGCTCTTAAAGCTGACGCTGTATTTTTGTCCGCTACTTCTATATCCACAGCATCGCCATCCAAGAGAATTTCAGTAAGCTCATTGCATAAGGACTGATTCATCTGCGATGAAATTTCTAAAATACATTTGGAAATCGCTCTTTTATCGGGGCGTGGTGCGTCACAAGACAGTAAGTTTAGTTTCATCTGTTTATTGTTTTAAGAATCCTATTTGCTTGTCTGCCACAGGCAGGTTCGCTAGGAATCATTTTTTTTGAGTTCGCCTGTTTTAATAGGTACGAATCATGAAAATAATTATGAATGCAATATACTAGACTTTCAGCAAGATTAAACATTCCTTAACAGGATTATTCGTTTAGTAAATTAAAATGCGTTGTTTGGAGTTTGTGAATTTTAGTGGTTTATGGCAAAAATAAATCGCTTTAGGTTTTTGTCTCCGAACGAATAGACTTCGTACAGTCTTTGTTTTCGTGCTTCAGTGGGTCTTCTGTTTCTGTTTCCACACGAAAGATTCGTGCGGCAGCAGGGGCTAAATAGTAAGTTAAATCTAAAAATAATGAACCAAAAACGCTTAATTATAAAAATTATGCCTCGCATACTAGTGTCTAAAATTTATCAAGAAAAGAGTTGTTTTTAGCTCAGTTCTTTGTTAGCAGCTGGTTTTTATTCCTCTTCTTCAATTATTTCCACTGTTCCATATTTTTCCATTGCACTTTTATACAATTGTTCACTTTCATCTTTAAATCTGGTCTTATTATCCAATAGTTCAGAGAATTTTTCATACAGATTTCTATAAATAATCTGATGTGCTTTATTTTGTATGTTATCGACAATAAATTCGTTCATTTCAAAATCGGTCTCAATTGCTTTATCTAGCAATATCATTAAATCCTCTTTGTTTATAGAGTCGATTTCTTTCCAATTATCATCTCCAGTTTGGTAAAATCCTTTATTGTCGTTAATTTTTAAGTATTTCATAAGATTGTCCTCTTTGTGTATAAGCTATATCTCCTGCCTCTAAGCAATTTAGCATTATATCATAATTATCTGTTTCCTCACCGCTAACTGTTTTTAGTTTATTATCAGATGGATAGCCAGAAAAGATTTTAAAAATTGGTCTTTTATCAACTATCACCTTTTTTGTATACAAAACATAGTCTGGTTTTATAGAAGCACCAACAGTATTGTTATGAGTAACTATTATAACAGGTACTGATTTTGCGATGGTTTTTATTTGCTCATTAACTTCATTTTTAAGAAATAAATTATCAAAAGAAGATTCAGGTTCATCAATGAGTAATAAATCAAAATGATGAGCATTTTGAATTTTTTCCAATAAATTAAATTCTGACCTTTCTCCTCCAGAAACTTCAATTCCGTGTTCATTTAAAATTTGGTATTCTACGTCAACAAAATATTTATGATATTCTGTCTCTGGAAGAATAGCGATTTTATCTAATTCATCTAAATATGCAAGTGGGTTATCGTAGACGTCAAATGCGTCCTTGAAAACTGCTTTTCGACCACTTTTATTTAGAAGTTCTTGAGCTCCATTAAATATTTTGGTTGAAGCAACAATTTTAAATCTACGAACATCACTTTGTTCTATAATTTTTTCCTTTTTAACAAAACCTACAATTTTTTCAAACTTGTTTAACTTTTCTTTTTCTTGCAATACTTTGTAAAAATCTACATCTTCAACTGAAGCGGAAGCTGTATTTGATTTCAACTCATTTTTAACATTAGATATTATTGAGTTTATCCAAAGTTTTTTTTGATTTAGTTCTTCTGCCTTCCCATAATTCTCCATTAATTCTAGAAGTAAACTAATCAATGCGGATTTTGTAATGTGTTTATCTATTATTTCTCTGTACTCTAAATTTTCAATAAGTAGTTTTGTAGAACTAATTAACTGTTTGAGAGTGTCATTGTCTGTTTCTATATATTTACTTTCATTAAATAAAACACATTTAGAATAAATATCTTTTTTTTCTTCTTCCGATGCGACTTTCAATAAACTACTTAAATAGTTTTCAATTTCTTTTTCATTTTCTTTTCTATCTATTTTTTGTACATCATCTAAAACTGATTTAAATTCTTTTAAATATATTTCTGAAACACTAC
>Ga0206130_10005031_pt1 | contig 15901 bp, 13 predicted proteins | sample Helgoland_Spring_9_FD_148637 | JGI IMG/M metagenome (GOLD analysis project Ga0206130, IMG submission 148637) | Pelagic subsurface seawater microbial communities from Kabeltonne, Helgoland, North Sea - Helgoland_Spring_Bloom_20160512_1 | ecosystem: Environmental > Aquatic > Marine > Epipelagic ... | reverse complement strand
CAACGCTATCTGGCCGTAGGTATTGGCGATGATCTCTCGCAACTGATCGTCGGTCTGTTGTTCGATCCGCGAATAGGCCTGCCGTATCTTGATCGATTCCGGATCACCTTGCGGTGTGTTTTCAAGCGCAGCCCTATGCCACCACGGGCGGTTCTCCAGATCGCGGGTCCGGTGTTCGGGCAGGTCCACATCCTTTGGGTCGTGTAGGTAGGACCACGGTTCGGGGCAGTCAAAGGGATGATGCGGATCGGGAAAGCTGATCCAAGTCATGAACGGTTTATCAGTGTCACGCCCGTGGTTGATCCACTCAATCGCGCGGTCCGCTGTCCAAGGCGTGTTATGATTGGCCAAAGGGAGCTGACTGTGCCACGTTTGCGCAGCACCTTTAGTGTCGCGTCCGCTCTGTTTGTATAGCGCGTTGAATTCGTCGCCGCGCCCTGACCCGTAATAGAACCGCTCAAAATGCTGTCCGCGCGGGGGCTTTTGTGGCGTGAACCAGTTGTGGCCGTGAATCATCGTCTCGACATGCTGAAAGCCCATGTAAGGCCCGTACCAATCGTCTGCGTAGTCTTCGGACGACAGCACGCTTTCCGGGGTCCCCGTCTTGTGGCGCGCGTCATAGCTGGAAAAATGCGCCTTGCCGAAGTAGGCCGTCTCATAGCCTTGCGCACCTAAAGTGCCGGCAAACCCTTTTTCGCCCACCTCTGGATCAAGATCGATCCCGTTGTCATGCACGCCATTTGTCCGACACAGCTGCCCAGTCAGGATCGATGCCCGAGACGGTTGGCACACGGGTGAAGGACAAATCGCTGATGTAAACCGCGTCCCCTCGGATGCCAGTTGATCCAGATGCGGCGTGCGCACTTTGCGACCCTCGACGCCCAAGCAATCGCCGCGATGTTGGTCAGATGTAATGAAAATGAAATTGGGCTGGGTCATGATCATTCCTGACGGTTAAAGGGAATTGAAAACATGCGGCCTCGCAAAAAGTGGCAATTTAAACATATGCTCATGACACCTCAGAGGACACGGTAACGTCGTGTTTTGGCTTTCGGGAAAAGAAAATCACCACGAGAACCGCCAAAGCCAGAAAGACAACAGACGTACCACTCCTAAACAAGAAAAACGGATCGGCGTCGGACACAGCAAATGCTTGACGCATGACCGTCTCCAAGTTGCCTGCCAGAATGAATGCAATCACAAAGGGTAGAATTGGAATCCTAATTTTCCGCATCACGTAGCCCAAAAGACCAAATGCCAACAAAAAATAGACCGCCAACATATCTGTTTCTTGAACGTAGACCGCCGTTATTGTCAGCAAGAAGACCATCGGCATCAGGACCTGTTTGGGGACGCGCGCCATGATCCCAACCCAGCGCATGAACTGACCGCCAATGGTCCAGTTCAAAATATTGCCGATCATCATTGTTGTGAACAGTCCAAAGGCGATCACCAGTTCTGGGTTTACCTCGCTGACGGAAAAGCGGAACACGCTGGGTCCGGGGTTAAAGCCGCCGATGGATTCCGCGGCGAGGATCAAGAAAACCGCGCTGACATTCCCCGGTATCCCAAGGCTCAACACTGGAATTAGGTTCGAGCCAGAGACCGCGCTATTCGCAGCCTCAGTCGCGGCGATCCCTTCTGGTGCGCCGTCTCCAAATCGAACCGGGCCTTTGTGCATCTTTTGGCCTGCGGCATACCCCAATGTCGCCGCAAGCGTGGAGCCGATACCGGGCAAAGCGCCAATCAACGTTCCGATCACTGCAGACGTACCGATAAAGGGTGCCAACGCGCGCCGCTCTTTCCATGACAAGCCGTTGTTGCCCGATTGTGTGACGATAGATGCGGCGTTGCGAGATCGGCGATCACGCCACATGTCTTCAAACGAATGGATAACTTCGCCTAGGATCAAGACACCCAATACAGCAGTGATCAGTGGAAAGCCGTTCGCGAGGAACTCTGTGCCCATGGAAAAGCGGGGGTATAGATCTTCACCCGTTCCAATTGAAGCGAGCAAGATGCCGAAAAAGGCTGCGATCAGCCCTTTCATAGGTGACGCTCCAACGACCGCGGCGACAAAGCTAAGCGACAGAATTATCAGTGCAGCCTTTTCCGCAAAGCCCAGATAGGATTCAACAAGGATTGCCAGAAACGGTGCTGTGGTAAAAAGCACCAGATCAGAAAACGTATCACCGGACGCTGATGCAAAATGCGCAGTCCGAAGCGCTTTGCCTGCCTGACCTTTTTTGGCCATCGGATAGCCATCCAGAGTGGTCATCAGAGCATCGGGCGTGCCCGGTGTATTAAACAGAATTGCGGGCACCGCACCGCCTACGGTCGCACCTTTCATTACTCCGATCAGAAACCCCATCACGGGCAAAAGCGCATCGGGCGTATACCCAAAAATGGAAATCAATATTGGCAAAGAAACCGCCATTACAAATGCGCCACCAAGCCCCGGTGTCGCGCCAATCACGATGCCCAAGAAAAAGCCAAAGGTGACCATCACGATCGTAATGGAGATGCCGATCCCGAAAATCGAAAACGCCTCTGGCCCCGTAAATACGGCCATGATCCCGGCTAACACGTAGTCAAGAACACTCATCACCAGTCGCCGTTCGGAGGAAGCAGTACATTTTTCAACGGCAGATCAAAAATCCCGATCAAAACGGCGACGAACAAGAGTGACGAGAGAATTCGAATTGCTCTGAAACGCCCTTCTATCAAGGCTGTCGTGAAGAGGACGAGTGTAAACCCGCCGGTCACAAACCCGATCAGTTTATAGGGGTAAGTACTGCGCATCTGGCGGTAAGTTACGGCCTCGTCCCCCTCGCCCTGCGCAAATAGGTTTACCGCTATTGGACCCGCCCAGTAGAACAGCGCGACCGACAAGACAGTGATGCCAGTTAATTGCAGTAAAAAGACAAGCCCCTTGCCATCAAATGCAGGGCATTCTGTGCCGAGGTTGTCGGGCCGTCGAAAATTTATAAACAAATGCACACCAGCGCAAAACGCCATCAACACCGCAGCAACGGTTGGCAAGAAGGCGTCGCCCATTGTTGTTTGACGACGGAAGGTCTCGATCATGCCGGTTTCGCTGTCCAACGGTATCCATGCCAAAACAACAATCAAACTCAAGACGAGCAAAATCGCTCCTAAGACAAGCTCGGTTTTTCGGCCTAGCATCGATGGAATCTCCCTAAGGCCCCAAGCTTAGCAGCCCGGGGCCTGATCCAACTTGGCGTTCGCCTATTGCGCAGCCTCAATAAGTTTTTCGGCTTCGGCACTGGCATTTTGCATGAAGGCATCGAAATCAGCACCTGTGATCGGCTCGGGGCCACCAAAGGCCTTTGAGATATAGTCACTCAGCTTGCTGCTCGGATCGTTCACGACTTCAGCGATTGCATTTTGAATAGTTTCGCGGACCTCAGCATCCATGTTTGCCGGGCCGACGACCCCAAACATTGTCCCGAAAATAAACTCAACACCAAACTCCGACAAAAGCGGGGCGTCGGGCGAGACATTCAAAGGCCTGCCAATGGCTGAAACGAGGTTCACAAGATCACCACCTTTCACGCCTTTTGTTTGCGGACCCGCAGCCCAGGCAATATCAAGGTCATCGGCCATAACACCGTCCAATCCGCCTTTGCCGCCCTTGACCATCACGGTTGTCAGCTCGATGCCATTCGCTTCACCAATAAGATACAAAGCATCCGCAAGTTTGGCGCTCATCGCGCCTGCGGTGATCTTTTCTCCTGCTTTCGCGGCAGCAATCACATCCGCAAGCGTTTTCCAACCGCGGTCAGACTTTGCGATAATCCCCGCCTGAGTACCGGTGATGGTTGAAAGATAGGTGAAATCCTCAAGGCCAAAGCCGGGGTTCTTGGTCGCAAGTACACCATACGCCAAACTATCCATAGCGGTCATTCCAATGGATTGACCGTCAGCCGGCTCGTCTTTCAGCGCCGACGCCATAGCTGCACCGCCACGGCCAGCAACGTTCTCGGGAATAATTTCCCAGCCGTGCCGGGCGGTCAATTCTTCGGCCAGTAACCGAGCAGATGTATCGACACCGCCACCTGCGCGGAATGCGATCATCAGCTTGATCGGGCCGCTTGGCTGCCATTCAGCAATAGCGGTTGTCGCACTCACAGCTGCAAGCGCTACGGCCGCGACCATTGTCTTCAAAACACCAAATTTCATGTCTTTCCTCCTCAAAAGCATGATTGGATCAGACTTCTCCCCCTGACCCAAATTTCGACTTGTTCAAACGGAGAGATCGATATGTGTGCCTCTGACAGTTGCCAAAGCGTCATGGCCCTTTGATACTGTAGCATCTAGCAATCTCTTCCCGTCCGAGCGTTTCTTTTACGTAGCGCCCGATAATCAAGTGAGTTAGGATATAATGATGTCATAGTCAACATTATTGGAGAAAATGAATGAATGAGAGGACTTTTACATGAAAATGACATCGCATGAATTAGAGCTCCAATTGCACCGTGTTCGCCTACTAGAAAGCAATGTTACTTTTCAGTTCTCAATGATTACCAAGCTCATGGATAATGATGCAATGAAGTTGCTGGCAGATACGCCTTTGACCTTGACCACCTATCGACTGATGCGGACGGTTGAAACGTTTGAAGCCATCTCTATCGCAGATTTGGGACGTCACATGGTGACAGACAACGCACAGATTAGTCGTGCCGCAACAGACCTTGCGTCGAAAGATTTGGTAACGTTCCGAGGCGATCCAACGAATAAGCGTCGAAAACTTGTATCGTTATCACCCAATGGCAAAACGCTTATGGATGAACTAACACCCCGCTTTAAGGCCCGCCGCGAGGGGGTAGAAGCCTGTCTGGGAAACCAAGTCATTACAGATTTACACGTCAGCTTTGCTAAACTCGTTAAGCATTTTGCCGATTAGGTACTACCCGGCAACTATATCTCTTAGACGGTTTGAATTGCCCAAGATTGTCGAGATTTGCACAGAGCATTGACGATAATGATCAGCTTGCGTGCGGCGGCAGTGATCATGACCTTGTGCAGGCGCGGCTCAGGTAGACGGCCCTATTGAAAGGGTTGATCTCATATGACGTCGGTTCAGGCATGCTGTTAGAGAGCACACCAACTTTGTTTATCCTGCTTTGGGAACTGACGGGCAATATTGCTGATCAAGGCCAGCGTATGCAGGGCCAAATGCTGCCAACCCTTTGGCGGTTGTGAACGGTGCGGGTGCTGGCAAAATAACCACCGCTACGTCTTGTCCCTCATGATAATTGGGATTCGTGACAGGTGCACCTGTATCAGAATCAATCAGGCAAATCATGTCTGGAATCGTTGCGTGAACGGCATTGTTCAGCCAGCCGACCATGTTTTCGTTCTTCAGCCAAATGCGGTAGTCATCGCCCTTGAACGCGCCAACTCCCGTTATTGAAATATTGCCAATGGTAAAACCGTCTTCGGTCTTCCAATCGCTTGCGCCAACCTTGCCGCGAAAGGCGACGAACCCTGCCCCGGTATCCGCGATGACTGAAGCAACGTCTTGATTTAGCTCCCGCGCTTGGCGTGCTGATTTGCCCATTTCCAGCGCCATGCTGATTGTTCCAGGAATAACAGCATCCCGAATTTCATGGATCTCAAGCGCGTGATCAATGGCTGCAATATCGTTACGACTAACCATCGAGAGGGCGCGCACAACATGTTCGGCGCGGGCATCGTCCATGATGTTCTCGCAGATGATAGTTTCACCAAATGCGTTCGCCATTACGATGGGTGCCGCAGGGAGCCCCTCGATGTAGTACGTCGAATGCGTGATCTCTGGCACGGCACGACCGGCGGGATCGGCATCAATCAGATACGCACCTGACATCGCTGCTGCATAAAAAGCTGTGGCAGTGTTTGAGCCACCAAGCTCACACGGAATTGTTCCGTAGAACTTACGCCCGAGATAGTCTTCAAAACGGCGGTATGCGGTAAGGATTGATGGCTCGCCACTGCGTGGCAACCGCTCATAAAACTGTTCCTGATCCGCAGGCAATGCAGAAATTGCACCCAGCATATAGGGCGTACAGACCAATGCGTCTTGCGGGGCTTCGTCCAGCGTCACCAAGTTGAATTCTTTACCCTTAGCCAGCGCGTCATCAATCATTGCCAACCCATCAGTCAACTCGCCGCCACCACCAGTGCCTAGAATGGCCGCACCGTGCAGGATGTCCTCTAGGTCTTGTCTTGATAGTTTTTTCATGAATTTTCCAATGCAAGGGAATGTCCGTGGTCAATCACGAGGCGCTCCGAGAAGTTTGAGAAGATCGGTGATCATCGACAGCACCAGCAACACCCCGATGGTAAACAGCGCAAAGGCCATCGCAGCCGATGCAACAACCGGCGTGTAGCCATAGCGCACGTTGTTAAAGATTCGGATTGGCAGGGTTTCAACAGCAAAGCCCGACACCATATAGGAGATCAGATATTCATTGACGCTGATGATCGCGACCAATGCGTAGCCCGTGATCGCATAGGGCAGCACCAGCGGGAAAATCACCTTGGTGAAGGTTTGCCATGGCCTTGCACCCATTGTGCACGAGGCTTCGACGACATCGTCGGAAAGGGCCGCAAAGCCGCGCGAAATTATCACCAAAGGCAAGGTTACAAAGAACACGCCGTGCGAAATGATCGTCGCTTCCACGCGCCCGTACATTCCGATTTCTGCCCAGAACACGCTGGCACCCATCGCAATGATGATTGGGGGCAGCATGAACGGGCCAACGCCCAAGGCGAATACAAACTTCCCAAAGCCAGACTTCAAACGCCACAGAACATAGTTCGCGGCCAGTGCGATGCTGACAGCAATAGTTGCGGCAACTACGGCGATCAGCAGCGAATTTCGGATTGGAATGAGCCAATCACTCTCAGAAAACAGCACGGTGTACCATCGCAGGGAAAGCTCGGACGGCGGGAAGGAAATGTTGCTGTTGGCATTGATTGAGACGCCGGCCACGATCAGGAACGGCAGTATAAGCCCGGCAGCGATGGCCCAGATGAACAGTCGTTTCAAAAAGGAATTCATGAGGAACGCTCCTTGCGAGACGAGAACAACAGCGTGCCGATGATCAGAAGCGTGAACAGCAGCATGATGACCGACAATGCCGCGCCAAGAGGCATGTTTGCATCCCCTACAGCCTTGTCGGTGATGATGACGGTCATGTTCCAATCTTGCGGACGACCCAGCATCGTTGGCATCACAAACACGCCAAGGAAGTAAACGAACATCGTCACAACAGCACCAATGATCCCCGTGCGGTAGTTTGGCAGGACCACTTTGGTGAACACCCGCGGTGGCGATGTGCCTAGGGTTCTTGCGGCCTCTTCAATGCTGCGGTCGCGCTGTGCCATTTGTGGGTAGAACATCAGTGCCACCAGAGAAAAGCCAAGTGTGATGAACCCGATCAGCATCGCTGCAAAACTGGGCGAGAGAGAGCGTGGATCGTCCCAAAGACCAACCCAGCCGAGAAATTTCGGGATGCCCGAGCTTTCGGAGAGCAGGATCAACCACGCAAAGCCAAGGATGACTTCGCTGAGGCACATCAGGGACAACAGCAGGATGACCCAGAACAACTGCCAGCGACGCTGCATGTCGGTGATGATATACATCGCAGGGAAGGCCAAGAGGACGACCAGCACCGCGCCCAAGGCCGACGACCAGATCGAGCGCATCGAGATGGTGTAGTAGAATGACGAGAAGAACTTGGCGTAATTGTCCCAGACGAAGGCGACGTTGTAGAACCCAAGCGGGTCGCGTTCGTAAAAGCTGACGACGATCATGAAAGCGAGTGGGCCGAGGAAAAACAGGCCCATCAAGCTGAGCGGGAACAGCCCGATGAAATGTGCTGGTTTGAGATGTTTCATGACGGGATCACCCATGCATGATCCAAATCGAAATGGATTTCGGCTTGGTCACCAACAGCAAACTTGGGTGCTCTGTCTGACACCATGGTGTGCACAAACTTTCGCGCGCCAACGCTCAGCTCTGTTTCGATAGACGCACCAAGCAGACGCACAAAATCAACTGTCCCGACAAGCCCTATGCTGGAAGACGTAACAGGCTCCAACTCAAGGTATTCCGGTCTGACCGCGATCACGTGCTTGCCGTCAAGCTTAGCCAGATCACCGGTCGCAACACCAAGCGGTACGCCCTCCAGCGACACGTCACCGCGTTGCGAAACCGTCGCGGTAAAAATGTTGTTGGTGCCCATGAAATCCGCGACAAACCGCGTTTGCGGTTGCGCATAAACTTCGGTCGGTGTGCCCGCCTGCTCAACGCGACCTTCATTCAAAATAACGATCCGGTCTGCGATAGACATCGCCTCATTCTGATCATGCGTCACAAACATCGTTGTGACACCCAATTTGCGTTGAAGCTTCTTCACCTCGATCTGGAGGTGCTCACGAAGACCTGCATCCAGCGCGCTGAACGGTTCGTCCATCAGGAACAATTCAGGCTTGATGGCCAAGGCACGGGCAATTGCAACGCGCTGCCGTTGACCGCCAGACAATGCGGATGAGGGGCGATCAAACAACCCGGACAGCCCGACAACCTCCAGCAATTCCATCGCCTTGGTTTTGCGCTCGGCCTTGGCAACGCCGCGCACCTCAAGCCCGTAAGCGACATTTTCACCGACGTTGAGATGCGGGAACAAGGCAAGGCTTTGGAAAACCATGCCAACATTGCGTTCATGGCAGTTCACCTTCGACAAGTCAGCCCCGTCCAACAACATCTCGCCCGAAGTCTGTGTCTCAAGCCCGGCAACAATGCGTAGCAACGTTGTCTTGCCGCATCCGGAGCCGCCCAAAAGGCAAATAAACTCACCAGATTTTATGTCGAGGCTCACATCCTTAAGAGCTTGGAACGTACCAAATTTCTTTTCGATGTTGTTGAGCGATAGAGTTGCCATGAAGAATTCCCTTCCAGAAAGAGCCGACGGCCCGCGAACAGGCCGACGGCTTCAGATTATTTGGAGATCATCTCGAGGTAGGCATCAGACAGCCAATCGCTTTCGCGCAGATGGATGTGTGTTTGCGTACGGATCGGTGTTCCCGTGGAACCAACAGCGGCAAACTCTTCGTCTGAAAGGTCCATCGTGTCACGCTTGGCAACGGGGGCCACACCAAGGTTACGGGCCAGTTCGGCCTGCACGTCGGGGCGGCTCATGTAATTGATGAACTGCTCAGCGGCGGCCACATGTTCGGAATCGCGTGGCACGATCCAGTAGGCGTCACCAAGGATGCCGCCTTCTGTTGGGAACGTAGAGATCACGGGCAATCCATCAGCTGCCGATAACATCGTGACGTCGTGGTAATACAACCCACCCGCCAATTCGCCTGCTTCCAAGCTTTGTTGGAACTGACCTTCATCGCGATACCAAAGCTGGACCTGCGGTTTCAGTTCGGCGATTTTGGCGATCACTTGCTCCAACCCATCGCGGGTTTCCATGATGTCATAGCCGCCAAAGAACGTCAGCGCAGTGGCTTCCATTAGGCCGGAGTTGGCGTTGGATGTCAGGCCAAGTTTACCATCCCAGTCGCGGGTCCACAAATCGGCCCAGGTTGTAGGGGTGTCTGGAGAGGCGTCAGTATTTGTGACAAAAGTTGTGTACCACGACAGCGCGCCAACAGCGTACAGATTGCCGTCATCACTGGTTTTCGTGAATCCGTCGATCAGTGATTGCGTGTTCGGAATCTTGGCACCGTCCAGCGTGGCCCAAAGCCCAATCGCTTGCCCTCGGATCAGAACCTCGTCCGCAACAAGTGACAAGTCAGCGGGTGCTGTCTTGGCCCGAGCGGCGTTTGTAAGTTGTGTCAGCCAAGCCTGATCCGCTGGTTGTGCGATAGACCGCACCGTGATGCCGGTCTCTTCTGTGAAGCCCGGATAAATGACGTCTTTGAGCGTTTCCTCAAAGAACCCACCCCAGGCGCTGACAGTGATTTCTTCGGCATAAGCAGCGGCACCTGTTCCGATGGCAAGGCTCGCCGCCAGTGCGATGCGTTTGATTGAAAGTGACATTTGTTTCCCCACAAATATTGTTACGGTTTGTTAAAAACCGGCTCGGGGAAGTCGAAAAAATGCGTGCTTGATCTGCTTTAATGCTAGGCAGCGGCCGTCAGAATAACAACCCCTCTTGTAAAAGATGCGGTTTCCGGCTTCGCTAGGATGGGAAATACGCCTAGTTATGAAGGCTTTACAACAAAGGCCAAAGATCACCTATGAAACTTTCGGATATTGATCTTCGGCTCCTGCGGGTTTTCAAGTCAGTTGCTGAATCAGGTGGATTCGTCAAAGCGCAAGCGGTTCTGGGAATCAGCCAACCTGCGATCAGCTCGCACATTGCCAATCTTGAGCAGCGCTTGAATGTACGCCTTTGTAATCGCGGCGCTCAGGGGTTTTCCCTTACGCCACTTGGTCAAGAAGTACTGGAACAGACAAACCAGATGCTGGACCATCTGGATACATATGCTAACCAGTTGAATGCAATAGGTGAAAAGTCGGTGCAACGTATCCGCATTGGCGTTGTTGACTGCCTTGCCACGGATCCACAAAATCCTTTGTCGGCAGCGATCAAGACCGTAAAAGCGAAGTCTAAAGACATGACAGTCAGGATAGGTGTGTACGACTACCTTGACTGTTTGACCGAATTACGAGCCAGTCGGCTGGACATTGCAATTGTTGGGATCGGAACAAACGAAACGCTGCCTGAAGACGTTGAGACGATCCATATCTACGATGAGCTGAGCGGGCTATACTGTGCTCCAAGTCACCCATGCGACGGCGTGACAGACCCGGATGAATTGGCTACATTGTTAAAGAAAGCAGAAATTTCTGCGCATAGCTTCTTTATGAACCCGATGGGCGACAGCTTGGACATGCATCTGTTCGATGAAAGTGCTGACATTTCACAGGGCAACGTTGAATCGACAGCCTACCTTACCCTTGCGGGAACGCATGTTGGGTTAATCCCCAAACATTATGCAGATCAATGGGTTAAAGAGGGTGAGTTGGTAGAAATTGCGCCAGAGACTTACAGTGTGGTCTCTCAGTTCAATGCCGTTCGCATCAAATCAGCCGCTCTAAGCGATGTCGCCCAGCAATTATGGCATGAGTTCCGTCTAGGCACCGATCAGTAAGCTCAACATACAGCCAGCCTTATGCATACATCAAAACTCCGAGATGTGCTTGCAAAGTATTGTCTTGTATGAATAACAGGCTTTGATCGGCTTCGGGGAAACTCGGGAAAATGCGTGACTATCTATCCCATCCACTATGGCGGTGGGCATAACTTAATTGCCCAACTCCGACATGATATCATTAGGTCGGTTGGCGGCATCAGGGGGCGATATGTTCATTGATGCAGGCTTTGACGGCGGCAACATTGAAGTTGTGTCGATCAGTGACCAGGCTGAGATCTTCCTCACCATCCGAAACGATTCCAACGCAGATCACGCGCAATGGTTCTATTTTCGCCTGCTTGGTGGCAAGAACCACCATTGTAACTTCGTAATCCTGAACGCAAACAAGGCGTCATATCTCGAAGCATGGCCAGATGGGTCTGTCGTGGCATCCTATGACGGCAAGGATTGGTTTCGCATCCTAACCAAGTTTGATGGCACTCAACTGACCTTTGCGCATGATTGTCCATCCGATACGCTCTTTGTCGCACTTAGCCCGCCCTATCCGTTACAGCGCCATCATGATTTGATTTGCCGTGCTTTGACATCCGAGCATTGTAATCTCGCCACTACCATTCCCAGCGTTGAAAAACGCGGCATTGAAGTTTTGCAGATCGGATCACAAGATAACGCCGCCCCCAAAGTGTGGGTTATCGCGCGCCAACACCCTGGCGAGACTATGTCTGAGTGGTTTATGGAAGGTCTAATTGACAGACTAATTGATCCGTTGGATCAAACGTCGGCAAACCTGCGGTCAAAATGTACGTTTTACCTTATCCCAAACATGAACCCTGATGGAAGTATCGCAGGTAACCTTCGCACCAATGCAGCAGGTGTTGATTTAAACCGCGAAGTGGCTGGACCTTCCTGCTGAGATGTCACCACTTTGGATGGAGCTTTGGGACATCATCGAGGGGGAGCGGTATTTTCGGACGGAGCTCTCCCGCTTTTTTCGCTATTGCTCAAAACAAGGGGTCGCTCCGAGTGAGATAAACGATCAGGTCTTAGCAGATTTCTTGAACGCCCTTGAAGCTGAGACATTCGTCAAAACGCCCAAGGTGCGTCAGCAATCTATATGCCGGCTTTGGAACAAATGTGTGGATCTATATCGGGACCAAGGCTGGCCACGGATCAAAGTAGCGATACCAAGCTACGAGACACGTAGATACGCTCTCGATGATGCTCACCTCCCATCGGTTTTGCTCCGTGAGCTTAATACATACCTGGAGGCGCTTTCCGGAACTGACCCATTCAATATGCAGGTACAGGCGTTTCGCCCAGGAAGCATCAAAACCATTGAGGGTCATTTCAGACGGTATATCACTGCGCTGCATTATCAGGGGCTAGATCTATCAGGGATCCAATCACTGGAAGAGATTGTGACCAAAGAGATGTTTCAGCTTGCGATGCGTTGGTTTTGGGATCGCAGTGGCGGCCAAACGGCCAAACACACCGGCGAGATTGCATGGAGCATTCGGTGCTATGCCACAAAGCACCTGACGGCAGACGAGGAGACACTTGCCTTTTATGCCAATGCCATGAAGCGCCTGCGGATCTCACAGGACGGCCTCTCCGACAAAAACCAACGCGCTATGGCGCAGTTTGATGAGCCCAAAACTATCGAAGCATTGGTTGGGCTTCCCATAAAGCTCTGGGCAAAAGCTGAACGGTCGTACAAAGCCGCCTCAACAAAACGACGTTCGAAAGAGCTGCAGCTCTGCGTACAAACAGCGATTGCCATCAAGATCCTAATCTTTGCCCCCATGCGGATATCAAATCTGCAAAACCTGCGCATTGATCAGCATATCTCATGGCAAAACAAGCACGCGGTTATTCACATCCCCCGCGCGCAAGTGAAGAATGATATTGATCTGACCTTCAAGTTACCAATTACTCTGAGCCAGAGGATCCAAGCCTATATCAAAGACTGGCCTACACTCTACACAGAGGGTGCAAATCCTTATCTGTTTCCCGGGCGTAAATTGAACCCCAAGGACGGGACCCGCTTGCGCCGGCAAATCTCCAATACGTTGTGGGAGGAAACAGGCATAAAACTCACGCCACACCAGTTTCGCCATGCGGCGGCAAAGATTTTGCTGGATGCCAAGCCTGGTTATTACGAAGTCGTTCGCAAAATCTTAGGTCATAAGAACCTCACAACCACTTATGCGCATTACGCTGGAGCCGAGACCCAAGCGGCACTGGATCTTTACGATGAAGTTATATTGGAGCATCGCAAAGGGACATCATTTGGTTCCACACAACGCAGTGGTGCATTTCAAGAGCCACCCTTCATGGATCCCCTTCAAATCTACGGAGGCAAAAAATGACTTTTGCACCGCGCACTTCTCTGCCCCTCAGTGATTGGCCCGATATGGACAAAAACTTATGGGCTAAAGCCACGCAAACCGGCGACTTTCTTGACGCAGATGGGAAAGCCGCGCATTGGGCAGCTCCCACAAAACTGCAGGTCCAAAAGGGCTATAGCAAGTGGCTCTTTTTTCAAAACACAAGTTCAGGCGTCGTTTCTAGCATTCCCCAAAATCCATCAGAGCGGATATCAGAAGCAACGCTGCGCGCCTATCTTGCGTGGCTGAAGGATCAGGGACTGGCATCTCAAACCATTGCTTCTCGTATCACTGATTTAAACGAAGCCCTTCGGGTCATGGAGCCAGAGGCAAACTTAAGCCTCCTCAAAAACCTCTGCATAACACTGAAAGCGCAGGCTGAGCCTTCTCGGAATAAACATGCACGTATCCGTTCTCCGCAAGAGATCTGGAAGGCCTGCGAAGCCTTTATGTTGGAGATAGCGCGCTCTGACAGCGCACTTACTCATCCAAGGGCTTCTAGATATCGTGATGCAATGATCCTCGGTGTTCTTGCGCATCGCCCGCTTCGTCGGCGCAACATTGCAAGCCTCGCTCTTGGAGCACACCTCACGCAAGAAGCAGGGAAGTGGCATTGCTATATTCCTCATACGGAGACCAAAGATCGGCGCTCAATAGAGTTTGCCTTGCCACAGGACGAGGGCTTTGCTGCATACTTCTCCCACTATCTTCAGGTAGTCCGACAGAAGCTACTCAAGCACCACCCAACCGGTCAGGATGTGTTGCATACGCTCACAGGACCTCTGTGGGTTTCAACGCGGGGGCGAGGTCTAACAGATCATGCCCTTTATTACGCTGTAATTCGCATTTCAAAGGAACTCCTTGGGGCACCAATCTATCCACATCTGTTGCGGGACTGTGCCGCTTCGGCCATGTCGAGCGACGCGCCAGAATATATCCTTGCAGCCAGTCGCATCCTTGGCCACAGCTCACTCAACACAACGCTAAGCCATTACGAGCAATCCTCGATGTTGGCAGCTGGCGCACGACTCGTTGAGCACATGAGTGTCATACAAGCCAACCTCGAATCTGAGGAACCAGAGGCATTTTTTGACGAGGTTGTATTTGATACCCTCGAGCGAGATCCAGAATGACCCGCTCTGCATTTATCTATGCGCGCTACTCAAGCGCTTTGCAAAACGCCGCCTCCATTGATGACCAAATCCGGCTATGTAGAGAACGTTTAGATCAAGATCAGGTCAAGGTTCGCGATGTCTTCATCGACCGTGCAATCAGTGGCAGCTCACTACACGCACGGGCAGGCATTCAAGCACTCTTGGAAGAAGTGGCCCGCGGGGAAGTTGATATCGTCATCGCCGAAGCTCTCGATCGGCTCAGCCGTGATCAGGAAGACATCGCTCGGATTTACAAACGCTTAAGCTTTGCACAGGTCACCTTAGTGACGCTTGCCGAGGGAGAGATCAACGAACTACACATTGGGCTCAAAGGCACAATGAACGCCCTATTCTTGAAGGATCTTGCGAGTAAGACACGACGGGGACAACGTGGTCGCGTGGAAGCGGGTAAAATCCCCGGTGGTAAGAGTTACGGATATCGCTTGGTGCCCACACTCAATGCCGACGGCACAGTAAATCGCGGAGAGCGTGAGATCATCGAGGACGAAGCTCGCACCATCAAACGTATCTTCAACGACTATGTTGAAGGTAAAACAGCGCGCCAGATTGCAGCAGATCTCAATAAAAAAGGTGTTGCAAGCCCACGCGGCGGTCTGTGGAATGCCTCGACCATCAATGGCAACCGAAAGCGGCGCAATGGCATCTTAAATAACGAGCTTTATCTGGGGAATATCGTCTACAATAGACAAAGCTTCGTAAGAGACCCAGAGACGGGGAAGCGACGTTCACGTCCAAATCCAGAGGCGCTCTGGGTTACAAAGTATGTTCCTCACTTGCAAATCATTGAGCACGAGATCTGGGGCAAAGCTCATGCGTTAAAAGCAAAATTTGCATCAAAGTGTGGGAACAAAAGGCAGACGCGCAAACGCCTCCTCACCGGACTTGTCAAATGCGGATGCTGTGGTGGCAGTATGACGATCATTGGTAGAGAGAGATACGCCTGTTCTTCTCGAAAGGAACAAGGAACCTGCAGCAATGGAACTAGCATCAAAGCACAAGACCTGGAACAACGCGTATTCGATGGGCTTCAATCCATTTTGCTTGGACGTGAAGATACTGTGCAGGCCTTTGCAGACGCGTTTCATGATGAGATTAAACGACGCCAAACCAATAACGCGTCCAACAAGTCCGCCGTGCAAAAAGACCTGCTAAAGG
>Ga0206130_10005028_pt1 | contig 15904 bp, 10 predicted proteins | sample Helgoland_Spring_9_FD_148637 | JGI IMG/M metagenome (GOLD analysis project Ga0206130, IMG submission 148637) | Pelagic subsurface seawater microbial communities from Kabeltonne, Helgoland, North Sea - Helgoland_Spring_Bloom_20160512_1 | ecosystem: Environmental > Aquatic > Marine > Epipelagic ... | reverse complement strand
GCCCGGGCCAGCGACCAGCTCGACTCCACGACCACCGACAATCTGTTGCGCGTCGTCAATGCGATCGCTGCTGGCCTACGTACGACTGGCTAGCGATATGCAGCAGAGTATTCAGTAACTGGTGTGCGTATTTTTGTTTTAAGCAGAAGCGACTCTGTAAAAATGCGTAGAAATATCGAACGCAATTCAGTTGTTTTCGAGCTGTGCCTTTGTTCGCAGATGTCTTCGATTCAGGTTAGGGCTTGAGAACCTACTTGGGCTCGGTGCTAACCTGTCCTCAAGCCGTTGTCTCGCTGTAGCCGATTCTTTGAAATGTATCGCTTGCTAGCTTTTGTTAGGTGTAGGATTAAAAACTAATTTTAGCTTTGATTCGTTCGTTGCATGGATTAGTAATTCGTGCATGCGGAATTTAATAATAAGCATAATCTTTTTGGGAATCGTAGGGTATTTGGGCTCGATGCTGTATGATCGGGCGTTTTTCAGTAAAGCTCAGGATGAGCTGGTCGAAGCTCAGGCGGTCGGCCATGAGTATGCCTATCCTTCGGCGGTGAACATCAAGAACGCCTTGGGTCGCGAGATGATGGTGACTCTGCTTGCTAGAAGTGGAACCCACATCCAGTTCGCACGGCAGGACAGCCAAGAGTTTGTCTATCCGATTAGTTCCTTAGATTTGGCTGCGCAGACCTTGATCAGTAAGTATCCGAACGATGGGATTAAAAATGTTGCCATGTATATGGACCAAGGATCATTGGAACTCGGTGATTTGTATGTGCAGGAGCTGGAAAAGAGAATTCGTGGAATTGATAAAGAGGTAGAGAATCTCTCACGGGGATATGCCAGTAGTACCGGTAGCACTGAGAAACGGACGATTGGCCGTGAGGTGGAAAAACTGCAGGCGGAGAGGGTAGAGTTGCAGGGCAAAATTGCCGATCGACAATAATATATTATGAAAAGTTTTTTGTTTTTAATCCTTATTCTGGCGTCCGGTGTTTGTTGCTATAAAAATTACGGCCAGAATCAGCCGGTTCACACGACCTTGTCGCATACGGATGGCCGTACGATGGAAGTCGTGCTTTTATCTCGAAAGCAGACGCAGGTGACTTTCAAGCGTCAATCGGACGGCCTGCGCCTTAGTTGTGGCATTCGGGACTTGAGCATCTGGTCGAAGTGTAAAGTTTATTGGCATTTCAAGGTGTCAGAGGTGTCAGAGGTGCCAGAGGTGTTAGAGGTAGCGCCTCAGGTGAGAGTCGAAGATCTCCACATTAGTGGCATGAATGAAATACTGGTGGATCTTCACGAAGAGTTGAGATTGCTGGGTTATCGACATGCCGCGGCGGAGACTCGCGCCCAGAAGCGCACTGTAGCAAATGACATTGAGGCGATTCAGTTGAAGATCAAAAAAGTTGAATTGAAGCAAGCTGAGCATCAGAGCCATCTTCAGCGCTAGCCTACGGTTCGATGTAGATCGGCATGTCGAGGTGCACGGCATCGAGTAGGGTTTGGGCGTTCCAGTTGGCCAGGCGAAAGCAGCCGCTGGATTCGGTGCGGCCGACTTTCTCGGGTTCGGGGGTGCCGTGGATGCCATAGCTGGGCAGATTTAGACCGATCCAAACGGTGCCGACGGGATTGTTGGGGCCCGGCTGAATGATGAATTTTTGGGTGATGCCTTCGCGCTGCGCGGTACTGCTGAGGATGGCGGGGTTGAAGGTATAGTTGGGCTGATCGACGCGCACCTTGACGCGGAGCTCGCCGCTGGGGCGCTTGTCAACCCGGCGTGCAATGCTGACTGGGCAATGGAAAAGCAGGCGATGGTCGGCGCTGAAAACGCGCAGTGTACGCTTGGCGAGTGTGATCTGAACGTAGGCAGCTGCTGGTTGGACGCGGAAGGGTGGCACGTTGGGGATGCGGACGCTGTCGCCGGTAGCCAGTTGATGCCAGCTGATGCCGGGGTTGAGGTCAGTGATGAAGTCGGGGTCGCATTGGGCCTGCTCGGCAACCATTTCCACTAGCGAGTTGTAGCGCATTCGGTCGAGCTCGCCGCGGGCGCGCCAGCTTTGCGGCTTGGGGCCGACTGCGGCGATATCCTCTGCGCGGAGTCGACGTGCGGTGAAGACCGGCTCTTGAATCTGTAGGAATTGCGCGGTGTCGGCATCGAATACGCCAGAGCCTGGTAAGCCGTGGCTGGTTTGATAGGCGAGTAGGGCGGCTCGGGTCTGCGAACCGGAGGCACCATCGATGGAGCCGGGGGAGAATCCTTCGCGAGCGAGGGCGATCTGTAGTTCGACAGTGCCGTTGATAGCGCGTGCGGATAGCTGGCGCTGACTGACGTCGGTGAGGCTACGTAGCTGTGGCCAGTAGTGGCTGACGACCGCCGCAGTGATGAACACTGCGATGATTCGCGTCAGCCAATGCGTGGCCCAATGGGCTTGTTGTTGTGTCTTTCGCCTACTGGATTTGGAGGCGCGCTTGGTTGTTGGTTTTTTGGGCACAGCGAGGAGAATTAGAAATTAGCAGGTGGCGCGAGTCGTACGGTGAGCGTGAGGAGCCACTAGCTTATGGGTCTGTTGGTTTTTTTGGTCGAATGCGGTGGTGTGATCGATTCCGCTAGTAGTGGTGGCAGAAACGGGAATCGTGTGGTGTTACTGTCTGCTGCGAAGGTTTCTTGAGCCGAAAAGGGCCTGCTGCTGGTCGTGTTTCGAGGTTTGTGGTAGCTGCCGTTGCTGTGCAGGATGCGTGCGTTTTTACTGTCTTTGAGGTAGGTCTCCAGTATGTAGATTAGGCGTTGGCGATGTTCTTGAGCTTGCACTGGGAAGACGGCCTCAATGCGGCGAAAAAAATTACGCGGCATCCAGTCGGCACTGCCAGCTAAGATGCGCGGCTGCGCACCGCCGTTATTTTCGAAATAAAAGATGCGACTATGCTCTAAATAGCGACCCAGAATGCTGCGTACCTGGATGTGGTCGCTGACGCCTTTGACCTGAGGCACTAGATTACAGATGCCACGCACAATGAGGTCGATTTTTACGCCGGCTTGGGAGGCTTGGTAGAGATGATCGATCGTCTGTTTGTCGGCGAGGCTATTAGTCTGAACGATAATACGGGCGGGTCTGCCTGCCCGCGCATTGCGAGTCTCCGTCTTGATGTGCTTTTGGATTTTAGAATGCAGCGTGAAGGGCGCCACGTGTAGCTTCTTGAATACGGGGCTGAGTGAAAATCCAGTCAGCGTGTTAAACAGGCCGGCCACTTCTGCGGTGATCGCGGGAACGGCGGTAAACAGGCTCAAGTCGGTATACAGGCGCGCGGTCTTGGGGTTGTAGTTGCCAGTGCCGAGGTGAACATAGCGTTTCAGGCCGTGGTGTTCGCGGCGCACTATCATGCATGCTTTACAGTGAGTTTTGAGGCCGACCAGTCCGTAAACCACATGCACGCCGACGTCTTCGAGCTGTCGCGCCCACTGAATGTTATTGGCTTCGTCGAAGCGCGCCTTGATCTCAATCAGTACCGTGACTTGCTTGCCGCGACGCGAGGCCTCCATCAGCGCCTCGACGATGGGTGAGTCGCCGGAGGTCCGGTAGAGCGTTTGTTTAATTGCAAAGACTTGTGGGTCGCGCGCGGCCTGATTGAGGAAATCAATGAAAGGTTGGAAGCTGTCGTAGGGATGATGTAGCAGGATGTCTTGTTTGCTGATGTGCTCGAAGATTTTCTCTGGCGTTTCCAATAGCGCTGGAATGTGTGGGATGTGTGGCGGAAATTTTAAATCAGGACGATCGATTAAATCATAGGTGCTCATCAGGCGGAGCGGATTGATCGGGCCAGGGATCGTGTAGACATTGTCTGATTGAATATCGAGTGCTTGCAGCAGTTGTTTGAGCAGAATTGGATCGGCACCTTGGGCGATTTCTAGACGCACGGCGGCGCCTTTTTGCAGATTCATCAACTCCTCTTCGATTTTACTCAGCAGGTTTACGACTTCTTCTTCGTTAATATACAGATCGCTATTGCGTGTGATGCGAAACGGCGCCGCTGAGCGAACTCGGTAACCGGGGAAGAGGTGCTTGACGTAGTGCTGCACGATATCACTGAGGAAGATATACACCTCAGGGTCACCTTTGCGTGGCACGCCTATCTTAACGGTGCGTGGTAAGATGCGTGGCACTGGAATGATCGCCATCATACTTTCAATGATACGCGTCTGAGGATCATCGATGGATGCGAGTATATACAGCGCTTTGTTAGTGAGTTGAGGGAAGGGGTGTGCGGGGTCGATGGCGAGAGGGGTCAGCACCGGGAAAATCTGTTCTTCGAAGTATTGCCTCAGCCAGCGCTTCTCGTTGCGTGTCAGTTCGTCATATCCACAGAATAGAATGCCATTCTCTGCTAGAGCGGGCACGAGCTGATTCTCCCAGCATGTCGTTTGGTCGACTACCAAGCGTCTGACGATCTGCTGAATGCGTTGAAGTAGCTCTTTGGGGCCGAGACCATCGGGTCCGGCTTCGTTAATCCCAGAGGTGACTTGCTGAATCAGCCCGGAAACACGGATTTCAAAGAATTCGTCGAGATTGGAGCTGACGAATGCGAGAAACTTCATCCGCTCCAGTAGCGGATACTCGAGGGATGTCGCCTGGTCGAGCACGCGTTGATTAAACGCCAACCAACTCAGCTCACGATTAAAGTAAGGAAATGCCAACGCCGCTGTTGTTTTTTTAGACATGATTGGAGTGGACCAGCTCCCTAGTCAAATTGGTCACTTTGGCCCTTAAAGCAAGCCCGCCAGCGGCCTACCATACGCGCCAATTAAGGGGTTAACGATTTTAAATAAAACTACTTCACCGTGTTTGCATTCTCATGGAAAATCATAAACTGGTTATTGAACCCGCAACCAATATTCAAAATTATGAAATTTATAAAACTCCTCGCGCTTCTTGGTGCTGCTTTCTTTTTGACTGCTTGTACTTCCACCGATGAGACGTTGCCAGCGGCGGACGAAGAAGGCGCAGCGCACACAAAGGCAGCAGCGGACATGGGCGATTCTCATGACGCTCACAGTGAAGGAATGTTGATGGACCAATACAAGTCTGGTCAAATTCCCGGCTACCGCGATTAATCGACAATCTGTCTAGTATTTACAAAAACGCCGCCTTTCAGCTGGAAGGCGGCGTTTTTTGTATGCGTAGATATGGCGCACTTAAGATGAGTCACGAGATCGCGGGATAAATCTCAATGCCACTGCACACGCGGATTTTTAAGCTATGCGCTTTGCGATCATCAACAGTTAAGGCGTGTGGGCGACTCGCCCACGGCAACCAGTGACGAGGGCGGGTCGCCCTGACTCCATTGCAACACGCCTGTATCACAACTTGTGATTCAGGCAGTGAGCGCCAGAGGCCCTCGAATAATGGCATTGAGATCAACGCGCGCGCGACTGAGCGCGACTCGCCCACGGCAACCAGTGACGAGGGCGGGTCGCACACGTCAGAATCAATTGCCCTGCGCAGTGACTAGATCTGCGGCAGGGGCGCATCAAAACATTTTATTTCGAGCTGAGTTGCTCGAGAATCTTATAGTTACGCTGAATCATGGCGGACGGATCTTCGAGGAGTCCCGCTGCGACGCGTGCATTGTCGAGCAGTTGCTCGCTGATCAAAACCGCGAGTTCTTCGTTGGAGCCGCGCAGCTCGGCGAGGTTTTTCACCAGTGCGTGGCGTGGGTTGATTTGCAGTTTGACGGGAGGCTCTGCACCCATCGCGCTGGCATCGTCGCCTTGCTGTTGCTGCATGGCCTTCATCATCTTGCGCATCTGAGCAGTCATCATCTTGTCGCCGTTGACGATCATCGCGGGGCTACCCACGAGGCGGTCGCTGGCTGCGACTTCGCTGACGTCGTTGCCGAGCTTTTCTTTGATGAATGCGCAAAGCCCTTCGACCGCGTCGGTTGCCAAGGCTTCTTCCTTGTCGGTGTCTGTCTCTGGCGCAATGGCTTCGAGGTCGATACCGTCGGCGTCGGCGGAGATGAAGCTCTTCTCTTCAAAGGCGCGGGCGTGGTTCATTACGAACTCGTCAATCGGCTCATAGAGGTAGAGCACTTCGACATTACGCGCCTTAAAGGCTTCGAAGTAGGGTCCCGTCTCGATTGCACTGCGGCTGGCGCCGGAAAGGTAATAAATCTCCTTTTGGCCTTCGGGTGCGCGTGAGAGGTAGTCGGCGAGGCTGGTGTTGCTGCCTTCTTCGCTGTAGGAAGATTCGTAGCGTAACAGTCTAAGCAGCTGGTCGCGGTGTGTGAAGTCGGTGGTGACACCTTCTTTGAGGAAGACGCCGAAGGACTTCCAGAAATCGTTGTACACTTCGGGCTCTTTCTTGGCTTTTTCTTCGAGTGTCTTGAGGAAGCGCTTGGTGATGACCTTGTTGAGCTTCTGAATCAACGCGCTGTCTTGCATCGACTCACGGGAGATGTTGAGCGGCAAGTCGGCACTATCGACGACGCCACGTAGGAAGCGGAGCCAATCGGGAAGCAGGTTCTTCGGTTCACTGTCGATCAGGACTTTGCGGCAATAGAGTGCGACGCCTGGTTCCATACGACCAAAGCCGAAGCCTTCTTGATTTTCAGTAGGAGCGAAGAGCAGGGTATTGATCGAGATCGGTGCGTCGGCAGCGAAGTGCAGCCAGAAGCGTGGATCGTCAAAGGCGTTGGCCTGGAATTTGTAGAACTCTTTGTATTCCTCGTCAGTGATGTCGCTTTTGCCTTTGAGCCAGAGCGCTTGGACGGTCTTAAACTCGTCACCATCGACCTTGATCGGGAACTGCACGAAGCTGGAGTAGCGTTTGATGATGCCTTCGAGTTTATCCTTTTGGGCAAACTCTTTATACTCATCCTTGAGGGTGAAGACGATACGTGTGCCGCGGCGCTCACCTTCGACTTGCTCGATCTCGTAAGCGCCATCGCCGTTGCTGGACCAGCAGAGGCAGTCGCCTTCGAGCTGCCAGGTGCGGGTGTAGACCTTGACGGAATCGGCGACCATGAATACCGAGTAGAAGCCCACGCCGAACTGGCCGATCAAGTTTTCGTTGCGCTCGCCGCCTGCTTTGAGGGCGTTAAGGAAGGCTTTGGAGCCGGAGTGTGCGATAGTACCGAGGTTCTCGATGAGCTCGCCGTGCGTCATGCCGATACCAAAGTCCTGGATCGTGATCGTGCCAGCTTCTTCGTCGGAGGTGACTTGGATCTCTAGATCCAGATCCGCATCGAAGATGTCTTTCTCTGAAAGTTGCGTGTGGCGCAGCTTCTCGGTGGCATCAGAGGCGTTCGAGATTAGCTCACGGACGAAGATTTCCTTATCCGTGTAGAGGGAGTGCACCACGATATCGAGGACTTGTTTGACCTCCGCTTGGAATTCGTGGCGTTCGGGTGTGTGTGTGCTCATAATATGTCTTGGATTGGTTTAAAATTGAAAGCGGGACGCTAATGGCATTTTTGCAAAAATCAAGTGCCCTCCGGTGAGATTAATCGGTAACCGAAAAAGCCCACAGTGTAGGTGGCCTTTGAGGGCTGAGAGGGGAGACTTGAGGGCTGAGAGCTGAGACTTGAGGGCTGAGAGGGGAGACTTGAGGGCTGAGAGCTGAGACTTGAGGGCTGAGGGCTGAGGGCTGAGAGCTGAGACTTGAGGGCTGAGGGCTGAGGGCTGAGGGCTGAGGGCTGAGAGCTGAGACTTGAGGGCTGAGGGCTGAGAGTTGAGACTTGAGGGCTGAGAGCTGAGACTTGAGGGCTGAGAGGGGAGACTTGAGGGCTGAGAGCTGAGACTTGAGGGCTGAGAGGAATTAGTCGTTGTCGCTGAAATCGAGGGCTTCGAGGTCGAATTCCATGTCAGCCACGCGGGTGGCTGGGCCTGTCATACGCACTGCGTAGTCGTCGCCGATTTCAATCGCGATCTTGCCGCCGGGCATGTGCACGGTGATCGCACGATCGCAGAGGCCAATTCGGTGAGCCACCGCTGCGGAGGCACTGCTGCTGGAGCCCGATGCGAGGGTGTAGCCTGCGCCGCGCTCCCATATTTCGATCTGAATATTGTTGCGATCGAGGATTTTGAGGAACTGCACGTTGGTGCGGTTCGGGAAGCTCGGATCGACTTCGATTGCCGCGCCGTCTGTGCAGGCGAGTTTCTCGGAGATCTCGGTCAGTGGCACAACGCAGTGAGGATTGCCGATGTCGGCTAGATAAACGGTGTAGTCGGTGCCGTTGATGCTCAGTTGCTGGCCGATGTCGTGGTCCGCTTGTTCGGGGCCATCGACGGGTATGTGGTCCATCGCGAAGCGTACTTTCCCCATATCAACCGTAATTGACACGGCACCGTCGCTGATCTTACAGGTGACGATGCCACCGAGTGTATCAACGGTGAAGGCGTCATTACGCACTTTGCCAATATCGTAGAGGTAGCGGGCGAAGATTCGCAGTCCGTTGCCGCTCTTTTCGGCTTCGCTACCGTCTGGATTCATGATCCGCAGGCCGAAGTCGGCTGTGTCGCTGGCAAGTGGCCCGTAGAGGATGCCATCCGAGCCGAGGCCGAAGTTGCGGTGGCAAATGCGCACAGTGTCTGTTTGGTTCGGCAGTTCACTGGCGTCTTTAGGGTCGAGGACGAGATAGTCGTTTCCGAGTGCGTGGTATTTAGAGAATTTCATAGTCATTAGAATTTAGCCGAAAGTGGGGACGTCTGAGTCTGGCCCTGATAGCCGAATAGCTGAGCAAATAGGATTTTACGAAGAGTGATCGTGTCGCTAAAGGCTTGCGAAATATTTGCTTATCTTGAATGCTTTGTTTTCGGGTAACATTGTCAAGATCAGCGAATAGAATGAAGCGAATAAAGCTGCCAGAATCGATTTTTTGGGGTCAAATAAATACTCGTTGTTGGAGTTATGTCGAGTTGTCGATCAGCTTGGCTGTGTTTGTTGTCTTTCTGATCTTAACCTTGCATTCGATTGGTGATGGTGGGGTGCTGGAGCTACTCTTTTTGCCTTTTGTCATGGCCCTTGCGGTTGGCGCGGGACTGCGCTACCAAATGACAGGGGCGCTGGCGATCGCAGCGTTGTTGGTGTTGGTCGTCGCTTATGCGTGGTTGTTTGAGGTCGGTGCCTTTGCGCAGGGTCCTTTCGGTGAGCATCTGTTGTTTGCGGTTGGGGTGTTGGTTCTACTCATTTCGATTACGTTTTTCTGTGCGATTGTTGTGGGCTATCATTTACGCACAGTCGATCTGGCGGACGAGCGTGAGCATTTAATGCATCGGGTGTTGGATGCACTGCCGATCGGTGTTTGGGTGCGATCGCGCGATGGTCGCACTGTCTTTATCAATGAGCGCTGGGCGAGTTTCTCTCCGATGAGCGTACCCGAGATTATGAGTTCAGAATTGCAGGCTGCCCCAGTTGAGCTCGGCGAGCAGTGGGAGGCAGACCGGGAGGCCCTGTTTAGTTCGGATGATGGTACGATACGTTACCAGCATGTTGATTTGATCGATAGTACTGGACGGTCGAGCTCGATGACTTTGTTAACTTTAAAAGTCTATATTGATGAGTCTGAGGGGGAGGGTACCTTATCGTTACTGGTTGATGAGACGGCACTGCGCCTCTATGAGGAGCAGATTCGGCTGAGTGAGCATCGCTTGCGCATGGCGCTGGATACTGTGGAGATGGGCTTCTGGGAACAGGATCTTGCCAGTGGTGAGATCTTTCGTGATGTAAATTGGTCCCGTATTCTGGAATTGGACTCGGTGGATGTGCAGGATCATAAAAAGGAATGGCAGGGGCGTATTCATCCGGATGATCGTGATCGAGTGTTGGCGGCGTATGTGAGCTTCATTGATGATGGATCGGAGCTACTGGAGGTCGATTACCGTATCTTTAAGGGCGCCGCTGAATCCATCTGGGTGCAAGATCGCGTCGTGGTGCAAGACCGTGATGCGTTCGGCCGTGCGACTCGGATCATGGGGACGATGCAGGACATCTCTGCTCGTAAGCGTATTGAGATCGATCTGAAGCAGGCAAAGGATCGTGCTGAGTCGGGTAATCGGGCAAAGGGGCATTTCATCGCGACGATCTCTCATGAGATTCGCACGCCTTTGAATGCAATTATTGGCTTGTCGAACTTTTTGATCGAGAGTGATTTGAACGAGGAGCAACTAGACCTGTCGCAGACGATCTACACGAGCGGTAAGAGTCTGCTCTTTATGGTGAATGACATCTTAGATTTCTCGAAGATTGAAGCTGGACGTTTGGATTTGGAGATGCAGGAATTTCCGTTGGATCTGTGCTTTAAGAATTGTGTAAAGCTCTTTAAGATTCGAGCTGCCGAGCGCAATGTCGCGCTTCGGCTGAGTTTAGATCCGGCACTCACAGAGTTTGCGCTGGGTGACATGGAACGATTGCGGCAGGTCGTGCAGAATTTGCTGGCAAACGCACTGAAGTTTACCGATCAGGGCGAAGTTAACATCGCCGTGCGTCCTATTCAGTTAAGTGAATTGCCTGTGGAGCGTCGTCCCGATGCCTTCGAGCGGATCGGATATCTCGATCAACTCGATCACGACTATCTTGAGGTATTAGTGAGTGATAGCGGAATTGGCATTCCGAAAGATCGGCAACATTTGTTGTTTGAGGCGTTTAGCCAAGTGGATGCTTCGACGACTCGTAAGTATGGCGGCACCGGTCTCGGGTTGGCGATCTGCAAGCGCTTGGTGCATGCGATGGGAGGACGGATTTGGCTGGAAAGTCGCGAGGGCGAGGGGTCTGTGTTTGGTTTTGTGGTGCGTACCAAGTTGATCGAGGATGTCGCTAAAATGCCCCCTCCGCCAGCTCGTCTAGTTGAGGTGGTGGGGCATATCGCCGAACAGCACCCCTGCGATATTTTGGTGGTCGGAGATCCTGACGAGGTGGAGCAGCTGTTACTTGCCTGTCGCCAGTTGGGCTACGCGCCGCACCACGCTCCAAGTTATGACTTAAGTGCCGATGCCTTTCAGCGCCGGCGCTACAGTGTGGTGTTTATCGGACTGGGAAAAGAGGCCGCGGGTCTCGAATTATCCAGACAGATTTGTGCCGCATCTGGATTAAAGTCTTCGCCAGTATTACTGGGGGTGTCTCCAGTCGGGCAAACGGTCTCGAAGGAGCGCTGTAAACTGGTAGGGATGCAGCGCCTGATCGAGGGCAGCCTAGACGCCGCGACTATCCGAGAGGTGATTTTGGATGTGCTGCATGGGCACGATTAAACGCGCTTACCAGCGCGTGTAAGCCAGCGAGTTCGATATTCGCGTTGATCCCGCAACCGTAGCAAATCGAGCCGCTGTCGTGTTGAATTTGGATGTAGGCCGCGGCATCTGTTGTCGAGCCACTGCCGATCGAGTGCTGGCGATAGTCAAGGAGCGTAAAATGCTTCCAGCCCTGGCTCTCAAGTGCCTTGACGAACGCGCTGATCGGGCCGTTGCCGCGACCAGAGATCGTGAGCAGCTTACCGTTAAAGTTGATTTGAGCGTCGATGCTGACCTCACCAGCGGCGAAGAAATCTTCACGCTGAATCGAGAGCAACTCAAGCGGGCTACTTAAATTCACGTATTCGCGTTGAAAGATTTCGTGCACTTCGGCAGATTTTAATTCGCGGTTGTCTTGATCGGCGGCGTTATTAATCACGAGTCCGACTTCGGGATGCATGACCTTCGGTAAATCGAGTCCGAACTCACGAGATAAAATATATGCGACGCCGCCTTTACCGCTTTGGCTGTTGATGCGGATGATTGCCTCGTAGTCGCGGCCTAGGTCGGCTGGGTCGATTAACAAGTAGGGGACTTGCCAGTGTGCGCCGGGTACGCCATCCTTTTGGCGCAAATCCATGCCTTTCTTGATCGCATCCTGATGCGAGCCAGAAAATGCGGTGAAGACCAAGTCCCCAGCGTAAGGGTGGCGGTCGGGTACATGCATACGCGTGACACGCTCATATGTCGCGCGCGTGTGCTCTAAATGACTGAAGTCAAGCTCGGGGTCGACGCCTTGCGTGTAGAGGTTCAACGCAACGGTTACGATGTCGAGATTACCAGTGCGCTCGCCGTTGCCGAACAGCGTGCCTTCGACGCGATCCGCGCCGGCCATTAAGCCGAGTTCGGTGGCGGCGACCCCAGTGCCGCGGTCATTATGCGTGTGTAAGGAGATGATTGCTGTACTGCGCGCTCTCAAGTTGCGGCAGAACCATTCTATTTGGTCGGCGTGCACATTCGGCGTGGCCATTTCAACAGTGGCGGGGAGATTCAGGATGATTTTGTTCGCGGCGGTCGGTTGCCAGACGTCGATCACGGCTTCGCAAATTTCCAAGGCATAATCGACTTCGGTATCAGAGAAACTCTCAGGGGAATACTGTAGGCGAACTTTGGTGCCTGGTAGAGAGGAAACGAGACTCTTGATCAATCGCGTGCCTTCGGTGGCGATCTGTTTGATCTCTTCTTTGCTCTTGTTGAAAGTGACGCGGCGCTGCAGCGGCGAGGTCGAGTTATATAAGTGCACGATGGCTTTGGGCACGCCTTGCAAACTTTCGAAGGTGCGGCGGATCAAATGTTCACGCGCTTGCACCAGCACCTGCAAGGTTACGTCCGCGGGGATGCGGTCTTCTTTGACTAAGCGGCGGATAAAGTTGAACTCAGTATCGCTGGCGGAGGGAAAGCCGACCTCAATTTCTTTAAATCCAGTGGCGACCAGTAATTCGAAGAATTCGACTTTCTCGTCTACGTTCATCGGTATCGCGAGGGCTTGATTGCCGTCGCGCAAATCAACACTTGCCCAGATCGGGGCGGTGGTGATCGTCTTGTCCGGCCATGTGCGGTCGGGCAAATTAATTTGCTGAAAGGGCCGGTACTTGGTGATGGTGCCTGTTTGCATGCTGGAAATGGGTTCGCTACTGGAGTGTTTATTTCGGGTTTCGAGACGCGGTCTTGTGCGGTGCGTCACTGTGTCGCGCTGAGAGTGTTGGCTCGCTTGACTATTATGTACGGGCATCAAGCCCGCAAACGTGTTACTTTATGTCCCCAAGGGGAGCAGTTGTAGTGCTCCTGTTAGGCGTATTGCCTCTACGAATAAAACGTCCATCAATTTGAGCATTCATTGGATTTACGCACTGTCAAGCGCGTGCTTGCATCAAGCGGGGTCGAGGGTGTATTACTTGAAGCTTGTTTGTGGACTGTATTCCTCTCAAATTTAATGACTGTGGCAGAGATTAATTTAGACTTAAAAGGGCGCACTATTATTTTGGGCATTACGGGATCGATTGCAGCCTACAAGGCTGCCGATATCACTAGTCGCCTGACTGAAGCGGGCGCGCAGGTGTATCCGGTGATGACCACAGAGGCCTGTCGATTTATACAGCCGCTGACTTTGCAAGTGCTTTCGCGTAATCCGGTGGTATCGGACCTGTGGAAGGAGGGTGAGGGCTGGCAACCCGGGCACATTGAGTTAGCGGATCGGGCAGACCTTTTTCTGGTGGCTCCGGCGACGGCACATTGCCTTGCATTATTTGCGCACGGACTCGCGCCAGACCTGCTCTCGTCGATTCATTTGGCGACGCCTGCACCAGTGATGCTGGCCCCTGCGATGAATGGTAAGATGTTGGCACATGCGGCGACACAGGAGAATATCAAGACGCTCCGTTCGCGCGGCTATCATTTTATTGAACCGCAGAGTGGCATGCTCGCTTGTGGTTATGAGGGGGCTGGCAAGCTCGCTGCCGTTGAGACGATCGTACAGTCGGTCCAAGATTTTTTTGCAAACGCTTGATTATTCAGAATGGATAAAGGGGATACGCAGTCCGAATCGGCTTCGCCTGATTCAAGCAAGAAGCGATTGAGGTCCGACATACTTAAGCCTGGGGAAAGCTTTGGGAATTTCCGTGTCGTCAAGTGTATTAGTCCGGGCTTGTTGGCGAATTACTACCATATGCAGCATGTGCGTGATTTGCGTGATGTGACGCTTTGTGTGTTTCACCCGCGAACTATTGAGGATCCGAAGTGCTTGAAGCGTTTTGAGCGCTTACAGGCCGCCCTTAAGGAGATTAATCATGAAGGCATTCCACGGATTCAGGATTGTGTGGTGATGAATCAGCGGCATTGCATTTTTATGGATGCAGTCAAGGGGCAAAGCTTAAGCCAATATTTCGCTGAACATGCCAAGCCGGGAGAGGTGGGGATCGATGCGGAGGATGCGGGACGTATCCTGGCTTTGCTGCTGGGTCTTTTGGGCTACGCGCATGCGCAAGGTGTGGATCATCGTGATCTGGATACGAACCTCATCTTTATGCAGAGCGACGGCTCGATTCAGGTGCTCGGCTTGGGGGTGAAAGCGACTTTGGGTAGCGAGTTGTTTGACTCGATCGTTTCAGCATCGGTCTGTCCGCTGGGTACGAATGTGGCTCCCGAGCGACTCAATTCGTTTGATGTGATGAGTCCTGAATATCGCCAAGGGATTGCTGAAGATGCGCGAGTCGATGTTTTTGCTTCGGGTTATATCGGGTATTGGCTTTTGACAGGACTGAAGGCGGATCTGTCTAATTATAAAGCTCCGTCAACTATCGTGGATAAGCTGCCGGAAGTTTGGGATGCGCTGGTAGAGACCGCGCTTAAGCGACACCGTGATGAGCGGTATCAATCCTGCAGAAGTGCACTTCTAGCTCTAAAGGAAACCGCGGACGAACTGGAGCCTGAACGCGCTGGCTTGATTCAACGACAGATTGATCGCGTTCCCGTGCCAAAGAGAATCGTGGCGCGTGGCAAGCTAGCGACTCGAATCTATCGCCTCGCGATGATTGGTTTGGTTGGTTTGAGTTTGACGGGCTTGGTCGCATCTTTCGTGCATTCAATATTTTCCGAGCCCTTAGAAATCATGCAAGTGGTGTCCGTGGCGGCGGATGGTGAATCGCCGAATTTACGACTCAATGTGACGCCGGTGGGGGCGCAGGTCCGATTTGTTGGTATCGATGCGGTCTTTAAAACGAGAGCGGATGGGCTCGATTTGGTTGTGCAGGCTGGGGATTATGATCTGCGTATTACTGCTCCGCAGTATTTAGAGCAGCAGTTGCCAGTGTCTGTCGGCAATCTTGCCTTGCCTAGAATTAATATTGAGTTGCAGTCAGCGTTGCAGGGCCTGCAGATTCAGACTCAACCCGGAGCGACAATTGCCCTGCTGAATGAACAAAATCTAGAAGTTGAACTCGGCGCGACGGATGTTGACGGGCAGTTTAATTTAAAGCGGGGGGTCTTCGACGAGCTTGATCGTATTGTTGTTCGGAAAGTGGGATACTTGCCCGCGACCTTAGAAGATCTAAGTGGTGAACTGGTGCAGGTCGTGTTGGTAGAGATGCCTTCGAGTGTGACTGTGCGGACGCAGCCCTCGGGAGCTCGTGTCTTGCTAAATAGTATCTATGTGGGACGTTCACCTGTAACAATCGATGCATCCGAGGGCAGTGGGAACTATATTGTGGCCGTGCAATCGCAAGGCTATCGGTCCGTTAGTCGTCGTGTTAATGTGGAGTCCGGCGAGCATGAAGTGGTTGATTTTGGTGCGTTGATCGGTCGATCGGCGGAGCTTGATTTTGCGGTTACTTTTGCAGGTGTCCCGAACAGTGCGGTCTCCGTATTGATGGGTGACTTGGCAGTGGAGCTAGATGGGCAGCGACTCGCATATGATTCAGAGGCACTGAAAGCAGTGCTGGAGGGCACTCATACGGTGCGCCTATTGCATCCGCGATATGTGTCAGCATTGCAAACTCTGAAGGTCGGGGATCGAGTGGGGCAGACGCTGACTTATATCATGCAGCCATTACCCGGTCAGGTCGAGTTGGTGATGCCGCCGGAGCTGGAAGTTGAAGTGCGGGTGGCTGGAGTCGATGTCGATGACTTGGATGG
>Ga0206130_10005015_pt1 | contig 15937 bp, 14 predicted proteins | sample Helgoland_Spring_9_FD_148637 | JGI IMG/M metagenome (GOLD analysis project Ga0206130, IMG submission 148637) | Pelagic subsurface seawater microbial communities from Kabeltonne, Helgoland, North Sea - Helgoland_Spring_Bloom_20160512_1 | ecosystem: Environmental > Aquatic > Marine > Epipelagic ... | reverse complement strand
TTGCTGCGCGTGAAGCAGCAGAGGCTGGTGCCCGAGTCATCATTGCAGATGAACAGAGCGAGTTTGGTGGTAGCCTGCTGGCGTCTACTCAAACCCTAAACAGTGTATCGGCTAGCCAATGGGTTGCAGACATGGTTGAGCAGCTAAATCGTTATAGCAACGTGCAGCAACTGCCCCGTAGCACAGTGTTTGGCTACTACGACCATAACTTTTTGACCATTTTAGAAAAACGCACAGATCATCTGGGGTTGAGTGCAGGCAAGGGACAGCAAGTAAGGCAAAGAATGCACCGAGTAAGAGCAAAACAAGTTGTTTTAGCAACAGGTGCCTTTGAGCGCCCGTTGGTGTTTGCGCACAACGATATTCCAGGCGTGATGCAAGCATCTTCTGTATCAACCTATGTTAATCGCTATGGTGTGGCACCTGGAAGCAAACTTATTTTAGCCACCACCAACGATAACGCCTACCAAACAGCCATTGATTGGCACACCGCGGGTCGAGAGGTTGTCGCGGTGGTTGACTCGCGCCAGTCACCTAACGGTGAATTAGTTGAACAAGCCAGGGCCCTAGGTATTCAAATAGCAAGTGGCCATGGCGTCATCGAAGCCAAAGGTGGAAAACGGGTGCGCGCAGCCATGGTTGCTCCTCTGAATGAAAGCGGCAGCGCCATAACAGGTGAGGTGAAACGTTTGCCCTGTGACCTTATAGCGACCTCTGGAGGTTGGAGTGCCGCTATTCATCTCAGTTCTCATACCGGCGCCAAACCAGTTTGGGATGAGTCGATTGTAAGCTTTAGACCTGGCGACTCAAAACAGCAAGAGCGCTCGGTAGGCGCTTGCAATGGCACTTTTGGCCTGCGAGACGGGTTAATTGAAGGTGCCACTGCCGGTGCTAAAGCGGCACAACTTGCCGGGTTTGGATTGGGTGCCGTGCAATTTTCCCCTGTAGAGCTCGTAGAGCCGATGCAAGAACCGCAGCAAGCACTATTTTTGGTACCTCACAGTAAACCACCCAGTCGAGCTCCCAGCCAGTTTGTTGATTTGCAGCTAGATGTTAGCGCAGGCGGTATAGAGCTGGCTGTTAGAGAGGGGTTTGAGTCAGTAGAACACGTAAAGCGCTACACCGCCCTAGGGTTTGGTACTGACCAAGGTAAACTTGGTAATATTAATGGCATGGCGATCTTAGCTAACGCGCTTGATCAAAGTATCAGTGAAACAGGCACCACTATTTTTAGGCCGTCCTACACGCCTACCACCTTTGGAGCGATCGCCGGCCGTGATGTTGGCGAATTATTTGATCCAGAGCGATATACCTCAGCCCACAGATGGCATGTTGAACAGGGTGCCAAATTTGAAGATGTGGGTCAATGGAAGCGACCTTGGTATTTTCCTAAAGGTAACGAGACCCTCGACCAAGCGGTTAATCGCGAGTGTTTAGCGGTGCGCAACAGCGTTGGTATTCTTGATGCCAGCACCCTTGGCAAAATTGATATTCAAGGGCCTGATGCTGCTGAATTCATCACTCGTATGTATACCAATTCATACCTTAAATTAGCACCAGGTAAATGCCGCTACGGCGTTATGCTCAAAGAAGATGGAATGATTTTTGATGACGGAGTCTGTGCCTGTTTAAGCGAAAATCACTACCTCATGTTCACCACCACAGGCGGTGCCGCAGGTGTTTTAGCGTGGTTAGAGTTATGGCAACAAACCGAATGGCCTGAATTACAGGTTTATTTTACCTCGGTTACTGACCACTGGGCTACGGCAACTGTCACAGGACCCAATGCTCGCAAAGTGGTGGCCAAAGTATGCCAAGACATTGATTTAACCTCTGACCAATTTGGGTTTATGGATTGGCGTAATGGCACAGTAGCGGGAGTTACAGCGCGAGTGTTCCGTATTAGCTTCACCGGGGAATTGTCTTTCGAGATCAATGTGCCCGCCAATTATGGCCGTCATGTATGGGAGGCCTTAATCGAGGCAGGCAAAGAGTTTGATATCACACCCTACGGCACAGAGACAATGCACGTACTGCGCGCAGAAAAGGGCTTTATTATTGTTGGGCAAGATACTGACGGCTCCATGACTCCTGCTGACATGAACATGGATTGGATTGTCGGCAAGAACAAAGCCTTTAGCTTTATAGGTCAGCGCTCATTATCCCGTAGCGACACTCTTCGGGATAATCGCAAGCAGCTAGTTGGGTTAAAAACGATTGACCCAACTATCGTGCTACCTGAGGGTGCTCAGATTGTTAACGACCCCAAACAGCCTATTCCAATGGCCATGCAAGGCCATGTGACCTCAAGCTATTACAGTGCCAATATGGGCCACTCCATCGCTCTAGCGGTCGTGAAGGGTGGTTTGAATCGTTTAGGTGACACAGTGTATTGCCCAACAGCTGATAGGACCACCGTCCCCGCACAAATAGTCAGCTCAGTATTTTACGACCCAAAAGGAGAGCGCCAGCATGTCTAATACAGGCTATCAACCCCGTTCTGAGTCTCCATTACACTATGGGTTGACCAGTCAGGTTACTGAAAATGCACCAATTAGCCTTGTGGTTCGAGAAATTCATCAAGGTTGCCACCTTACATTGCGCGGCGACAGTGGTGACACACAATTTGGCCACGCTGTATTGCAGGTTACAGGTGTGACTTTACCCACCAAGCCGGGTACTTACGAACGTAGTGGCAATACCAGCATCTATTGGTTGGGGCCTAATGAATGGTTAGTTACCGCGGCAAGCGACGCCTTAAGCCTTGAGAGTGCCTTAAGACAACAGCTCGAAGGGCATGTAGCCGTTGTCGATGTTAGTGGTGGTCAAACACAAGTGAACCTCAGCGGCGAACAAGTCGGTACTCTCCTTAAAAAGGCAAGCGTATATGACTTTGGTTCTTGGGCTGAAGCCTCAGATCAGGATGGTCGATGCACGCAAACTACCTTTGCAAGCGCTAGCGCCCTTGTGGCTCAGAATGCCGATGGTAGCATTGACCTAATCATTCGCCGCAGTTTTTCGGACTATATTATGCAGTGGCTTTTAGACGCAGTGAAAGATACCGGGTTTAAATCACAGGCTTAGATTGTTCCTTTTGTCGGTTTTCTTGGAAAGAAGATCCTCTTAATTAATTATTAATAAATACTATTTCTGCTAATATAGGCAACCTTGATGGGCTGTGCTGTGAATGTTCCATGCGCGGTGCTAAAACGATAATCTGAATAGGCAAATTTAAGGATAAGTAATGAAGACTCGTATTGAGAGTGACAGCATGGGAGAGTTAAAGGTTCCTGAAGATGCGCTTTATGGCGCACAAACTCAGCGAGCCATTAACAACTTCCCCGTGAGCGGTAAATCTATGCCTGAGGCTTTTGTTCGCGCACTGCTGGTTGCCAAGTCTGCTGCGGCACAAGCAAATACGAGTTTAGGGTTGTTGGCACCGAATGTCGGCAACGCCATTACAGAGGTGGTCCAAGAATTGTTGCAAAGTCCCGAGTTAATGAGCCACTTTCCGGTGGATGTATACCAAACGGGATCTGGTACTAGCTCTAACATGAATGCTAACGAAGTATTAGCGACCTTAGCTTCATCAAAAACCGGTGAATCAGTCAGCGCCAATGATCATATTAATTATGGTCAGAGTAGTAACGATATTATTCCTACTTGCATTCATATTAGCGCGGCTGTTGAGGTTCGAGAGCGGCTTCTGCCTGCTTTAGAGCACTTACATGAGGGTATCTTGCTAAAAGCCAAGAAAGTCGACCATCACATCAAAACCGGACGTACTCACTTAATGGATGCTATGCCTGTGCGATTGAGCCAGAGCTTGCTGAGTTGGGCTACGCAGATCGAACAAAATATTTATTTTATCAAAGCAACGTTACCTAAATTGCAAACACTCGCCCAAGGTGGAACCGCAGTTGGTACTGGCATTAATGCGCATCCTGATTTTGCGGTTGAATTTAATAAGTACCTGAGCGCAGAGACCGGAATAGAGTTCTCTCCTGCAGATAACTTATTTACCCATATCAACACACAGGATGTGATTGTGTCTTTGTCAGGTCAGCTAAAAACGACAGCAGTTTCAATCATGAAGATTGCTAATGATCTGCGCTGGATGAATTCTGGCCCGTTGGCAGGCTTAGGCGAAATAGCTCTTGAGGCACTTCAACCTGGTTCATCAATTATGCCAGGCAAGGTCAACCCAGTGATCCCTGAGGCGGCAGCAATGGTTTCAGCGCAGGTGGTTGGTAATGACGCGGCAATTACTATTGGCGGCCAGGCGGGTAATTTTGAATTGAATGTTATGTTGCCAATGATTGCAGATAACATATTGTCTAGTATTTCTCTTTTGGCTAATGTTAGTCGTCTCCTTGCCGATAAAGCAGTGGCAACCTTTACGGTTAATGAGGACCAACTAAAGTTGGCATTGGGACGTAATCCTATATTAGTGACAGCGTTGAATCCTGTTATTGGTTACTTGAAAGCCGCAGAGATAGCCAAAAAAGCTTACAAAGAAGGTCGTGCAGTGCTAGATGTGGCTGAGGAAGAAACAGATATTCCTCGGGCTGAGTTAGAAAAACTGTTAGACCCAGCAAAACTCACTGAGGGTGGCTTAGGTTAAGCCACTTAAAGACCACATAATAATTCATTAGACCAGTTAAGAGAGCTAACTATGGCCGATCTATCCGGTAAGACCTTATTTATTAGCGGCGCGAGCCGAGGTATTGGCCTTGCGATTGCAAAGCGTGCAGCAGCAGATGGCGCAAATATTGCAATTGCCGCCAAAACAACTGAGCCCCACCCGCGTTTGGCAGGCACGATTTATACTGCTGCGGAGGAAATCGAAGCGGCGGGGGGTAAAGCCTTACCGTTAATAGTTGACGTCCGATTTGAGGATCAAGTTCAGGAGGCAATGGATAAAACTGCCGCTGAATTCGGTGGTATTGATATTCTGGTTAACAACGCTAGTGCCATTAACTTAGCGGGCACAGAATCGGTGAGTATGAAAAGCTACGACTTGATGCATAACATTAATACCCGCGGCACCTTTCTTTGCTCTCAAAAAGCAGTCCCTTATCTACGTAAGTCAGATAACCCCCACGTACTGAATCTCTCTCCGCCACTGAATATGGAGATACGATGGTTTCAAAATCATGTTGCTTACAGTATGGCTAAGTATGGAATGAGTATGTGTGTTTTAGGCATGAGCAGCGAGTTTAAAAGAGATGGTATTGCTTTTAATGCTCTCTGGCCACGCACAGCGATCGCTACTGCAGCTGTGGCAAATCACTTAGGTGGCGACATGATGATTGCCAGATCTAGAACACCAGAAATCATGTCGGACGCAGCACATATCATTCTCACTCGAGATAGTCGTGAATCCACGGGTAATTTCTATGTGGATGATGAGGTTTTGGCCTCAGAAGGCATCACTGATTTGAATCGTTATCAGGTGGATACATCGTTAAATATCTCTGAATTGGCGCCTGACTTCTTTGTTTAAGACTAAGCCTTCTTAATCCTAGGTTATTGCCATTTGGCTCTTTAAAGAGTTTGTTAAACAAATAGATTGGGCGCACCAACGTCAAAAGCCACCACGAGTCGGTTACCTGCACCCTGATAAGGCTGAGTGGCATGCCATATATAGCTAGGAAATAAGACAAGTGATCCTGCTTCGGGCTTAATGCTGTAGTCAGGGTGCAATTCATCTTTTGTCTTAAAAGGCGGTTTACCTAATGCCAGATACCCAGCGTCGGATTCATCACTAATGACGTCAGGGACATCAATATAGCAGGCACTGCTGTACCAACCCTTTGAATGGATGTGTGATTTATGAAATCCACCTTCAGAGGTACGTATTGACCAACTAGCGTGAAAATATGGGGTGTCTGGATGCTCAGTGATGATAGGGTGACTATCACCTAATTCCACTGATTTTAAATCCTCAAAAAATGGTTCTGAAACATTAGCTAATGATTGCTTTAAGGTATAAATCAGACAGCTTTTACTTTGTGCGAATAAATTGCCAGGTGTTTGAGTTCCCCCACGCACTGACTGATTCAGGGGAGCGTGGCGAGTAACATGTATTTCATTGAGGTGCTCAATGAGATCTTTTCTGAAATCAGTGAACTGCGAGTAATTTTTAAACTGGGTCTCTAAATTAGCCCGAAAAACTAACTTATTATAGTTCGCTAGTCGGTCATACTCTGGGTCACCAAGGCACCGAAGAGCTGTTGCTAATAATGCCAAGTAGTACTGGTTGGTTGGCTGACTATGGTGGAGCCTTTCAGCAATTTTGTAACTATTTGCATAATGCCCTAAAGCGAAGTTACCTAAACAGCTATATATCTGATGCTTTGATTGGTGAGGTGACGACTTAACCAGTGAAAGTATTTCATTATAGCCGCCTTGCTTTTCAAGCACCTTCAGTTTGGCAGACTCCCACGCAAAGTCTTTACCTTGTGTGGTCTCATATTCACTCAGAAGCGTTTCAACACGGTTAATGTCAGAAGACGAGATTAAAGCAGTAATAAAGTTTTGAAAAAGACTCGCTGTGGGATTGTTCCGCCATGCCTTGTCATAGTGGATGTAGGGATCATCTTGACCTTTTTCAATAGCCCAATCTGTAGCAATGGCAATGATACTTTCATCGTGTGGTGCCATTTTTAGGGCAGTATTGATTAGGTTAATTGTACCTTCGTGATTCCCAGAATAGATGCTGTTTAAAATAAGCGACTCTCGGGCTGGTGTAAGTTGCTTGTTAATTTGTAGAGACCTACCAAGAGACTCAGACGCCTTGTCTGAGTTGCCCTTATGGACGTGCAGACGGCCTAATCGGTAATGGGGTAGGTAACTGTTGGGCTCATTCTTTATCGCTTTGTTGAATGCTTGTTCCGCCTGTTCGAATTGTTCCATTGATGCAAGACAACGTCCTAGTAAAACTAAAGCTTTTGGGTAATTTGATCTAATCTTGAGCGCTTTATCTATCGTCGCCTTGGCTTCTGTAGTTTTAGAAATTTGAAATAATGCAAGTGCCAAGTTGTAGTGTAATTCAGGCACCTGCGGAGCTAACCCTGTGGCACGGCGATAGTCATCTATGGCGGCAGAAAGATTGTCTTGGGCTTTGTGTATATCACCAGATAATGACAGCAGTTGCGGGGTTACTTTGACCTTGGGCATTAGCTCTTTGAGCATTTTCTGCGCGTCTTTAGGACGGCCAGACTGGAGGTAAGTTACCGTGCACGCATGTAAATGATTAGGCTGGGTAAGTTTTTTTCGAATTTTGTCAAACAGCGCAGTTGCCTGTTTCAAATCACCTTTTTGCAATGCTGCAATGGCCTGATCTATAGTTTTTGCGGACATACTGTAGCACTCTGAATCAGTTCATATTTTTATCAAAATCTAGACTCGACTATAGCGTCATTCGACGACTTCGTCATCATGCCCATCTAAAGACAGGAGCATGCAACATACCCTGTTACATAAAATCCCAAATCAAAGAGCCCATTAGTAATGTTTGGTATAGATATACTGCGTCAATCAAAGCTCGGTATTTTATTCTACACGACGAAAACTCGGGCGATACCCCAAATAGACGCAGCAACCCCGAAACTTAAAATACTCACAAATGTGATGTATGTCCGTACCTTGGTATTAGTTTTTGCAACACTAGAGACGTCAATTATTTAGTGTGCAAGTTCGTGCGCAGTTGGCATAACTCACGATAGAGCTACTGATTATCGGGGGCCTTAGCTAAAAATATTTTTGAATTTCAAGAGGTAATGACATGAGGCAAAAGTGGTCGGGTAAGGTAGCATTAGTAACCTTCTTTTTGAATATAAGCATCTTAAATCAAGCAACAGCCTGCTCAGGTATATCTTTAAAAAGTACCGAGGGTTCAGTGATTGTGGCGCGTACTGTGGAATGGGCTTTGAGTGATGCACAACACAACAAGATCATTGTTATTCCGCGGAATAAGACGTTTAAAGCCAAAACTCCTGACGGACTAAATGGCTCAACTTGTCTCCTGTTGGTCTTTGAAACAGGGAGAGCTTATTAATCGATGCCTAATTTGAAGTAATTCGTTTTTATACTCAACTGGACTACTCACGCAGAAATCTATAATGTTAAATCAGAAATATTTTCTCTACTTAACTTGATGGGTGCAATTGATGTTTACACGAATGGACAGCAGCACAGAAGAAGAATGGCGACATATTGCTGAGGAGCATAAGCCTCATATTCAAGACATGCCCAAACGCGTTATTTCAATGCTACAACAACTAGAAGGCCTAAGTTTGGGTTTTGGTACCGACCAACTACACCATGCTCTGCAAACAGCCACCATGGCCAGAAGGGCAGGTGCTGAGGATGAGATGATCTTAATCAGCTTAATTCACGATATTGGCAAAGTTATCAATGTTCCAAATCATGGCCAAATTGTGGCCGAGATTGTCAAACCCTATGTTAGTGACGATGCATACCATATTCTTAGAACGCACCAAGACTTTCAGGGTGAGCACTATTATCAATACATGGGGAAACCGCAGGATTTACGAAAACAGTATGTGAATGAATCTTGGTATAAAAAAGCTATTGAGTTTACAGATGAATGGGACCAAGCAGCATTTGACCCCAGTTACAAAATAGAGTCTTTAGAGTCCTTTGAGCCATTGATCAATAAGTTTTTTGCTAGTCCCCACACAATTTAGGTATTGATGACTCGATTAGCGCTTACCAAAATAAGAAGTCGACTAAGGCGCCATCATACCCTTATGGTGAGCGAAACTGGCTAAATGAGTGACCTAGGCTCTGATTTAGACAAAGAAATGAAGGTTTGAAAATGGTGGGCCCAGTAGGACTTGAACCTACGACCAATCGATTATGAGTCGACTGCTCTAACCAGCTGAGCTATGGGCCCTTAAAAACTTATTTCTCGTCGATAAAGCTACGCAGGTGATCAGAGCGGGTGGGGTGACGCAGTTTACGTAGTGCTTTAGCCTCAATTTGTCGAATTCGCTCGCGAGTTACATCAAACTGTTTACCCACCTCTTCTAGGGTGTGGTCTGTGTTCATGTCGATACCGAAACGCATGCGTAGAACCTTGGCTTCTCGTGCAGTTAAACTGCCTAGTACACCACGTGTTGAGTCGGTGAGGTTGCTCTTGGTAGCCTCATCAATTGGCTGGGCAATGGTGATGTCTTCAATAAGATCGCCAATGCTTGCATCTTCGTCTTCACCAATGGGAGTCTCCATGGAAATGGGCTCTTTGGCGATTTTAAGGACCTTACGAATCTTATCTTCAGGCATTTCCATGCGCTCGGCCAACTCTTCGGGCGACGGCTCTCGGCCCATCTCTTGCAGCATTTGGCGAGAAATACGATTGAGCTTATTGATCGTTTCAATCATGTGCACAGGAATTCGAATAGTTCTGGCCTGGTCGGCAATAGAACGCGTTATTGCTTGTCGAATCCACCATGTCGCGTAGGTTGAAAACTTGTAACCACGGCGATATTCAAACTTATCTACGGCTTTCATTAAGCCAATATTACCTTCTTGGATAAGGTCTAAGAATTGTAGCCCGCGATTTGTATATTTCTTAGCGATCGAGATCACAAGGCGTAAGTTTGCTTCCACCATCTCTTTCTTTGCGCGCCTTGCCATGGCTTCACCAATGGTGAGACGTCTATTAATGTCTTTTATTTGTAGGATGGACAGGCCGCTCATTGTTTGCACCTGTATGAGCTTCCGCTGAGACCGTAAAATTTCTATTTCTTGATTAGCAATGCCATTTGAATAGTCGGCTTTTGCTTTTACCAGAGTACCAGTCCATTTTAGATTGGTTTCGTTGCCTGGGAATGACTTGATAAACTCTTTACGCGGCATTTTTGAAAAACGAATGCAGAGTTTCATGATGTTGCGTTCTTCAGCACGGATCTTTTCTACCGCAGCGCGAATAACTGCCACTAGAGGGTCAAACTGACGAGGGGTCAACTTCAGAAACTTAAATAATTCACCGAGTTCCTGCATATTTTTTATAGATGCATTTCCGTCGCGTCCGTAGCGTGCGACAGATTTATCTGTTTTGATCATGAGTGCACGAATTTCTTCAAAGCGTTGAGTGGCTTCTTCTGGATCTAAGCCACCTTCGTGCTCTTCTTCTTCCTCTTCTTCGTCAATTTCTTCACCGTTAGCAATTCTTTCTGCTTCGGCTGCTTCAGCCGCTTGTTGCTGAGCAAGTGCTGATGGAACATGCTCCATGGGGTTTAAATAGCCGCTGATAACATCAGTGAGTTTTCTCTCTCCCTCAACAACCTTGTCCCATTCAGCAATAACGGCGGCAACATTTGAAGGCCAGTCTGCGACTGCGGACATTAATTCTCTTGTGCCTTCCTCAATTCGCTTGGCGATTTCAATTTCACCTTCACGGGTCAAAAGCTCAACTGAACCCATTTCTCGCATGTACATGCGCACAGGATCTGTTGTTCGATGCTGCTCAGACTCTACAGACGCAAGCGCAGCGGCCGCTTCAGCAGCAGCAACTTCATCTGGGGTATTGTCACCGGACATCATGAGCAATGTTTCTGCATCGGGGGCAGTTTCAAACACGGTAATTCCCATGTCATTGATCATTTGAATGATGTCTTCGACCTGTTCAGGGTCGGCTATATCTTCAGGTAGGTGATCGTTCACTTCAGCGTAGGTTAAGTAACCTTGTTCCCGTCCTTTGGCTATAAGGTCTTTGATACCAGATTGTTGCTTATCATTGCTGTCAGTCATAGGGCCGTCTTGCGTAGTTAGAGGTTGAAAAAATAGCGCGCAATTATAGCGAATAAAAATCCGCTTGTCTCAGTCAAACTTATCTTTATTTTACTTACTTATATTTTCTTAGTTTAGACCACAAGTCGTTGTTTTATCTTGTTTTTTAAGTCACTCGATTGTTGGTCATTAGCCAGCTGCAATCGTATCCTGTGTAACTGCTTAATTTCCCGCTCGCTCAGGGTTTTTTGTTCAAGTAAATGGAGCGCTTTTTCTTGGATCGGTAAGGCATCAAACGCGCTTTGAATGACATGGGCTAAAGCATCACTGAACTCTTGATGATCATCACGTCCTGTTCCGACTGGCGGGTGATAGAGCTCACTGGCAGCGAGTGACTGCAGTATCTTTGTCTCAGCTTGATTGCCATGAGTTCCCAGCCAGTAGGCAAAGATATGAGATGGTTTGTAGTGGGGGTTTTTCTTAGCGACATCAAGAACTCGCAGGAATAGCTGTGTGTCTTGATCAGTAGACTGCTTTAAAAATCCGATATCTTCTGCAGCCTCTGCTAGAGCGGGGTGGTTAAGTAGTAGCGCAGTGATAAATTTTATTGGAGAAAGGCGAATTTTGGAAGCCCGGGTTGGACGCATATCAGCATAATCGTCGGCTTCCAAAGAGCTATCTTGCTCGGGATAGTGATAATCGTTGGAGGCGGCATGATTGTGTTGGTCAGTGGATTGGGTTTGTGAGCCTGTTTCGTGATTGGGATCATTGGCGATCGCGGCTCTCTGCTGGGGAGTGACATGGGTAGCGACATAATCGCGCAAGTTATCCGCGGAGACGCCGGTGCGGCGTGATAATTCCTCAAGCATTAATTGCCGAAACACACCTTGTGGAATACGGTTTATTTGGGGGGCACAGGTTTTACTTAACCGGGCTTTTCCGTCTGCTGTGGAGGAATCAATACCGTCGCTAAGTTGCTCAAAAAGGAATTCTGATAGAGGTTGAGATTTTTCAACCTGTTCGAGAAAAGCTTCAGTACCTAATTGACGAACCATGCTGTCAGGGTCTTCACCATCAGGTAAAAATAAGAACTTAGCTGATACGCCGTCCCTCATTTCTGGCAGTGCAATCTCAAGAGATCTGGCTGCCGCTCGTCTACCTGCGCTATCACCATCAAAGCAGAACACGATTTCGGATGTGTACCTGAATAGCTTCTGAAGATGGTTCTCGGTGAGCGCTGTGCCAAGGGTAGCAACCGCATTAGCAATACCATACTGTGCCAGTGCGATCACATCCATGTAGCCCTCTACCATGATCAGGCAGGGTATTTCCTTAAGTGCTTGTCGCGCTTCATAGAGCCCATAAAGTTCTCGTCCTTTGTGGAAAACCGGTGTCTCAGGAGAGTTGAGATACTTTGGTGTACTGTCATCTAATACTCGACCACCAAAGCCTATGGTACGTCCTCTTTGATCTCGGATGGGAAACATTATTCGGTGCCGAAAACGGTCATACTGTTTCTTTTCTTCAGGTTTAACGATGATCATTCCTGACTCATCAAGCAACGTATTTTTTTGATCGTTACCGCCGGCCACCTTTAATAAATTGTCCCAACCTGGGGGTGCGTAACCCACACCAAATTGGGCGGCAATCTTGCCGCTAAGTCCGCGGCCCTTGAGATAGTCAACAGCTACCTTTGCCCCTTGGTGAGTTCTTAATTGTTGACGGAAAAATTTATCTGACTCAGTTAATATTGAATAGAGGCTATCTTTCTGTTTGGTAACTCTCTGATCTGGCGCCGCTTCTCTGGGTATTTCCATGCCTGCATTTTTGGCTAACATTTCTACTGCTGGAAGGAAGTCTAAACGATCAAACTCCATAACAAACCCAAGCGCATTTCCGCCAGCGCCGCAGCCAAAGCAGTAATAGAATTGTTTGTCTTGAGCGACGGTAAAAGAGGGGCTTTTTTCTTCATGGAAGGGGCAGCAAGCTTTGTAGTTTTTGCCGGCCTTTTTAAGTTGCACACGGCTGTTAACCACGTCGACGATATCAACGCGGTCTAATAAATCATCAATAAAAGTTTGTGGAATTAATCCAGCCATGGGCGACGCAAATAATTGTCATTAACAGTAACAGTGTAACCACTTCGTCGGGGAAAGAAACAGTGATTAGCTGTTTAAGGCAATCTTCACCAATCCGCTGACTGCACCGCCATCAGCTCGACCTTGAATTTTAGGTTTGAGAATGCCCATGACCTTACCCATATCGCGCATGGACTCAGCACCTGATACACTAATTGCAGAGCTTATCATGGCATTAATTTCATCATCTGTGAGTGCGGTGGGTAAAAACTCTTGAATCACGTTTATTTCAGATATTTCAATATCTGCTAATTCTTGCCGCCCGGCAGATTCATATTGAGTAATAGAATCACGCCGTTGTTTGACCATTTTGTCTAGAATGGTCAAAAGTCGTTCATCACTGACTTCAATTCTTTCATCTACTTCAATGCGCTTTACCTCTGCCAACATCAATCGAATGGCGCTAAGGCGAGGTTTGTCTTTTGCACGCATGGCATCTTTCATCGCATCAGTAAGCTGGCTCTTCATTGACATGGGTTACCTCCAGGTAAATATTTAAAGGATTCTAGAAACACAAAAAGCGCCAACTAGGCGCTCTTTGGTAATGTTCATCTCACACAACAAATCGGTGGAGACTAGTACAGCCGAGTAAATTTGCGGGATTCGCGAGATACTTGTTTCTGGTTGCGCTTAACTGCTGCAGCGGCCTTGCGCTTGCGCACCCAGGTAGGTTTCTCGTAAAACTCACAACTGCGAACTTTAGCTAGTACACCAGCCTTTTCGCAAGAGCGCTTGAAGCGACGCAGAGCTACGTCAAATGGCTCGTTTTCTTTTATTCGTACACTTGGCATGTATGATTAATCCTGTAGTGAAAATAACTGTCGGCGGGACCCATTCCACAACCAACTTCTCAAGGGCGCGTAGTTTATACACTTCCCCTGGTTGTTGCAAAGTTTTTCGACGTCTTTTTGATGGGTTTTCACGCGTATTCTAAGGTAACCTTTGCAGCGCTATGTAAGGATGTCACCATCTTAGAATAACTATTGTTATAATCACTGTTCAACTACTAGCAAATTTATTTAGGTTCTCTGCAAAATGCTTGTTTTAGGTATCGAAACCTCATGTGATGAAACCGGCGTAGCTGTTTATGATAGCGATCGCGGGTTACTGGCACACACCCTATATTCACAGGTTAAACTTCATGCGGATTATGGTGGAGTGGTACCGGAATTAGCGTCCAGGGACCATATCCGTAAGATATTACCCTTACTTGATGAGGTGTTAGAGTCGGCCGGAGTCATCAAACAGGATCTTGATGGAATAGCTTATACCGCTGGTCCAGGTTTGATGGGTGCATTAATGGTGGGTGGTGCTATGGGTACTGCTTTAGGATTTGCACTGGGTATCCCTGTTGTCGGCGTTCACCATATGGAAGCACATTTGTTGGCGCCCATGCTGGAGAATAATCCGCCAGACTTCCCCTTTGTTGCACTACTGGTATCTGGGGGACACACCCAGTTAGTATCAGTAGCATCCATTGGCGACTATGAGTTGCTTGGAGAGTCTTTGGATGATGCAGCAGGAGAAGCCTTTGATAAAACAGCAAAGATGCTAGATTTAGATTATCCAGGCGGCCCGGTTTTAGCAAAGCTGGCAGAGCAAGGCGAGATAGAGCGATTTACCTTTCCTAGACCAATGACGGATCGCCCAGGTTTAGATTTTAGCTTTTCTGGATTAAAGACTTTTACTCGAAACTTGATTGACAAACATCGGGGAAACGACGTTCTTCCCGATGATCAAACCATTGCAGATATTTGTGCGGGGTTTCAGGAGGCGGTAGTAGATACACTTGTGATCAAATGCAAAAGAGCGGCTATCGCTTCGAGAATGAGTACGTTGGTCATTGCTGGAGGAGTCTCAGCGAATACGAGGCTAAGACATAAGCTAGAGGTCGTCCTTAAGGAAGAGGGAGTCGAAGTGTTTTATGCTCGCCATGAGTTTTGCACCGATAATGGAGCTATGATTGCCTATGCTGGTTGCCAGCGGCTATTAGCGGGCGAAAGTAACCCCTTAAGTATAACGGCTACACCACGCTGGCCACTTGATCAACTTAGTCAACCTTCAAGCATTGATGTACTACAGGAAAGTATTTAATGGATATTGTTTATATTAGAGATTTACGTATTGAAACGATTATTGGAATTTATGATTGGGAGCGAGAGGTCAAACAGACGGTTAGTTTAGATCTTGAAATGGCCCATGATATTCGTAAAGCTGCAGAGACGGATGATATTCAATACGCGCTCAATTACAAATCCATTGCCAAACGGCTGATCAAGTTTATTGAAGAAAGTGAGTTTTTATTAGTTGAGCGCATGGCAGATGAAGTCGCTAGTATAGTCAGAGAGGAATTTTTTGTACCTTGGTTAAAATTGAGAGTTAGCAAACCTGGAGCTCTTCGAGGGTCTCAGGATGTAGGTATTATTATCGAGCGGGGAGAGCGTCAATAGTGGCCTTAATCTACCTTAGTTTGGGCAGTAACATCGATAGGACTTTGCGCATTTGCGCTGCCTTGGATGCACTCGCCGAAAACTTTGGTGATCTAACTCTCTCTTCTGTTTATGAGAGCGACTCAGTGGGCTTTAAAGGTGATAATTTTTATAATTTAGTGGTGGCAATCAAATCCGAAATGTCTGTTGGGGAAATCTCCTTTATTCTTAAGGAGATAGAGAATAGTAACGGTCGAGACCGCTCGGCACCGCGCTTTGGTCCGCGAAGTTTGGATATTGATATTCTCACTGTTGATGCTGTCTCTGGTGAGAGGGATGGTATTGCATTGCCCCGCGATGAGGTCTTGAAAAACGCTTTCGTACTTTTGCCTCTAGCGGAAATCGCGCCGACTTCTGTTCATCCTGTCACGGGTAAATCCTATGCTCAGCATTGGGCTGATTATGACAAAGAAAAGCAAAAGCTGTGGCCTATCGAGTTCCATTGGAGTGGCGCCAGTTAACAAGTTTTGCTAAATACTGTTTGAACTACCCCCATCTACAGCAATTGTTTGGCCAGTCATGTAGGTCGCTTCGATCGCTAAAAAATAG
>Ga0206130_10005013_pt1 | contig 15939 bp, 5 predicted proteins | sample Helgoland_Spring_9_FD_148637 | JGI IMG/M metagenome (GOLD analysis project Ga0206130, IMG submission 148637) | Pelagic subsurface seawater microbial communities from Kabeltonne, Helgoland, North Sea - Helgoland_Spring_Bloom_20160512_1 | ecosystem: Environmental > Aquatic > Marine > Epipelagic ... | reverse complement strand
TATGTATGGGAAGATAACCTATCATCAGGATGGTTAGAGCTTAGTTTTGAAACGGTTCTTGATCGGGCCAGGGAAGCACGATTTTGGATTGGGGTTGCCTCTATCAATACCCGCACTGAATTGATAGCTCAAGATGCACGATATGAACTTTTTGAAGCTTATCAAGCGCAGCGCATCTACAATTACAACAAACGTATAGGTAACAATGGTGGCTTTGATTTCTTTGAATCGGCCTATGCTCGACCCGATCTTGTTCTTGCCGATATTATTAGGATATTGCATCCAGAGTTACTACCCGATCATCCTACTTATTATTTTCAAAAGATTCCATGATCACACAATATTTTGATACCTCAATAACAAAGTGGAGACAACTATTTGTTGGTTTAGGGTTATTATTGCTTGTTTTATTTGCTCTAAATATCAGCTTAGGATCTGTGGCCATCCCTTTATCAAGTGTAATTGATTTCATTCTATTGCGCCCTCCCGAAGATAATTCTTGGCATTTGATTATGGCAAAATTTCGTTTACCCAAGGCACTCACAGCCACCAGCCACACTTGTTGGGGGTGGACTCGGTATCTGTGGATTGCAAATGCAAACCTTATTTCGGAATCCTATGGCTGGGCCATTCATTTTAGGTATTAGTTCTGGATCTGGGCTGGGAGTCGCTCTGGTTATTTTTTTAGGGGTTGAAGCTGGACTCCTTTTCGAACTTTCAGGTATTGCCAGAAGTTGGATTATGGTATGTGCGGCAGCACTTGGCTCCTTTGGCGTCTTGTTGGCCATCATATTGGCCTCTGCAAGACTCAAGGATTCGGTTACCTTATTGATATTAGGCTTGATGCTGGGTGCTGCATCAAGCGCTTTGATTAGTATTTTACAATACTTCAGTCAAGCTACAAATATCCAAGCCTATATGATGTGGTCTTTTGGCAGTCTAGGGAGCCTTTCTTGGAATGAATTGATGATCTTCAGTGTGATCATAATTATCGGGATGATCATGTCTATAGGCTTGTCCAAATCACTGAATGCCTTATTACTTGGAGCAAATTATGCTGAAAGTATGGGCGTCGACCTCAAAATCATACGTCTAATGATTATCATTAATACCAGTTTATTGGCGGGTACAATTACTGCCTTTTGTGGACCCATCGCTTTTTTTGGTCTGGCCATGCCCCATATCGCACGCATGCTTTTCAACACTACCAATCATTTATTGTTAACACCCCTCATTATCCTCATTGGCGGTATTTTAATGCTCCTTTTTGATACGGTCTCGCAATTACCAAGTATGGAGGCTACTCTACCTATTAATGCAGTCACTGCATTGTTAGGAGCTCCATTTGTCGTCTATCTCTTATTGAGAAAAAGAAACATTCATTATACTTTCGATAAATGAAGTTAATTCATACCCAATCGCTCGCCATTGGATATATTGAAGGGCGTACAAATAAAGTACTTCAAGAAAACATCAATCTGTCACTTTCATCTGGAGAGATCATCAGCCTTATGGGACAAAATGGGGTCGGTAAAACCACTTTCATAAAAACCCTATCTGGTTTACATAAGAGAATATCGGGATCCGTTTATCATCAGGATCGTCTCATTGATGAATTCTCAAAATCATCTTTGGCTAAACAAATAAGTGTCGTCCTTACCGAAAAACCCTTTGCCGCACACCTTTCTGTCATAGAATTGATCGCCCTAGGTAGACATCCTTATTCCAACTGGCTAGGTCGATTAAGCACATCAGATAAGCAGGCCATAGATCTGGCCATGAGTCAAACAAACATTGATTATTTAGCCCGTAAGAAACTTTATCAGCTCAGTGATGGCCAATTTCAAAAAGTAATGATCGCTCGTGCTTTGGCACAAGAAACAGATTTGATCATTTTAGATGAACCCACCGCACATCTAGATTTGAGCAATAAAATAGAGATCATGCTGCTGTTAAAATCCATTGCTGGAAGTGGGAAAGGGGTGCTCATAGCTACCCACGATCTACAAGTAAGCCTCCAATTGTCGGATCGCTTGTGGCTCTTTAATTTTAATCGGCCCGTATTAGACGGTTGTCCTGAGGATTTAATTTTGCAAGGGGCTATTGATCAGACCCTCTTTCCTATTAATAACAATATCGACCTAACTACAGGAACGGTAAAACATCTAGATGAGCGTAAGGGTAATGTGCTCTTGCAAGGAGATCCTACCATGGTTCACTGGACTGCTCAAGCCCTGCAGCGCAATGGATATGCTGTCAATAAAGATACTCCCACGTCTATAACCATAAATTGTCTTAATTGCCTCTGGAAACTGGAGAGCAAAGACACCAGTACCTCCTTTGATTCCATTGAGAACTTATTGATACATCTCAAGTAGCTATTAAATAATTTGATGTTATTAATCACTGCAGACAACGAGCGCACAGGGGGATGTCCAGTGACAAAATCTTAGCCTAGTCTACATTCCTTCATTCATCATAATTATGATATTCACTTAGTCAATGACAACCAATCTCGCATCAGCTTGGTAGCTGTAATGAACTATCAATTAAGTAGAAGTATTAATAATCAATGATTGCACGAAAAGGTCACTTCCCTCTGACTCGTAAAAAAAAGACTGAATCCTATGGGATCCAGTCTTTTCGAAATTTTCAAGTTAAATGACCTATTAAAACTTAACTATTCTGAAAGTTCTAACTTCACTCGAGTTAAGATCTTTCACAGTCATTAAATAGATACCCGCAACTTCATCAGCGATATCAATGGTCACTCCCGTACGATTCACCTGTTTAGTTTGTACGATACGGCCAGATAAATCACTTACTACTATTTCTAATTGTGATCCTGAAGCTATTTCTACCTCAATCTCACCCGCCGTTGGATTAGGATAGGCCTTCACTGCACGCAGCACCTCATTGAACCCTAATACTTCTTCCTCTACAGCTATAGAAAAGGTAATTTTAGACTCAGCCCCGTAAGGATCCGAGATGCCTATAATCAGCTCTATAGTCGACTCAGGAACTAGGGCATTGGTATTAGCAACGGTCAATTTACCATTTTCTGATAAGGCAACGGCTGCTCCCTCATTTCCTTCGATGATTTTAAATTGAATCATATCATTGTTCTCATCAGTTGCCGCCAACTGGAAGATCTCTTCTCCATTTTGCAATGCTTCAGAAATCGTAACCGAGCCAGACTCCCCTACAGGAGCTTCATTCTTTTCGAGTTTAATCACAATCGTAGCTGTATCAGAAAGTAGTTCATCGCTTCCTGTGACTTGGAGGCTATACTCATCTATTGTTTCAGCATCGAATGGTTCATTGTTGATTACCACAATTTGACCTGTCGATGGATCAATATAAAAAGGTTGATCAATATTTCCTGCAACAATAGCAAAGGTAATATCATCTCCATTTGGATCTGTACCCATCACGTTACCGACTTCAAAGCCATTCTCTACAATATCTCTTATCCCGAACTCATCATCCTGTAAAACAGGAGCCTGATTCACCTCTACACCGCCTCCAGGAAGTAATGTGAACGTTTCCTCGTCTGAGAATACTGAAGATGCATAGGAAGGATCTAGCGCTTGTACCGCCCAATAATAAGTCCCTGGATCTAAATAATAAGTCCCTGGATCTAAGGCAACTGACCAACTCGTATTATGCTCAGTATTTCCCTTTCCACTCGCTTTTCTTGAACCGTCAGCATTAGCCTGAGCATCAAAAATATCACTCTTACCTGAGGCAGTTCCTATTCGAAGCGCATAAGTTAAACCAGCACTCGCAGTATTATCATCTTCCGATGCTGACCAGCTGAACTCCATCATTTGGCGCTCTTCTTGAATACGTGCTGATGGATTATCACCTCCATCTGAAGGTCTTCTAAAGGAATACATCGCAGGTGCATTGTCAACCTTTGTAACTCTACTCGGCTTAGGCGGTGTTGGCGGTTTGTTGACTTTGAATTTACCTACAGTAGCCGTCCTACCTGAAGCAGTATCATCATCCGCAGAATCCAATAATGCTGATTCGTTTCGAACATTGACGTAAAGCTTTGAGATGTATTTATTACTTCCTGGATCGTTCACGTCATAATTCTTGTTCACTCCAGTAAGCGCCATATCTAAATCACTATCCCCGTCATAATCTCCAAAAGCAACTGCTGCATTGGTGAACTGACTCAAGTCAAAATCATCCTCTTTATACGTTCTTGTAACCTGATCATACAAGGCAAGGCCCGTAAATTCCCCTTTACCGACTACTTCACCCGAATACAGCATATCAGCATTACCGTCGCCATCAAAATCTCCCCAACTGGTACGTCCATTCTTCATTGCTGCCAAGCCACTCAAAGTTTCACTAATAGATGTGTATTGGCCCTCATCGTTTCTGTAGAGCTGCAGAACATCTCCATCAAAAGAATCTCCTGATACGACTAAATCAAGATCTCCATCGTTATCGAAATCTACCAAATCTAAGGTACCATCAGATACTCCGGTGATCTGCCCAACATTAGCTGAAGATTTGATCATAATTAATTGACCAGCTTCATTGATACCCTCATTGAGATAAACATCTGTTACTCGACCAGAAGCTGGATTACTTCCTGCTAATATCAAATCATAATCCTGATCGTTGTCTACATCTCCAAATGCGATAGATGATCCAGTCAAGACTGGAAACTCGTTTTCTAATTGAAGTTCATAAGCCTGAAGATTTCCATTTGAGTTATCAAAAGCATACACATAAACAGCAGCAATTCCTGCTGAGGTAGATGAGGTGGATCCTGCATAGATCAATTCAGGTAAGCCATCATTATCAAAATCAATGAACTTAGCTTTGGCATTTACCAAAGGCTTGAATTGAATTCCTGAAAAGCCAAACTCGACATTTCCAGTGAAATCATTAGCTGCCGTTGCAGTCAATAGTCTACCTCCAGCTGAAGTATCATCCATAAAATCTTCTGGACTCCAAACTCCTTGTCTACCCAGATAAACTTGCCAAAAATTGCCATTGCCTACATCAATCTGAGCAAGAAACATATCTTTATTAAGCATAACAAACTTATAAGTCCTAGAAACGATACTCATTGGATCCGTACCATCTGTTAATTCTCCACCATTATAGGCCTTAGGTAATCCAAGGAAGGATCCTACACCCTCAAGAGTTAAAGATCCAAAGGAATCAGCTCCCAAATCAGGATCGTTTATCACCGCAAAAGAGCCAAAATGATCATTATCAAAAGGGGCAATCGGCGCCGAACAAATTCCAGATTCGTCTCCTTCATTCACCTGCCAAGCTTCTACAAAGGTTGTAGCACCATAAACAATACTAAATCCACCATCTGGCCCAAAGGAGTAAACATCATCAGTGAAACAATCACGTTCTCCAAAAGGAAGTGCCCAGAGAATAGTGCCGTCGGTATCAATATTACCGTCATTAGCTACCAACAGTGCTCCATCCATAGGAAGCAACTCCCAATTGCCATACAAAGCTGAAATATCAAATTCAAAATCTTCATCATCAAAACCATCATCTTGATCATTAGAACCATCATCACCCTCTTCAGCTCCTACCTGATCACTGTAGTTCAAGTATAAATTAGCAATTGTTCTGGTCTCATCATTGGGATCTTCTCCGGTCATGAAGACATCCAAGGTACCATCCCCATTGACATCAGCCCAGTCAAAGTCTCCTTTAGTCATCCATTCGAAGTCGAAAATCTTATTGAAACTGCCCGCATTATTGCCAAGCAATCCCAACTCCCATTGTCTATCAGGATTCTTTCCAAATATCCCTAAATCAAAATCCCCATCTCCATCAAAATCTGAGAACTTCAATGAAGCATCTTCACCTGCCGGTAACTTGTTGTCCACAATTCCTCCTAGGTTCAGCTCTTTCCAAGCATACTTCATCTCAAAGTTAATGAATGGACTGAATTTCGAGGCATTATAATTTGCATCCACCGCTTGGACTGAGAAGTAGTATTTTCCAGGGTCTAACTCCAAATACAAGAAATCTTGTAAGGCCGCTGATGGCTTGGCCGTAAGTCTCACACCTGTTTCTAGGTTACTCTCTGTTGTGAAAATATTGGACTGACCTTGCTTATCACCCAGAGCAATCACATAGGATACACTTGACTTTTCTGTGTAGTCATCACTAGAGCGATCCCACGATAATCTTACTTTTCCGAAACCAAAGTCTGTCATAGTAAGATTTGAAGGTACACTTGGTGGCGTATTGACAATATTGCCCGTATTGTTTTCAAATAACTGAGTAATACTATTAGTTGTAGTTTTTCCACTGATAAACACATCCATATCTCCATCGGTATCAAAATCTGCCCAACGGACACTTGACTGCATCACCGAGTCAAAGGGTGTGTTCACTACGAAGAAACTTCCTCCAGCCTGCGCATACAGTATTGTGGTAGGTACCGCATTCTTATCTTTTCCTGAAATCAAAGCATCTAGATCTCCGTCATTATCGAAATCGATCAAGTCAATGTCTCCATCGGCTAGGGACTGAATTTGCTCATTGTCTCTCACCTTGAATTCAATATAAGCCCTTAAAGAGTCTATGGCGTAATATTCATTGGTGAAGATGCGCGTCACATTTTCCCTGACCTCATTGTCTCGGCCCGAAATACCTGTGGCAATGATATCTAAATCTCCATCTGAATCAATATCCCCCACTGAGATACTTGCCTCACCCAACTGTAATTGACCCGAATAATCATAGGTTCCTCCAGTCAGACCTGCACGTGTATTAGCAATAATTCCACCCACAGGATTATCTCCTTTGCCCGTACCCGCATAAATAATTTCTAAATCACCATCATTGTCAAGATCTGCAAATTCAATATCTCCTTTGGTAAAGCCTTCTCTATAGAACTTATCGTTTTTCTCGAAAATAACACTACTCCTTGAAGTGTCGTACTTATTCTCATAGAGGTTCATGATGTAATCAATTTGACCATCACTAACAGTCAGACCTGCCAAGACCATGTCAATATCTCCATCAGCATCCGAGTCTCCAAAGGCCAGCGTAGCATCGGTAACCCCATCAATAGGCGTACCATTATCTACCTTCACAAGGGAACCTGCTCCATCGTTCTTATAAATATTTAATACTGTAGCTGCTTGAAGATCTTTACCCGTTACAACTAGATCCAGATATCCATCATTGTCAAAGTCTACCCAGCCTAAATCTCCTTCAGACTGACGCGCCAGCTCGTTGTTAGAATCAACAAATACTCCTGAATCATTGCGATAAAGTATTGTTTGGTACCCTTGTGAGGTACCCATTAAGGCTAAATCCAAATCTCCATCACGATCATAATCACCCCAAGCCACATTGCCGTTGGCAATTCCAGGTATCGCTTGATCCATTTTCTTGAATGGCTCAGTAGTTGATACGGTTTGTATAGCTGAAAATGCTGAGGTATTGCCAAATTGATCAATGGCCTTGACCTTGAAGTAATATGAATCTGCTAAATCATAAGCATCAAAGACTTGTCTTTTTGATTTTTGGAAGCTTTCAAAGCGATCTGGAAATAATGGATATCCAGATGCATTCAAATTACCCCTACTCAAGTTAAAATTATCGTCTGTACCTACCTGGGCAGCATAACCAATTTTTGCTGTATTGGTGTCTGACCACTTAAGCTCTACTTTATAACCATTGTTCTGACCCATCAAATCGATAGGAACAGCTAGGGCACCCCCAGTGGTCATGCTAGTGTTATTAATAAATCCTATGGTATTCCCATTGTCAGACTGCCTGGTTCGCCCACTGATCACAACATCTACTTTTTGATCAGCATTGATATCAATCAAATTGATAGAACTGATGAAAGAGAAGCCTTTGGCCTCAGTAGCCACCTGAGAAATATATTGGTCTAGTCCCCCGTTTGCGTTTTGCAAGTAGAAGTTCAGTATCGCCTGACCATTCCAAGTATCAGCTGTGTTACTTCCCACACCTACAATATCATTGAGGCCATCGTTATTGATATCTGCAATGGCAAATGAGTTGGTAATAGGCATGCCCTCTAGTGCAAAGTCTGAGTAGGCAATGGCACTATAGGTTTGGCTTTTGTAGTTTACCGGCAACAGTGTAGTCAGGTTTTCTGAAGCTTTTTTCAGGTTCTGGAAGAAATCTCCAGATTTTGATATCTCCATTTTAAGGAAACTAATCTCTCTGGTACGGAAAGCATCTGACCAGTAATCAGCATCTGTTGTATAAGAAAGCATGACGGTATATTTTGAAGAATCTTCCCCAAAAATCTGCATATCGATGATACTCTTATCTGCAAAGCTGTTGAGATAAAATCCTTGAACCGCACCACTACTTTTAGATTCTATAGCATACAAAGCGCTACGTGCAAGGCCTGAGCCAGACATATTGATCGCAATCAAATGGTCTGTATCCCCATCTTTATCTGGATTAAGGTAGGTATGTGCCATTCCTCGATACTCACTTCTTCCACTCGCATCCATTTTTGACCAAAATAATGGTCCTGCCCCTCTATACTGAACACCATTTTCATCGGTATCTTCTCCACGCAACCAAAGAACAGTAGTATCACTAAAATCAGCCGCTTCGATGGAAAAAAGCCCTATACCCCCATCAGATTCACCCCAATTATTAGCATATCCGGTAACCAACTCATCTCGACCATCTTGATCAATATCGATAGATCTATTTAACGAAGTGATGCCACCGCCATTACGACCTCCTCTTATTGCTACTGAGAGCTTGCTGAAAGATTCACTGAAAACACTCACAGAGGAATTCTCATCTATGTTCATCAGTGTAGAAAAAGGTGTTGCTGGCCAATTGTTATCATTATTATCTACAATAACATCTGGTTTACCATTACTATCAAAATCACTGATTACAACACTCGCCTCATTATCGAGCGTGAACGATTTGAAATTATTGTTATCTAAATCAAAAATCTTCATCGTTGCCGGTTGCTCTCCTGAGCCGGACCAAAATCTTTTCTTGACACCATAGGCTTCTGGTTTTACATCGGAATCCATATTAATCAAATGTACTTCATTAAAGAAATCATCCATCAACTCAGTCCCTGCAGCGAAATCTAGTCCCTCGACAGTGAACTCTGGTGAGCTTGCCACAGCAGACACCCCGAACTTGCTATCGATATTTTGAATCGAAACACTGTAAGTACCTTTCTCTAAGAAATATTCTAGCTCCTTGGCTCCAGCACCTGTGTAAACCAGGCCACTTACATCAGCGACTCCGCCTGCAGTGCTTGTAGTATATAATGTATTACAATTAGCTCCACTACATATCTTGATGTTGTAATAATCTGAACTTGTCTTAAAGTTGATGGTTACTTTACTTCCCGCAATGGTAATCGTTGGCACACTCGGTGCTGCTAAATCACTGGTAGGTGTAACAGTATAAGTGTTGGCAAACATGGCTAACCTATTTCTACCGTCACCACTATTCCCCCCTGTTCTTCCTGTAAATGCCATATCTAGAGCTGCTCCGCTGTTCAGTCGTCCCAAATCATAGCTGATCCTTGTATCCCATGGATTCATACTAAAAGTTTCTGAAGAATAATACCCCTTCTTTTGCTCAAGTTCACCAGCTGCATTAACATTAAACAATCCGGGTACAAAATAGCGGTCCCATTCGCCCCCATTTTCAGTGGATACAAGCGCTACAACACTCACTGTACTGTCCTTAAGCATAGCTATTTTTGGGGCAAATACAGCACCATAATAATCCGAAACAGAAATGACCGAATCACTTGAAATTCTTAAGTTCAACGGCACCTCAGTCCAAGTACTATCATTATTGGTTAACTCAAATCTTTTTAAAGCACCACTTGAGTTATTTGCTTTATTGGGTGTGTAAGCCACCAATAAATCTCCAGCACTATCACCATCAAGATCACCAAATGTCAAGGTTAAATCTTTGTTAGAATTATCATCTTGACCTGTTCCTGGAAGCTTATCTATAATTGAAAGACCTGCATTGTAAACAAGATCTCCGTCTTCCTGTAAATAAATAAAGAGATCTTGCGCTTGGCTTTGACCATTCCATCTTCTCTCTAAGATCAAGTCAGTTTTAGTATCTCCGTTAATATCGGCCACAAATGCATTATTAAAATCGCCCAACCATTCATTATTAATATTGTTTAGCTGTTTTGAACTCACTCTCGGCCCATCAGTGAGATATTCATATATGGTAATACCTGACCAGTCTCCAATTACTCCATCAACGCGACCGTCTCCGGTGATGTCACCCCAAACCATTCTTGAAGCCCATTCCGTATTTATTCCATTATTGTCATACTCTTTGGTAGGGGCAGCAAATACGCCAGACCCGTTATTGATTAAATAGGCTGTCTTACTCGAATTTCCAATGACCACATCCAAATAACCATCTTGATTAATATCAAGAGGTTTAGCAAAAGAATATTCACTCCAATCTTCGTGGAGGGTCGTTGAAGTGCTGTCAGCTGCATCAAAAAGCTTCACTATGTAGCTATCATTATCATCTGTTCTTGCAATATAAGCTACCTCATCTACGCCATCATTATCAGCATCAAACATATCAACGGCAGAAAAGTAGCAGCAATGAGGACTGGTTTCCGTTGCGAAATAGGGAGCAAAAATCAAATCTGGTTTGTCAAGTGCATTTTCGTAAGGTCCAATATCAGGCTTAGATCCTGCTGGATTAGGTCTTGTAGTGCCTTTGATATCCAGAACATCACTTGAAGCTATACCTGCTCCAATCAACACACTGGAAGAAGACAATCGATAGTCACGATTGGCCGCATCAACAAAAGCCGTACTGGCTTAGATCCTGCTGGATTAGGTCTTGTAGTGCCTTTGATATCCAGAACATCACTTGAAGCTATACCTGCTCCAATCAACACACTGGAAGAAGACAATCGATAGTCACGATTGGCCGCATCAACAAAGGCCGTACTGGCACCTACCAAATTACCAGTTCCATATTTATCAATCTCGTAGTCGAGGTAGAAATTACTGTTAACTAAATTATTTTGTATGGTTAATTTACTCGGTTTAGTTGGACCCCACTGACCTAAAATTCTGTCAAGGAAAATGGAATTTTGAACTAATCCAGTATTATTTTCTGCATCTTGAAAGTATAATCCATTTTCAATCAAACTATGATTCACGGTGTATTCTCGGGCATTTCCAATTCTTACAGAATGATCACACCTAGCTTCATTGTCATAAAAAACGCTATTGAGCAAGGTTAATTTATCTAAAAAATATATCATCAAGCCACCTGACGTACAATTGTTGTCTCCTACAGCATTATTATCATAGACGGTCGTATTACTCACAGATAGAACTTGAGACCAAAATACACCTATACCTGCCCCATCTCCATTTTGTACATCATTATTGTAAATTTTCGAATTTGAAATGTTAATTTTCTTTGCATCTCGAGCAAAAACTCCAGCGGCATTGACCCAATCCGATTCACTTACTTGATGATCATAGATATGAACATAGTCAAGATCTACTGATGCTTCACTAATAGCAACTCCAGCACCTTTAACACTTTTTTGCTTGATGTTAACCATTCCAAAATATGCCCATCCATAGTCAGCAGCAATCATTTTATCCCAAATAGCCTCACTATCAATCTTTATAACTGTAGCTTGAGGGATATTCTCCGTTACATTTTGAACCGCATCATCATAAGTAAACCCTGGACCAGCTGTATAAAATGAACGGCTGCCATCAGTAAACCGTAAATTCTTCTCATTATACGGAAATGTGAAAGTTAAAACCTTATCATCAGCAATTGACTGATTATTAGACAGCGTAATGTTATTTTGATCTGTGATTGCTGCCACAGTAACCGTTCCTGATATTCCATCTCCCGTAACTATATCCCCTACCTCAATGGTTCCTACATTAGCATCTATTACCAAAGCAGTAGCACCACTGATCGCTCCATTTACTGCAGCAGTTACTGTGGGAGCCTCGATCCAAATATCACTACAACAACCACCTTCTCCCCATGCCAATGCCTGTTGATTGTCTCCTCTAATCAGACCACTTGGATTTTCATTTCTATCATCTGAAACTATTTTTTCATTATCAGATTCCCAATCAATAATATCTACAATGGCATCAGTAACAACAGTTCCATCTTCATACACCCATCCTCTACTTGAACCAGATTCATCTGTATTGATACCTCCACTTCCTTGAATTGCCAGTCCTCGAATAGTGACTCCCTCAGTATCTAGAATGGATATGACAGATCCTGCATTTACATTACCCTTAATAATAGTTTTTTTGATATCTGCATCACTCATGTTTGCGCTGTAAGATGTAGACTGAATGGTCAATCCTTCATTAATAACCAAATTTTCAGTGTAGGTACCCTCTCCAATTTTAATTGTATCTCTGTTTTGAGCGGCTAAAATCGCTTTGCCAATGGTGGAAAAAGCAGTTGATGTAGAAGTACCATTATTATTATCATCGCCAGCCTTCGAAACATGGAATGCACCACTAGATCTAGATATTTTCAATGTGAAGAATTCAGTCAGTGATGCGGTAAATGTTAATGCCGCATTATCGGACAAAGATTGAGCACTGGTTAGAATAATATTGTTTTGATCCGTGACTTTCTCCACTCTCACTGTTCCAGATATTCCAGTCCCCGTCACAACATCACCTACTTTGATATCTCCTGCATTAGTATCTACTACCAAGGCTTTTTCGGAAGTAATGGCACCATTCACACTCGCAGTTGAAGTACCTACATTATTACTTTCAAACTTAATAGATCCTTTATCATCCACTGAACCAGCAGCCAGTATATATAAAGTACTCTCTCCTGCTACCAAAGTATGTGGAGAGCTTAAATCTGAATACGAACCATTGGTATTTAGCTTCTGAATTTTTAATGCAGTCGCGTTTGATGTGGACAAAATAAATTGTGTGTAATCTAGATCGTTATCAATGTCTTCAAAAATTTCTTCAATGGATACAGCCAGCCGAGTTCCATCAGGAAGCAATTGATCAGGTATAGAATTAACAATAGTGGCTTTATCATCCACATTGTTCACAACAATAGTCATTGTATCGTTCACGGTTCTAAAACCACTTGTCACGCTCACTGGAAGCTTGTAAGTTCCTATTTTATCCGCTTGGCTCGTAAAGGTGAACTCATCTTCTGCCACCTCATAGGTTACTCGGACAATGTTATTGGTATCATTTTCAATAATTCCATCTGTATTGGCTTCAAGAGAATCAGCTAAATAATCGGCAAAGGATACTTTAATAGAAATAGGATCACTATTGTCTGCATCCGCAAAAAGTACATTGGCTTTAAGTTTAAAAGTCGTGAAATCTTCATCTGGGGACAGAGAATCATTTGCTACCAAAGTAGGTGCATTGTCGATCACCAATTTGACTGTTTTTGTAAAACTCTTACCACTGGCATCTGCAGTGATATGGACATCTCCTGCATACTTAGTATTCGCAGCAACAGCAATATTGAACTGTCCATTACCGATATCAGTAACCATAGAGGTATCTAAATCCGTATATCCAGCAGCAGCGTTTGATAAGTTTGTAAAAGTGATGGTCAATCCATAGCCATCATCATCCACATCTTCGAATCCATTAACGCAATCAATCAATACATCGGTGTTGGCCGATAACTGATTGCTGTAATAATCAACAAATCGATTATCAGGATTTAGCGCCGGTGCATCATCCACGGCTGTGACAATCACACTGATCAGCTGACTGAATACAGTTAAATCAGCGGTATTAGTAGCGGCCACTTCCACCGAAGCTTGTCCATAACCATTGGCTAGTGCACTGATGGTCAAGGTGTCATCGGCCACCGTAGCGCTAATTGCCCCGTTGGCATTGATTTTATTCAGTTTGAAGCTCAATGAATCGTTAGATACAAACAATGCATTCAATGCGTACTTGGCATCTGCAAAGTCTTCAACAAAAGTTAACGTATCTTGTCGAGAGTTATCATCGGCAATTGAATCGTAACTGATTGTTTGGGCACTTAATTGTGCTGCTCCTAAAAGAAAGGAAGTGATAACGGTGAATTTGATTAAAGAGTTTTTCATGGTAATTGTTAATTGTAATGTCTGAATAAAAGTATGAGTTTAAACGCATATCGACGGTAATCATCAAATATAAATATTTTTGGTTCAATCTTCCTAACTAATACATTATTTTTGAAAGAAGTAACCCCTTAAAGCCTAATCTTTTTTAAACCTTAATGATTATAATGCATATTATAATGCATATTAGGATGCGTATCTAAACCTATCAAACCTCTTTGAAATTGTTTTTAATTAATGCTGTAGTTTGCAACTATAGCATCCCCTTTATTTGCCAAATGAAAATTATTTTAATCTCGCTATTTATCTGGTTTCAAACAGTCGATCCCTTACTTGACAAAGGATACGAACAATATGATAGAGGGGAGTTTACGGAAGCCGTCAAATCATTTAATACTGTGATTGAAATGAATCCCAATAATGCAGAAGCCCATTTTCTTAGAGCCATGACCTATCAAGGCTTGGCATTGTCCAAACGTGCCATTGCTGATCTTGAAAAAGCGATTGTTCTGAGAACAGACTATGCAGAAGCTTTTCAACAGCTGGGTCTATGCAGAAGCTTTTCAACAGCTGGGTTATATCTATTTGGTGGGTCAAGCACCAGGTTTAGCTATTGAAGCATTTGATAAAGCCATTTTATTAACCCCCGAGGTAGCCGAATTATACATCAACCGGGGCAGTGCACAATGTATGCTGGGCAACCGTGAGCAAGCGACTCGAGATTATCAAAAGGCCCAAAAAATGGGCATAAACTATGCTGAATATATGAACTGTGATCCCTAACTCTGCTGCTTTCAAAATCATTGTATCAAATATTTCTTTAATTTATGAGGTACAAAGCGGGTGAAAACATTGATTTTTAATAAACTTTGTAATTTATTTAAATAATTCATGAGACGTGAAGGGTCCAGGCGTTAATTTTACCGAAACGGATACTATACTATGAAATCAATTCGGATCGCACCCTTCACCGATGCAGCATTAAAGGAGGAGATTATCGCCCTCAAAAAAAAGAAGCACGCCGTTATTTTGGCCCATTATTATCAAACTCCTGATATCCAAGATATTGCGGATTATGTGGGAGATAGCTTGGGCCTCTCTCAGCAGGCTGCAAAAACTGATGCAGATATCATTGTCTTTGCTGGCGTTCATTTCATGGCTGAAACCGCTAAAATACTCAACCCAACGAAAAAAGTTGTCCTGCCTGATTTAGCCGCTTCCTGCTCATTGGCTGAAGGTTGTCTTCCAGATGATTTTGCCGGGTTTTTGACGTTATATCCAAATCATAAGGTGATCTCCTATGTGAACTGCTCTGCAGAGATCAAAGCCATGAGTGATGTAATTTGTACCTCAGCCAATGCAGAGAAAATTGTAAATTCATTTCCAAAAAATCAGCCGCTCATCTTTGCCCCAGACAAAAATCTAGGTGATTACATCAATCAAAAGACCGGGCGAAATATGGTGTTGTGGGATGGTGCTTGTATGGTTCACGAAGCCTTTTCGATAGAAAAAATATTGAGCCTTCAAAAACAACATCCCGATGCTAAATTTATTGCTCATCCTGAGTCTGAAAAACACATTTTGAGTGTTGCCTCATACGTGGGCTCAACTACTGAAATGATCAATTATGCAGTCGCAGACCCGACGCAAAAATTTATCGTTGCTACTGAGGCGGGTATCCTACATAAGATGCAACAAATGGTGCCCGATAAAATCCTTATTCCAGCGCCAGCCAACGAAGACAATCATTGTGCGTGCGCCGAATGCGCCTTCATGAAAATGAACAGTCTTGAAAAGCTTTATTTATGCTTGAGAGA
>Ga0206130_10005012_pt1 | contig 15940 bp, 14 predicted proteins | sample Helgoland_Spring_9_FD_148637 | JGI IMG/M metagenome (GOLD analysis project Ga0206130, IMG submission 148637) | Pelagic subsurface seawater microbial communities from Kabeltonne, Helgoland, North Sea - Helgoland_Spring_Bloom_20160512_1 | ecosystem: Environmental > Aquatic > Marine > Epipelagic ... | reverse complement strand
GCATAGGTTTTAATAAATGAGCGTACTCATAGTCTTCAAACTCCCCTAGCCCAAATAGATTCTCTTGGAAGCGCTGGAATGGTTTACCAGTGGCTGCAACGAACCTATCTATTAGAGTTTTTAGTACTAACAATACGTTCTTCAGAATCCCTTTTTTACTTCGACTGCGTTACTATATGCGCCGGTTGAGTAGGCGTTGAATTAATCGTATCAGCAGCTTTTATATTTAGTAATGGTGTCTGCGGATCGATCAAAAACAGCATCTAATAGTGGATGATAAATGGGCCAATGATATGGGTTATGCGGTAAAAGAGATTTTCTATTCCTTGCAGGGTGAGGGTGCTCACGCTGGCAGGCCGGCTATCTTTTGTCGATTCACTGGTTGTAACCTTTGGAGTGGAAAAGAGAAGCATCGTGCCGCGGCAGTATGCAGCTTTTGTGATACAGATTTTGTCGGCACTGACGGCGAAGGTGGCGATAATTTCAGTCAGCCCATCGATTTAGCGAAGAGAGTAAAAGAATATTGGCCGAGTAGTATTATTGATGACGTACACCCTTATGTGGTTTGTACTGGGGGTGAGCCTTTATTACAACTCGATAAAGCACTTATCGATGCTTTTCATGCTGAGGGTATTGAAGTGGCGATTGAAACCAATGGCACATTACCTATTCCATCGGGTGTAGATTGGGTTTGTGTTAGCCCAAAGTCTGGTTCAACGGTTGTTGTTGAGGAGGGTAATGAAATTAAACTAGTCTACCCACAGGATGGACATCAACCCAGTGACTTTATGAATCTGAATTTTGACTACTTCTTTTTGCAGCCAATGTTTGAGGACACTGAAAACAATAATATTGCTGATACCATTAATTACTGTTTAGAGCATCCGCGGTGGAGTCTTAGTTTGCAAACACACAAATTACTGGGCTTGCAGTAGCGATAATTCAAAACGAGGAACTTTAGGTCCCCTGGGCTAGAGAGATACTTGATAAATAATAGCGGCACTACCAACAACAAAGCAGTAGTAAGAGAAGTACTTTAATTGGGCATTGCGAACCAATTTGATCATCCACTGACAGGCGAACAGACCAGTCACAAACGCAGCGATGAATCCGGCAATTAAAAGACCAATTTGATCGCCATTAATATGCAGCCCCCCATCGATTAAATCTTTGGCGATTTTCCCCAGAATCAGCGGCACTACCATTAAAAATGAAAAGCTTGCGGCTTTGCTTCGGTCAACACCAAGCAAGACTGACGTCGAGATGGTCGCACCGGACCTTGATATTCCTGGTAAAATAGCGATAGCTTGCGCGATACCAATGATGATCGAATGACCAAAGGTAACATCTTTACTAGTATTTTTGGCACGATCTGCAATCATTAAAAGTATGCCGGTCACCCAAAGCATAACGCCTACTAAGACGATCTGTTTATCGAATAACAGTTCTAGCTCATCCGCAAAAGTAACGCCGATGGCCGCTGCCGGAATCATACTCAGCAAGATTTTTATTGAGAATTTAAATTCTTCATTATTCTTGCGTTGCATCAGACCACCGGCAATGCGAGCTACTTCCGACCGATAAACGACTAGCGTTGCTAAGGCAGTGGCAAAGTGCACCACAACAGTAAACATCATGCTCTCTTGAGGAATGCTAGTGTCGCCCAATAAGGCTTTGCCAAGCTCCAGATGACCGCTACTGCTAACCGGTAAAAACTCTGTGAGCCCTTGGACAATCCCGAGAATAATCGCTTCAAAAAGTGTCAATCACTTACTCCAATAAGTTTGCATAGATACTATGTGGCCACATTTTAATAGGTGCATAACCAACTTGCCACGCTTCTCTTGTTTAATTTCTCAGTAGACTTAGTATAAGCTTGAACCTTAGACCCATTATCCTATTTTTGAGAAGCCTCACTGTGATCGCTAAACAACACTCTACCGCCACTTTACTTGCTAGTGCAGTAATCGCATTCTCTGCTGGCTTATATTGGGATCAGTGGCGGCCGATGCCGTCTAATAGTGATCAAGGGCTTATGCCTGAGGTAAATTCGTCGTCCAAACGGTTACTAGAGCAAAAACTGTCCTCTTTTACACTCCCGCCAAAAAAGACTAATCATCCCGCTGATTTAGCATTAGGCGTTACTGGTATGGCCGCGGATGATCACCGCGCTAGTTTTAAGCAGCAGCTCTCTAATCATAACTATGTGGCAGCGATCGATACCTATCAAGTTAGTTTAGATACCGATGATACTGGCGATTTCGACCTAAAATCTTTGCTGATGAAACATATTGAGATGCTGATTAATTCATCATCTCAAGACCAATTTACCGAACTGACAGAGCTTTATTTATCCGTCTTTTATGATGATATTGAGGTGTTACTGTCACTGGCCAAATTCAACCGCTCCACCGGTTTTCTAGCGGAGGCCGCCGCAATTCTTCATTTGGTCAAAAGCTATGCCTATACTAACCGCGACAAAATAACGGTAGAGGCTACTATTGATGACTTTATTAGCCAAGTGCACACAGATCTAGTGTCTACCGACGATCTGTTCGGTTTGGCCAATATTTATCAACAAATGCATCGTCTGAACTTGTTGAGACCTATACATAGACTTAGACAAGCTCAGCTCTTCATTCAGACTGGCAGTATGGCGAGTGCTCGAGAAATTTTGGCTGACCTTATTCAAGAGCCCTCTGTAAGTGCGGAGGCTGAACAGATTATGTTAAATCACCAACAAGAACTTAGCCTGGGAAAAGGCAACAAGATGGCCATAAAGAATGGCTATAGTGATCAAGTAGCCTTAGTTGGCAGAGGCAATCAATATTTGACTAATCTTGAGATTGAGGAGAGTACCGTGGCGCTGTTAATTGATACGGGCGCGTCTATGACCACACTGTCGCAAGCAGCATTTCACGCGCTTTCCACCAAACACACGTTTAATCTTATGGGTCAGCGCATGTTTAGTACCGCCAATGGTATTGCCAAGGGTGATATCTATCGCGTTGAGCGTCTTAAATTGGGTAAATTTACGCTCAATGGCTCACAACTCGCGGTATTAAATTTTACTATGCCAGCAGGCGTGGACGGCCTTTTAGGCATGAACGTGTTAGCGCAGTTTCGGTTTCATATTGATCAAGAAAAGCAATTGCTCTATCTTGCTGATCGGCCATAAGCTCTTGCACACCTACTCGTAGCGAAGAGCATCAATGGGATCGAGGTTGGCTGCTTTGGCGGCTGGTATGATACCAAAAATCAGACCAATACCCGCACTAAACCCAAAGGACAAAACGATAGCCCACATGGGTACACTTGCCGATGGCAACCCGGTCACATTACTGATCAAAGATCCCGCCCCGAAACCTAATATCAGGCCTATAAGACCACCGAGCAAGCAAAGGAAAACGGCTTCTATTAAGAATTGTAATAGGATATCAAAGCGTGTGGCGCCTAAGGCTTTTTGAATGCCGATCTCTCGGGTACGCTCGGTGACTGATACCAGCATAATATTCATAATGCCAATACCACCTACCAGCAGTGAGATCCCGACAATACCTCCAAGGACAAGCGTTGTACTGCCGATAATTTGATCAAATGTGTCTAGCATTTGATCAGCGGTGGCAATTTCAAAGTCATCATCAGCATCTTTATCAAGCTTATGATTGCGGCGTAATAAATTTTTAATATGTTGCTTTACTTGCACTAACTGGGAAGGGTCATCAACCTGAAGACTGATAGTGATATCCGGTTCTTCGGCACCACCTAATAATGCTCGGGTGGTACTAAATGGCAGCAAAATAAAGTCATCTTGGTCAAAGCCAAACAGTTTTCCGCGTTTCTCGGCAATACCAATAACCTTAAACCACTCACCAGAAACAGCTACATGTTGTCCAATAGGATCGCCTTTAATATCCAGTTTGGACATTATGGAGGACCCTAGAACCGCTACTCTCCGTCGGCTCTTATCATCGCTTAAATTAAAAAATCGGCCGCGTTCGGGATAGACAGTATTTAATTTTTGATAGGTCGACGCTGTTCCTACTATCATTGAGCTAGAGGATTGCCCTCGGTAAGTAATCATTGCATTGGAACCCCACATTCTCACAGTGGGCGTGACATCACTTACACCAGGCACTCTATACTTTATCTGAAGATAGTCGTCATAGGTTAGTTTTGCACGTACTCCCTGAAGTCGTTCCTTTCTGGGAGTATAAGATTCTACATTGATAACATTGGTGCCCATACCATCAAACTGCTGGCTTATGTTGGCACTAAAACCTTGAACCACAGAAACCACCGCAATGACTGAGGCAACGCCAATGATAATGCCTAGTGTGGTCAAAAAGCTTCGAAAACCATGGGCGAAAATAGACAGTGCGGCTGAACGTGTGCCTTCAACTAATTTAAATTTGAGATTAGACATGGGTAGCTATTCCCGAAATAAGTGGTTTAACAGGAACTTGATTAGCGTTATCAGACATCAAGCGTCCATCTTTTAATGTGATTACCCTGTGGCAACGATCGGCAATTTCTTTCTCATGAGTCACCACTATTAACGTTTGCCCGTCGTTATGCAGCTGGTCAAATAGCGCCATAATTTCAATAGTTGTTGAAGAGTCTAAATTGCCGGTAGGTTCATCGGCTAACAATATCGCCGGTTGAGTAACCAGTGCTCGAGCAATAGCAACACGCTGACGTTGACCGCCGGAGAGTTGATTGGGAATATGGGTCATACGATCCTGCAAACCGACCATAGCCAGTGCATCTTGAGCACGCTGTTTACGCTCTGCCAGCGCCATGCCACGATAAACCAGCGGCTGCATGACATTTTGTAAAGCGTTAGCTCGAGGTAATAAATTGAAGTTTTGGAAAATAAAGCCAATTTCTAGGTTACGAATACCCGCAAGTGCATTTTCATCTAGCGTTGCTACATCTGTGCCCTTAAGTTTGTATTCCCCGGCAGTTGGGTAGTCAAGGCAACCAAGAAGGTTCATTAAGGTTGATTTACCGGATCCAGATGAGCCAACAATCGCGATATAGTCATTTAAATAAATATCCAAATCAATGCCATCTAGGGCATAAAATCCCTCACTACCCATCATGTAGTGCTTAGCAATTTTTCTGAGCTCAATAATAGTTTGCTTAGACATTATTCAGCCTTTTTCTCGATCTCTTTGACAGAGTCACCTTCTTTAAGTTTGCTAAGAGCCCTTGCTGGCCCTATGACCACTTTGTCATCCACCGCTAGACCAGAGGTGATTTCTTGTAATCGGTCATTGGATATTCCGAGTTCAACATTGCGTTTGACCACTTTTCCATCAACAAACACAAATACATGACTTGATGCATTTAGATTGTCAGCAGCGGCTCTAATAGTAACCCCTTCAGAACCTTGCTCACTGTTTAGATCTGAAGATTCATCTGCTTCATCCTCGAACACTATCGCTTCTATGGGAACTGCTATTGTGTCTTGTTTGATTTTAGTGAAGATCTCAGCTCTGCAGCTCATGCCAGGCCGAATATCAATATCGGCAGTTGCTTCAAGGAGAATCTTTACCGTAAAACTGAGGCCTTGACGATAGCTAGAGCGTTTCGCAGAGGTCGCTATGCTTTGTACCGTGCCTTCAAGCGCTTGATCAGGGTAGGCTACCGCAAACACATCTGAACTTTGATCAATCGCGATGTTGGCTATATCAGCCTCATCAACCAATACCTCGACCAAAATAGATGATGGATCAGCCACTGTAATAAGATTAGATCCGGCAATATTTGTAGTGCCGCTAATCGCCGTTTCGCCAAGCTTTATGTCCACCGAGGTAGCAATGCCATCAATAGGCGATCTAAATACGGTCTTTTCCAAGCGGTCCATGGCCTTATCTAGGGTAGCCTGCGCTTGAGTTAACGCTTCCTCACGAGAGCGCAGATCAATCCGTGCTAGGGCATACTGGTTCTCAATAAGTTCGAACGCATCTTGCCCAATCATCTTGCGCTCGAAGAGATTTTTATTGCGTTGCCACTTGGAGGTGATGTTCTTCAATTCTTGCTTTTGACGCTCAATAGCAATGGTTTGAATGCGCACATAAGCTTGCTGCTGTTCGACATCAGCGTTAAAGGTTCTTGGGTCTAGGCGCATTAAGACTTGATCTTTGATTACCCTGTCGCCTTCTTCTACCAGCATCTCACTCACCTGACCAATCACTTCTGAGCGCAGTTCTATTTGCTCTTTATAGATGAGCGTACCCGAGGCTAAAATCGAGCTTTTAATTTCTTCAATTTTTGCAGACTCGATATTCACCGAAACATCGGCTGAACTGCCGGTTTGCTTAAAATAAGCGATAGCTACCAAAGCGATAAGTGCTCCGATAATAATCAGTTTCTTTTTCATAGAGCTATTACGTCCCCTAGAGAGAGTTTATATTATGGTGTTAAGACGCCTTTAGTTGGGCTTTAGATTCAGCCCAACTAATAAACTATTATCTACCCTGCAAAACTAATATATAGCACCCAGCAAGTGTAGATTGCCAGGGTAGGAGAAACGGCAATAATAAACGCTTTCTTAGTCGTTAATCCTAACCAAGAGGATAGTCCAATAGTCCCCAAGGCGATACTCCAAAGACTGAATAGACTAATGCCACTTAACAACCCAAACCAAGGGCTGGACCGGTCCGCTAAAAACCCAAGGCTTGTCGGTGATAAATCTTCAAGAGAAACCATGCCTGCACTGGAAAACATAATGACCAGAGCAGCCAGAAGCCAGGACACTACTACAGGCATGCTGGTCCACCAGCTAAAGCCAAACCAGACGCTGAACGTTAGTTCATTGGGGCTTGAGACTTTAGTGATCAAATTGAAATATACCGCCATGACGAGATTGGCAACAATAATACCCATTGCACCGCCCAGAGTGGTAGTCCAAGTCATAGACGTCTTGGTCATAAACCCCTGAGCGGCCTGGAGTTCTTCTGCAGACATTTCTTGTTGCGTCGCCATTTGTTCGAATATCTGATTAATCATCCATTCAAAATCTACAGCCGAAAAGTAGTACAGAAATAGAGCAATAGTAGAGGCTGTGACAAGTCCAAACGGAGCCCATGACCAACCTTTCTTGTCTTTAATCGCGTCGAAGGTATCAAGCGGTGAGGTTAAAATGTCTAGGCAGGCAGTAAGGGGGTTAGATGACATGTTTGATACTCCGTTAAGTAGGATAAACTCCGTTTATATGTGCGTTTCATTGGCGTCTAAGCTAAGTGTTTAAGCGCTACATGTCAAAGAAATTTGCCACTTTGTGGCTAGCAGTCAATGTTAGTGATCGAGTATTAGACCGCATATCGATCAACTAAACTATTTATCACTGGCAACATAGAGGTAACCAGTAACAACCCCATAATAATGTTGAAGATGCGATTGTGAAGAGCATTATCTAGGTAGCGTTTTAGTCCTGCGCCAAACACCAACCAAATCATCACCGAGGGGCCTGCAGTAATTAAGAAAGCGAATGCGATAAACAGTACTTGCGCGAGCGTATCACCCACAATGGTAGTGTAAGCAGAGATTGCACCGGTAGCCATGACCCATGCTTTGGGATTTACCCATTGGAACAAAACAGCTTGATCAAACCTAAGTGGCATAGCGGACGAGGCCGCTTCCTCAAATGGACTTGATGACGCTATCAGCCAAGCTAGATACAACAAATAGGCCACACCAAGGACTTTTATAATGTCATGCAGTATTGGAAAGTTTTCAAAAATCGTACCCAGTCCAAGACCCAAAGCGATGACCATAACCGGAAAGCCTAAACAAATACCTAAAACATGGGGAATACTGCGCTTAACACCAAAGTTAACCCCAGAAGCCATTATCATAATATTATTTGGACCGGGGGTGATGCTGGCCGTCGCTGTGAACAACAGTATCGCAAGATAAAACTCCATCGCTGTGTTGTTCCTTTTTGGGAAGATTCAGATATCTACTGCCTAATATTTTATCATCCCAAACCCGGCTTCAACATTTTTTGCCTGACCTTTTTTCAGTTTTTACTCATAGTCAGAGCCAAAGAGAGTAAATATTTCAAATTTAGAGGCAACAAAGAAGGCTATACCTATGTCCCACCCAAAATCTCGGCAGACCAACTAAAAACACTCCGACATTACAAAAGTCGACCAAGTAACTTATTGTTGCGACTAAATAGGCTCCGTGCCAAGCATACCTGTTGCATGAATCTTCTAGCCAAACTATGCTCGTTGACTAACAAAAATTTACTTAAATAACTTTTACTTTTTGGGGGTACAGATGGCTGGCTCAAATCCAGATAGCTCGGCAACAACAGTGTCAGAAGGCCAACAGCAAGAAACGCAAACGTTTGCGTTTATCGCAATGACTTGTCTGTTCTTCTTCTGGGGTTTTATTACTGTTCTTAATGATATTTTAATTCCATTTTTAAAAGAGTCATTCGACCTCAATTACACCCAGGCTATGTTAGTGCAGTTTTGTTTCTTTGGTGCTTATTTCATTGTGTCACCATTTGCTGGAAGATTAATCGACAAGGTTGGCTTTCAGATGGGCATTGTTATTGGACTGCTAACCACTGCGTTGGGTTGTATTCTTTTTTATCCCTCCGCAGATCTTCATATTTATGGGTTATTTCTATTCGCATTCTTTGTTCTTGCCAGTGGTATTACTATTTTACAGGTAGCAGCAAACCCCTATGTGGCGGCCTTAGGGCCGGAGAAAACGGCCGCTAGTCGACTCAACTTGGCACAAGCGGCTAACTCACTAGGTACCACAGTGGGCCCTTTTGTGGGCACTATGCTAATTTTGGGAGTGGTGGCTGCAGATGCTTCTGCGGTCCAGATGCCCTATTTGATGATTGCGGCTGTGCTGGTCGCTGCTGCGTTGTTGTTTAGAAATATTAGTCTGCCAAAGCTTGCCCATCTAGAGACAAGCGATGATACCGCTGGAGATAGCGTATGGAATCATCGTTCGTTAGTGCTCGGGGCTCTGGCGATTTTTATGTACGTTGGCGGCGAAGTGTCTATAGGTAGTTTTTTGGTGAACTATTTTGCGGAGAGTTCGATTGCAGGAATGGAGATTGCCGAGGCAGGAGAAATGGTAGGTTACTACTGGGGAGCTGCAATGATTGGCCGTCTGGTTGGTGCATTTCTAATGAATTATATCGCATCCACTAAGTACCTAGCCGCCAATGCGGTCATTGCAATTGTGATGATAATTGTCAGCATGAATACTTCCGGCAGTGTCGCCATGTGGTCAATCTTGGCTGTGGGGTTCTTCAACTCGATTATGTTCCCCACTATATTTACCTTGGCAGTTAAAGGACTAGGTTCTATGACCAGTAAGGGTTCGGGTCTTGTTTGTCAGGGTATTGTGGGTGGTGCCTTAATACCCCTCATTCAGGGTATGGCTGCTGACAGCATAGGTATTCAATTGAGCTTTATTGTTCCAATGTTGTGTTACATCTACATAGGTTGGTACGCTCTGAGAGGAGCTGATCAGTCCTAACTGACTGAAACTACCCTTTAATATCTAAAAAAGGCAACTTCGGATTCCCGAGGTTGCCTTTTTTTGTTTTAATACCAGCCTCTTATAACATGCTGTTTCCGCTGTAAACCTTCTTGTTTGCTTGAATACACTTTGGATTATTTTTGATGATCGAACTGATTGCCGATATTGGCCTTTTAGAGCTTTTACTAATATGGTCCGTCGTTGTGTTTGCCTCCATTCTCCGGTCATTTACCGGCTTTGGTTTTGCGCTTACTGCCGTTCCAGTGTTCTCGCTGTTTTTAACACCACTGGAGTCAGTTGTTCTGAGTGCTGCGCTGACATTGACCAGCAATTTAATTGGCGTGCGTACTTATTGGGGTATTGTGCCGTTGAAGCCAATGTTGCCATTGGTATTTATGGCCGTTATAGGAACGGCTATTGGAACAACGATACTGGCCTTTATCTCAGCCGCGCAATTCCAATTATGGGCGGGGATATCAGTAATAATCGCCTGTGTTGTACTGATGTTTTTCAAGCCGACGACACACCGAGTTAGTCCAATGCTCACCAGCTTTACGGGTCTGCTATCAGGCTTGATGAACGGTGCTTTAGCCATACCTGGGCCACCAATGATTATCTATGTCATGCTCACTGAGCCGGTGCCCGAGCGAAGTCGTGCACTGTTAATTACTTTTTTCTTGGCCTCGGCAGCGATGGCGTTAATTTCCTTTGGCTTAGCAGGGTTTATTCAAATTCAGTCTCTATGGCACTTAATATTGGCATTTCCTGCCATGGTGGCGGGCGATAAAATTGGGTTTTATCTGTTTAAACGGCATGGAGGAAAGCTTTACCGACGTATTGCCATTGCAGGTTTGTTGGCGATAGGCGTCACTATCACTCTGCGGATACTACTCTAATTCACGCTTGTGCTGACGTCCAATCCTGTTGATTAGCTTGCATCAATACTATAAAAATCACACTATCGTGACTTGGGGAATTTAAGTAAACCGGAGTTTTGGATATGTTATTGAGTAAAAATCATTTTTATGTGAATCAGATTAATCTAATTAAGCAGGCTAAGTTATTTCTTACTTTCAGTTTATGCGCTAGTTTCTGTATTTCCACGGCGGCCTCTGACAGTGTCGATACAGCAAGAATTTTAGTCGATAAGCTAACACTTAATAGTTACAAAAGTACCCTAAAAGGACTGACCCAGTTTGGCGATCGACGACAAGGTACGGCGCGCAATCGGGACGCACTAAGCTGGATAGAGCAGCAATTAGTGGAAATGGGCTGTGACAACGTAGAGCGCATGTCTTTTAGCTATAACCCCGAGCCGCGAGCACCAAGAGTACGAAAACCCATCACGAACCAAGCGGACCAACTTAAAACACCCACTGGCGGAGCAGTAGGGCGAAATGGTGTTGGTCCCGGTGGAGCTTCGGTTTATGGTTATCGCGCAGAAACTGGCGTTAATCGCGAGGCTTCGGCACAGCCGGATGAAAGAATTCGCCTGTTGAATGCAGAGCAACCAGTTAATGGTGAGCGTCAACAGGTTTATTGCACCAAAATAGGCATCAGCCATCCTGATGAGATGTATATTGTTGGCGCCCACTTCGATGGTCATGGCGTCAATGAAGCAGTTAATGACGATGGTTCTGGAACCGCGCTCGTTATGGAGCTTGCTCGTGTGCTGAATGCGCCTGGTGTGACAACTGAACGATCAATCCGCTTTGCGCTGTGGAATAACGAAGAGACTGGTTTAAATGGTTCCAAAGCTTACGTTCAACAACGCCAAAAGCTTCAAGGGATTGAACGTCCGACTGGATCTGGAAAATTTCCTGAGCCACGCTGGCTCGGAATGATTCAACATGACATGATGCTTTGGGATCATGGCGCCCCAAGAGCAGACGGCACGGTAAGTGCAGAACAGCGGCCAGAAGCAGACGTAAACATTGAATTTCAATCTAACTCTGACTTGGCCATTGATTCAATGCAGCTAGCGTTTGTGTTTAAGACTGCAGCAGACGCCTACAATACAGATTATCCAGCAACGGTTGGCCCGCACATGACGAATACTGATTCCACACCCTTCATGAATATTGTGCCGTCCATAAGTCTGCGTGAAAATGAACGAGGCGCCCATACCGGTGCTGGGTGGAATCCAACTTGGCATACCCCTTTGGATGTTTGGACAACTTTTAGTGACAAAGACTTTAGGCTGGGTCTAAATGCCGCTCAAACCACACTGTCTGCCATCTCGCAACTTGCTGGCGCGGAGCTTGAGTGATCGTGCCGTTGCCTCACAATAGGCGCGCTTTAGTCTTTAAACGATACAACTGATATGGCCGCACGGCCATCGTCATCGTGGGTCAATATCAACTCATCTCGGCCATCATGGTCTAAATCTTGAAGCATGAATCCAGTTCGACTATCCGGTAGCGCTAGCGATAATTTTATGGCTTTTTTGGCAAACATAGTCTGACCTTGCTGCCCAGGATAAACTAGCAGAGTACTGTCACCTTTTTGCACCAGCAGATCCTTCTGTCCATCACCAGTAACATCAGCGCCGAGTACGGCTGGAATAAATAGATCACCACTGCCAAAATCAAAGCGTGCTGATATCTTCTTTCTGGTGCTAGGTTTAGGGGAAAATTCACCGTTGATCATTTTGTAGATTGAGACATCAACAGAGACTGATCGAGTAATCAGCGCTCTAATGACCGCACCTATACTTATATCTACCGACGTAACAAGGAACTCTTGGTTGCCGTCACCAGAGATATCTAACCGTTCATTGTCGAACTGAAAACCGTCGGTCCGAATAGTTGAAGAGGGGCTTTCTGGAAATTCAAGAAGATTATTTTCATTCACTGCACCGAGGTAGATCTCATACTCAGACTCCCAGCCAAAGATACCTTCGGCTTTGATTCGTTTGACAATTAGATCACTAACGCCATCATTATTGATGTCTACAATTTCATCCAAAAGTCTATTTTTACTATTATCATTTTTAGCGCCCTCACCAATACTAATCTGGGCATAGCCACTTAACATATCTTTAAGATTGGCATCCAAATTGACGGGTACCTTCAAAAACTGACCGAGCTTATTTTGTCGGTGTACTTCAAAGGAACCATCTTGCCAAAAAGCAATATCATTGCGACCATCATTGTTTTCATCAATAAGAAAGGCCTCTTCCGCGCGGTAAGCAACATAACGCGCAGTCTCTCTGAAGCTCATGTTTGGTCGGGGACCGACTAATTGAGGTTGCTGAAACCCAACCTCCTGTTGCAGTGCGACCGCCCAACCATCAAAGTTAGGCATTAAGAAGTCATCTAGCCCGTCTCCATTAATGTCGATAAACATCTCCATTAGTGGCGATGAGCCCCAGCTGCGTCCAGAAAACATCGATGAGGTTTTGAGTAAAGGTTTGAATGCCGGTATTGCTTCGTCTAAATAAACCAGCTGTGAACCCTGCAAGCCCACCAACTGGATACCATTAGTCCGTTTTATGGTGTCGACTAAATCCATAGAATCATCTAGGGCCTTTTCCACCGTAAGGTTCCATACCGCATCACCACGCTGAAAAATTTTGATGGTCCGAATGGGCTCATTACCAAGTCCTAGTATCTGTTTCTCTAGTTGATTGATCTCTGGCGTTTCTATGACCAGCAGTTTGGTTGCATTTGATGCCGCAATCGAGAACGGGATGACGTCGATATTGTGTTTGGGGCTTACTTCGATAGTCTCAATATCAAAGTCCAGGGCCGCTAAATGGACTGAAGAAGTGATGCCAATAACGAGTAGGATATTCGCGGTGATAAAACTTGGACGAGCTAATTTCATTGACTAATTAAAACTCTCTGTGTATTCGGGTCATTGAGATGATGTTGTTGTAGCCTTTTATGACATCAGTGTTCTTATAGGGTTCATTTAAGACTCTGTGAGAAGTTTACAACAGATGTAGGAGGCATAACTAGATAGGAAACGGCTTAAGCAATAAGAGCAGTTCAGAAGTGTTAAGATTTAATAGTAGGAGCTAAAAATAGCGTATCAAAAAAAGCTGGACCTGAAATGCTTAGAATTAGGCTTGGGCACACGCCGTTTTGAGATACCCAAGCCTATTTTCTGTTTAATTTACTCGCCTAGGGGTGCAGATGCATTGGCAACCACCAGCCACTCGCCATCTTGTTTTTGATAAACATGGAGGCTTGAGTGAGGGTCAGACCCTTCCGCCGTATGAACCATAACGGCAATATCTGCACTGAGAAAATTCACCTTATAACCACCAACTACATACTCTTCATCTGTCGGACCTGTAGCAGCCTGCTTTACCTCGGCAATGCCAATAATTCCAGTTGGCCCAATACCAACAACATCATCAGACACAAAACCATCGGGTCCGCCAGCGCTCCCCCATTGCTTGTCCAAATCAATCAACATTGCCGTATCGTCCGCAAATATGGATCCAGAACACATTGCTATTAACGTTATTAATAAAATTTTAGTAAATCGCATAGTGTAAATCTCCTGTTGTTGAGTAAAAAGCTAACCGTTAATACTTTAATATAGACTGAATTTAAGGCCGGTCTTTATTTATATGTAACGAAAAGTCATTTAGCGCTTTTAAGATTCTATCATTTATATCAACGACGAGCAGTCAGCGCCATCTTGTCTATTCAAAACGTGTGAGTCTCATCACAAGTCAAAATCGTGACGCTTTACAATCTATGCAATCTCACATATGGTTCCGAAGGATGTTTCTCAGTAAAAAAGGAAATTACTATATCGCGGTTAGATAATTAGCAAACGTCCCAATGAAGTTTCTAATCTAAACTCTAACTATTTATTTTATAAGAAACGGTATGCGAGATAATATGTCATCAAATAAAGACGCTGCAGCGACCCATAAATGCAGTGGTGGCTTGTTGAACAGTAAGCGATTTTTACCGTTATTTGTCACACAGTTTTTTTCGGCACTAAATGATAATGTTTATAAGCAAGCTGTTTTATTGTTATTGGTTTTTCAAGCAGCTTCGCTAGCGGATGGAGCGCTCTACTCTAATTTAGCCGCGGGCTTGTTTATTCTTCCCTTTTTTCTGTTTTCAGGGATGGCGGGCCAACTAGCTGAAAAAACCGAGAAGTCCAAACTCATTCGTATTGTTAAGTTGTTTGAAATACCGATTATGGTGGTGGGTGCCATATCCATTATGACCCAGATAATTTGGTTAATGCTGGTTACGGTTTTTTTGATGGGGTTACAAAGTACATTTTTTGGTCCACTAAAATATAGTATTTTACCGCAACACGTGGCCTCACATGAGCTCACTAAAGCCAACGGACTGGTGGAGTCAGGCACCTTTGTAGCGATTTTATTGGGTACGGTTTTTGGCACTTATTATATTACTCAAGAAGCAGGCCCTACCTACATTAGCATTGCTATATTGTGTTTGGCAGTAATTGGTTATCTATCAAGTCGCTTTATTCCGCTTAGTGAAGCCAATGATCTTAATCTGACGTTCACATTTAATATCGTTTCGTCTATAAAAAGTGTTTTTGCTGAGCTTTACTCACAATCTGAATCGGTACAGAAGTCAGTGATTGGTATCAGCTGGTTTTGGCTCATAGGCGCCATTATTCTCACCGCCTTACCTAATTATGTAAAATACGTTATGGGTGGCGATGAGCTTGTTGTGACCGCGGCGCTGGTTGTTTTTTCGCTGAGTATCGCAATAGGCTCGTTATTATGTGAAAAGCTTTCACGGTCCCGAATTGAGCTAGGAATAGTACCTTTTGGTGCTATTCTCATCACTGTTTTCTTATACTTATTGAGTCAAGAAGCTGCAATTACAGCCTATAAAATATCAACCTAAACGTTACTCACTCTAAGTCAAGTGGTAGAGACAGGTGATATGGTTTGGCATTTGATATGGATGTCAGGAATTGGCGTTGCAGCGGGGTTTTACACGGTTCCTTTATATGCCCTGATTCAGCAACGAACAAAGGAAAAGAGTCGCTCTCGCGTGATTGCGGCAAACAACGTTCTCAATGCATTGTTTATGGTGGGTAGTGCTCTATTAAGCATAGTGACATTGTCGATACTTGAGTGGAGTATTCCGCAGCTGATGCTCCTGCTAAGTTGCCTCAACTTAGTTATTTCAATCTATATCTATACCAAAGTTCCAGAATTTTTCCTTCGTTTCGTTATTTATATGTTAGCAATTTGTATGTACCGAGTGCGCACCACAGGCGGGCAAAATATACCTGAAGAGGGCGCAGCTGTAGTTGTTGGAAATCACATTAGCTTTGTTGATTGGATATTTATCTTGGCCGCATCACCGCGCCTTGTCAGATTCGTGGTATTTGCGCCTATTTATTATTCACCGGCTTTACATTGGTTGTTTAAAGTGGCAAAAGCCATACCCATTGAGAGTGA
>Ga0206130_10005009_pt1 | contig 15940 bp, 28 predicted proteins | sample Helgoland_Spring_9_FD_148637 | JGI IMG/M metagenome (GOLD analysis project Ga0206130, IMG submission 148637) | Pelagic subsurface seawater microbial communities from Kabeltonne, Helgoland, North Sea - Helgoland_Spring_Bloom_20160512_1 | ecosystem: Environmental > Aquatic > Marine > Epipelagic ... | reverse complement strand
ATTGGAGTCGTAAAGATCCAGCAAGACGACATTCCAGGATTGATTTCTGGATTAAAAAATAAAATTCGCAAGTTTTAACTTGACAAGCATGTCTAGACATGTTATATTATTATATACAAACCAACAATGGAGGAATTATGAGTGGTTTTGAATTCGTATCTGGTATTGACCAAGTAACACCAATGGCTATGGTGGCCAAGGCAGATGATGCTAAAACAACCGAAGAGCATATGGCTGACTATCTCGAGAGCATGAAGGCGCTTGAGGATGCTATGGAGCCATACAAAGATCAGAAGCGTGACTTAAAGGCAAATTATGTTGAGAACGGTTGGCTTACAAAGGGAGAGATATCTCTCGCTGTAAAGGCTTATCGTCTTGCGAAAGACGACACGGACATGTCGCAACTAATTGATATGGTTGAGGCACTTAAGACGAAAGGAGTCGGCCAATGATTGGAGACTCTTTGCTTGAAGCGGCTTTGTTACATTTCAAAGCCGCGAAGGCTCGCGCTGAAGCAAATCTGGAGGTTTACCTCACAGGTTCAGTAGGAGTTGGGGAGCACCCTGACTTGGTCAACGAATTAATTGAATTGACTAAAAAAATTACAGAAGCCGATGAGGCGATAAAATTTTTAGAGAGGAAATTATGAGATTTATTGAAATAGAAGACAGGCATGGGAGAGTCCATGCAGTAAACATAGACACCGTTGCAGACATGCATCTTGACAAGCATTCCGAAGTAGTCTGGATTTATCTGACTAACCGGATGTGCATCGAAAGCCAATTCACCGACATTCATCATGCAGTGGATTATATCCAACGCGCTCCATCCATGTCTCTTTCGTGAGGTGAAGCGGTAAACCTTTGGCCTCGAGACTATTTATTTTGATTTAAGGAGAACATTACATGACACCAAAACAATTGAAGAAAATCATCTTAGAGACCATGAGCGAAGTTTATTCCATGTCCGATGAGGATAGGCAAGAACTGGAGAAAAGAGGTTATACCAAGAAAGAAGATGATTGGCTTAGAAGACAGATAGGTCTTCAATATGATGATGAGATTGAGAAAGATATCGTAAATCTTCGTAACTACAACAAAAGACTGAACTCAACACCTGAGGGTAGGAAGATGATTCAAGCATTTACGAGTGCGAACGGAGTCACTTCAGCCCATGGTCTTGGGTACATCAGTTACGCAGAGTCCGAACTTGGAGGTCAAGGTGATGCAAATCGAAAAAGCATTAAGAGGTGGTTAGATAAGTATGGTGGCCTGGGGAAAGATCGGCTGTCGACAGTTGCTTGGGTCGGAAGTCCTGAGGATCTACCCACAAACTTCACAGACTATGGAAACCATGAAGCAATCACTGGTGGAACTGGATTACTTCTAAAAGGATATCCAGTATTGGTTTCCAAGAACTCAGTATCGTCTCAAACTTTAAGCTCTCTACCATCTGGATTGGTACAACACCAAGCTCATTCGGGTATTGCGAAGAGAGGGTCTTTCGAGAGACCAGTATACTCTCTAGAACAAATGGAGAAGTCCAGCTTTAGACCACGCTGGGCTGCAGAAGTGCTTTTAGATAACTGGTCAGTCGTTGGCTGCTTTGTCACGCTAGAAGTTATCGAACAAGCGAGAAAAAATAATGGACTTGAAACACTATTCGAGGACATTGATTCGACAGGTCTCCCTTGCTACGTATTTTCCAAGCAAGGGTTTGTAAATAAATTATAATAAACAGGAGTTTAAAATGGAAACAATTGGTAAAAATATCGAGAATGCAAAGCTAACACAGTCAGACTTGGTTCTGGCAGCGTACAGTTTGGCTCAACTTCACAACGCATACTTAGATAGTCTTGAGAAAAAGGACTACACTGAGGAAATGACTGAAGAACAAATGCACTTAAGCATCCAATCTATTCATGCAGCACACACAAAGTTTAATGCATTGGTAGAGATACTTCAACTCGACGCTGAACAAGACCAAGAAGACGGAGAGTAAATGAAAGTAAGCATCAAGAAACTTCACCCCGATGCGGTGATACCAAAGTATGCAAGATTAGGTGACGCAGGCTTAGACCTCACAGCAGTGGACGTACAAGCCGAAGGTACCTTCTTGACCTACAAGACGGGTCTCGCTATTGAGATCCCACCATGGCATGTTGGGCTTTTGTTCCCAAGATCTTCGGTTTACAAAACCGGCCAATCATTGACCAATTGCGTTGGAGTCATTGACTCTGGGTATAGAGGAGAGATTATGTTTAAATACACCCTATCTCCTTATGGAAATGAATATGATATTGGCGATCGTGTCGGACAGATAATCATCGTGCCTTATCCGAGAATTGATTTCGAGGAAAAAGAAGAGTTGACACCAACCGAAAGAGGTGATGGTGGATACGGAAGTACAGGAAAATAATTATGCCTTCAAAGAAAGACGGGGACTTCAAGCGCGTACACTTTTACGCAGACAAGGACGCTCACATTAGATTCAGAACTTCTCTCGAGAAGCACAACATGACGATGTCCGAGTTTCTGAGAGCGTGCTGCGAAGCTGTCTCCAAAGACGATGAAGACATGATGACATTTCTTGAATCATACAAAGAAAAGAGTGAAAAACATTCCAAGAGAAATAGCAAAATTCTTCAGAAAGATTTGAAGAAAAGCGACAATCTCTTGGAGGACTTGGGTATCGGAGAGGACGACATTGAAAGCCTATTTGATTTCATCGCGGACCAACATCCAGAAATCTAAGGCCTCATTTGCCTTTTCTCAAGATAGAACCTATTTAAAGATACAAAATCTAGATTTTTTAAGGAGATTAAGCTATGGCTAAAAAAACTTTAAACGAAGCGGTCGTTCGTCGTTTTCAAAAACTCGCGAACGTTGCTCCAATTAACGAAATGTACTCACAAAATGAAGAGTACTTGAACGAAGAAGAAGCAGAAGAATTGGCACCACCAGAAGATGCTGGAATGGATGGCATGGATGCTGCTGAAGAACCTGCTGAAATGGACGGAGACCTTGAGTTGACTGACGAAGAAGCTCAAGCAATCATCGACTTAGGCTCTAAACTCGAAGCTGCTATGGGAGACATGGGTGACATGGACGACATGGGTGGAGAAGAAGAGATGCCTGCTGATGATATGGGCGGAGAAGAAGAAGTGGGTGAAGAAGATATCATGGAAGCATTACGTGGAATCAATTACACACCTTCTCAGACTGAAGTTGTAAACGAAGTTGCTAAGCGCGTTGCTAAGCGATTGAAGGCAGCTAAGTTGCACGAAGCAAAATTAAACAAAGCATTGGGTCGCAGAAAGTAAAACTGCAACTTTAATGATTATTAATTCAATGGAGAACCTAGGTTCTCCATTTTTTTATGGAGATAAAAATGAAAAAATTTACAAAAGATATAGCTCAAGTGATTCGCGAAACAAGAGGTTTCCAAGCAGCCGTCAGATCTCGCGAAGTCGAAGAAGAACAGGTTAAAAGTAGCGACTTTACATCGCTCAATACAGCCGGTCTTTATGCAAAAGGAATGACTCACGATGGAATAACTGGTTTACCAAGCTTATCGTCCATCACAACACTGATTCTGGGATTGGAAACTGGAGAGCAAAGCTACTTCGATGCACTAGACCAGGCAGGAACAAGAAAGCAAGTAAGCCCTCAAGCCTCTCTTTCTATAGAGTTGTCTGGAGCAGATCCTGAAGGCGTAAACTTTGATCAGGCACCATCATTGAACTCTCGTGTCGCGGCAGCCGAGATGGTAGAGGTTTATGAGAAAAATCTTCTTCGGGACATGCCATTTCACGAACTCAACAGTTCAGTTGCTGATGTCTCAGCAGATAGAGCGGTTGCAAACCTTAACTCGTTTGGCGATGACTTTACTGGTCCAAAAGACGGCGGTGCAGTTACTCGACAGACTTTGTTCCGAGGCAAAGGTGAGGGAGAATTGATCGGCCCTTACGTAAGTCAGTTTATGTTATTGGACGTCCCATTCGGTAACCAAACTATCGTTCAGGTAGGCCCAACTAAAACTGGGGTCTACGGAATTACTGAAGCAAACTGGCTATCTATTCAACAAGGAAACGTTCCCGTCTCTCAAACGATAGACAGTGCGCCAAAATACATTTATAACGGAAGACAACTTGGTTCATTTGTTCACATTGACTTTGTTTATCAAGCCTTCTTATATGGTGCTGCGATCCTTCTCGGCAATGGTGCCGCACGACACAGTGCTTTTCCTGCTCTAGCAAAAGAAGTGCCGTTTGTAACTGGCGGTGGTGCCGCAGAAATCGCTGCAGCAGTTGCTGAGGTTTCTAGACCTGCACTTAAAGCTGCATGGGTACAGAAGTGGAAAAAGCACTTAAAACTTAGACCTGAAGCAATGGCTGGCCGTGTCGTCAAAGAGAGCGATGGAGCACTTCCTTCCGGAACGGTTCATGGAGATCTTTTTACCCTTGGTGCATCAACACTAAGTGCTGTTAAAGCAGCTAATGTCGCAGCCGGTGGAGACAACAAAGCTTGGTTGCCTATTCAATATGCTGAAGGCTCACCAACTCACCCATCATATCCAGCAGGTCACGCTACGATTGCTGGTGCATGTGCAACAATTCTGAAACTCTACTTCGCAGATGGCGCATGGTCATCCACTGGATTGTCTCCTGTTCACTCGTTGGATGGAAACTCTCTCGTTGCCTATGCAGAAGCAGATGCTGGAGACTTGACTGTTCATGGTGAAATCAACAAGCTGGCTTCTAACATGTCTATTGGTCGCAACATTGCTGGTGTTCACTATCGATCTGATGGAGACAATGGGTTGCTGCTCGGTGAAAAAATCGCCATCCAGTGGTTCAAAGATCACCGTAGCACACAACATGAAACAATTGGAGAAGTTACAATCATTGGATTTGACGGAACCGAAATAAAAGTTTGATCAAATACTTGACAATCATTTGATTTCATGTTATAATTAAAGAGAGGCTTTGCCCTCTCTTTTTTTTATGGAGGCTATATGATAAATTTTGTACTTTCTTTTCTGATCGGATGTACTCTAACCTATCTCATAACTGTTGTATCTTCTGGATTGGTTGCGTCAACAGTGCTGGAGAAAGCCAGTCTCACGTATGCTTTACTGCTTATGAGTGCTTACGAAGTAAGCTTAAAACAATTAGAGAAAGCAATCGTGGCTGGTAAGATTCCGGCACAACAAGCAAACCTTTTGAGGAGAGCAAACAATGATGAGTTTGAAAGATTCGCAAATGAAAAGATAAAAGAAGTATTGAAACTTATTCCAATATCTCACACGAATATTATTCGATATAAAAACTTTAACGAGATGAAAGTCTACGTTACCAAACAATACAGGAGCAAATATGCAAAATCTAAGCAAGAAAACTAAAAAGACTAAAAAGAAGTCTAAAGAAGAAGTAGAAGAAGTCTCAGAAGATCTGACCGAAGAGTCAGAAGAAGAGATTTCAGAGGAAGAAGCTCCTCAACAAATGTCCCTCATGGATCTTCTTGGCGGAGGCCCGGGCGGTGCGAAGTCACCTGAAGCGCGTTCAATTATGTTTGTCGGCGAAGTGACAGAAGACAGAGCAGCAGATTTGATTTCTGCACTGTTGGTTCTGGCACAGACAAAAGAAGAAGGAGCCGAAAGAGCAGAGCCTATCAAGCTTTACGTTTCTACCTACGGTGGTTCCGCTGATGAAATGTTCGGCATCTATGATGTCATCAATCTTTGTAAGAAGTTTTGTGATATTGAGACCATCGGTCTTGGAAAGGTAATGTCTGCTGGAACTCTGATGTTAGCATCGGGAACCAAAGGCAAGCGCAAGATTGGAAAGCACTGTCGTGTTATGATCCATGCTGTTAATGGCGGTCAAGTTGGAGACATCCACAATCTTCAGAATGAACTCGAACAAACTGTTGGACTTCAAGATTCTTACATTCAAGCGATGAGTCATGAAACTAATATGACCAAAAGACAGATTCAGACACTAATTAATCGTAAAGTAAACGTCTATTTAACTGCTGAAGAAGCAATTGAAAAAGGCCTTGCTGACGAAATCTTGGAGTAGCACATGGATAAGTATTTCTACAATGAAGCATCAGCTGCGAAGCTGGGTTGGGACCCAACGTGGTTCAATCGCACTAAATTCAATGATGATCTCATTGAAGCAATTGAGAAATACCAAAAGTCGAAGGGCCTCACATCCGATGGGTTGTGCGGTCCGGGCACTTATCGGAGAATCTATACAGATAGGCAAGAGTCAATTGAAGAGTTCAGACCGAACACAAACAATAACAAAGAATCTTTCATTATCTACAACTCCGAGTATTTCGATATTAAATGGCCAAAGGTTAAACTATGGTTTGAAGGTGACGGTTTCAAGATGCGCAAAGGTTTCAAGCGCATGTCTACGAAGCGTGAACCTTCTTTTTTTGTTTGTCACTGGGACGTATGTCTCTCCTCAGAGTCATGCTATAGAGTTCTCAACAACCGAGGACTAAGCGTTCACTTCTTGATTGACAACGATGGTACAATCTATCAAACAATGGATATGAATGACGTTGCATATCACGCAGGGTCGAGAACATGGAATAACAAATCGCTTGGAGTCGAGATCTCCAACGCTTATTACCCAAAGCATCAATCATGGTACAAGCGAAATGTCGGCGAAGAACGCCCACTAATCACAGACGCAGTTGTTCATGGAAAGAAACTAGATCCATTCACAGGATTCTACCCACAGCAACTTGGCGCACTTAAGGCTTTAATGAAAGCCGTAAATAAAGCCACGGGAATACCTCTTAAAGCGCCTTTGGACCGCTCAAAGGGTACAAACACTACCGTGAGTAAAAAAGCCGCTAGCGGGCGATTTGAAGGCTTTATAAGCCATTATCATCTTACAAACCGAAAGATCGATTGCGCTGGTTTAGATTTAAAGAAACTATTGAAGGATGTGTAAATGAGCAATAAAATTACAGGAAAATATTTGGGAAAAATGATCAAGGAAGCCTTATTGAATGAAAAGGGGTCACAACATTTTGGTACATTCAAGAAAATGGCGATCAACAAGATCAACGACCCCACGTATGGAAAAAAAGGTGACCTAGCAACAAGACCTGTCGAGGCTTTCTTGAAACTCATCGGCGCACCAATAACTAAGAATTATGCAAGAGCAGTTCAAGAATTGGCCAAATCCGATGGGGATGCGACAGACATAAGCAACGTAGACCTCGAAAATGCCTATAAAGAGAGAATCGGATCCTTCAAGGAAGAACTAAAAGATATAATGAATCGTGTTGCTTATTATTTGCTAAGTCAATATAAGATAGATAAATTTAAATCTCTCTCCATTGCCGCAGGTACCGGTACTCAAGGTGGTGGTGGCTATAGCATGAGTGCTAATGATATTGAAAAATATGAAAAATCCAAACTTGGAGTGGACAAGCACAACAAAGAAATATCTATCGACAATGAGTTCATTGTCGGCAGTGGCGATAAACGAAAGCAAGTTCGGCCACCATGGTTTGACGCAGCAGGAGGGAAAAACTTAGATGCTACTAGATTCACTAACTTAGCAGGTACCGTGACGCCAAATAATATTTTAGATGGGAAAGATTTTTTAGCTGTCTTGCGGGATCCAAAACACCCAGAGCATTTTTGGGCTGTAGAGTTTATCGAAGATGCTTTGGTGATGATTGATCAAGACCGACTTCCCGTTACTGATGAAGGAACCAAAGGAATCATCAATAGAGTCTTGAGAACCATGCGTAGCGAAGTACCCAGAATAGACACTCAAGACAAGGCATTAGGTAGAGACAAGCCAATTCCAAATGTCCCCATCCAGTCTAGATATGGAGGAAGAACAGGTCACACAACACCAGAGACTTTACAAAGAATTTTTAGCAACCTAGGCGCCAACGCCATGAACTCAGTGCTACCAGCAAAATTTACAGCAATTAAAAATGCCGTTGCCGCAATCAAGAATAACCCAGGTTCTCTAGACATTGAAAAAACATTTTCATCGGTGATGGTATATGATTATTTAGTCAGAATAGTTCAGGACTATGAAGCATCTGCATCAGGTTTTTTGTTTGAAAATTTTCTTGCTTTTCTAACTGCTGGTACAAAAGAAGGAGGAAACTTAAAAATTGAAGACTTTTCATACACTACCGGTCAAGGCAAAGAAAGATTAGCTTCCGCCAAACTCTATAGAGATGGAACTAAAAAATTTAAAGGATCAGCAAAACTAATGTATAATGCAGCGATAAGAAGCAGTCTTAAGCGTAAAAGTGACAATCAAGTTACCGTAAGCTATGTGTTAGCAATGAAAGGGCAAAATATAGAAGACATTAAGCTTTATAAATCAACAATCTATCTTTTAGCGAAAAGGGATGGCTCTGTTGAGGTGAGAGTTAACTCTCCATCAGCCACACCATACGATAAAATAATTCAAACCAACGACGGAAAATTTAAAAGTAAAAATACCGGAGAATCTCAAATGGAATTTGATTGGCCGACAACGCCACCAATCGCCACGATTGATTTTTCTGGGATAGGCTCCGATCGGACTGAGTACGAAAGAGTAATCGGAGCAGCAATGGATAGTACAAGCGAAAAGCTTGGGACAATGATGAAGGCTCTAAACAATATTCAAGTTAATACAACGAAATATTTTTCTATTTTGCCGAATGCTGAACCAACCGAACAAGCAAAGAAGCTTAGTTCGTTCGATGAATCGCTTGCCTCCATAACAAACTTCAGAAACGCGGCACTCACTACTTTCACTCAGGCTTCGCAAAAAGGGGCAGTATCAACATCTTCCACAGCAGGTCAAAATCAACAAAAGATCGACACCAGCATCAAAGACAAACTGGAAGAACAAAAAGTCACTTCCGATCTCCTCAAAAAAATAATCAAAGAAACTTTGAAGAAATGACTTGACAAACCCTCCATTTGGTGTTATAATATATATACAACCAAATGGAGGCTTTATGCAAAAACATTACAAACAAGGCTCTCCTCTCAATCAAGAGATTGTAGAGGGAGTCAACATCTTGGCGGACAATGTCGCGGCAACTCTCGGACCCCGAGGGCGAACCGTCGCACTGTTCCACAAAGACCAAGGCACACCCGTTCTCACAAAGGACGGTGTAACAATTGCTGACTTTATCGAACTCGACAACCCGTTCCAAAACCTTGGAGCGCAAGTCATCAAACAAGCGGCAAAGCAAACAGTGGAAACTGCCGGAGACGGTACAACCACATCAACAGTCCTCGCAAGAGCAATCTTGACGGAAGGGCAGCGCTATCTAACCTCGGGTGTTTCGCCTGTGGAACTTCAGCGAGGAATCAACAAAGCGGTTGATGCCCTAGTTACTGGCTTGGATGACTTGGCAAAGCCAATTGAGACAGCCGAAGATATCAAGCACATCGCAACGATCTCTGCGAACAACGACTCCACCATCGGAACGCTTATCTCGACAGCAGTTGATAAAGCAGGCAAGGATGGCTCTGTAATCGTCGAAGAGGCTCGAAGCATGAATACCACTCTTGACCTCATAGAAGGCTTTAGAATGGACACTGGCTACCTTTCTAGCCAATTTATAAACAATGAACGCAACGGGACGGTAGATTATGATAACCCACTTATTCTTATTACAGATGAAAAACTGGAAGTCGTCGAGCAAATTATGCCAACGCTGGAAATCGCGGCGAGAGACGCGAGACCCTTACTCATCGTCGCCTCGGATGTCGAAGGCCAAGCGCTTGCGGCGCTCATTGCGAATGCTGTTCGCGGAACTATGAAAATTGCTGCTGTTCGTGCTCCACGCTATGGAGAAGAGCGCAGAAATATCTTGAAAGACTTAGCAGCTTCTGTTGGTGCAACGTTTGTATCTCGAGAAGCAGGCTTGTCTTTGCGAGAGGTAAAGCTAAACGACTTTGGTCAAGCCAAGTCGCTGAACGTAACAAAAGGATGGACTACCATCGTTGGAGGTAAAGGTGATTGGGAAGAGATTGATACTAGGCTTGATGCGATCAAAAATGAGATCCAGCAAACAGAAGATCTCAAAGAGTGTGAGAGGTTACAAGAAAGAATTACTCGTCTTGCCTCTGGAGTCGCTGTCGTTAGAGTTGGTGCTGCTACTGAAGTTGAGATGATTGAGAAGAAGCATCGCATTGACGATGCTCTGGAAGCAGTCAGGTCAGCACAGGAGGAAGGTATCATTGTAGGTGGCGGTGTAGCGCTCCTGAGACTAGCTAGAAGCCTTTCTATAGACACCGACAACGAAGAGCAGGCCCTCGGAGCCAAAATCGTTCTGAGAGCATGTGAGGCGCCTTTACGTACAATGGCAAGAAATGCTGGAGAATCAGAAGATTTAATTGTCGAGAAGATAATTAATTCAAATGAAAGTATGTGCTACGATTTTTTAAATAGAAAAGTAGTTAATGCTTTTGATGTTGGAGTAATCGATCCAAAGAAAGTTACAAGGTGTGCTTTACAAAATGCTGCATCTGCAGCAGGTACATTACTTACAACATCTCATGCTATTGTAAAAGTTTCAAACTATTTAGTATGAAGTCGTAACTAGCGGGAGGATACGGTCATGAGTGAGAATGAAATGAACGAGATAAAACAGGCTCTAATGGAGCTAACTGTGAACATCAAACACATGGGAGCCAAGCAGGATGATATGATCAATGACGTTAAGTCGATCAAAGAAGCTATCTATAATCCTGAGACCGGACTGTACGCCCGCTTACGAGACGTTGAACAATGGCAAGACAACATGTCTAGAGTAATCTGGACTGTTGGCCTTGGGTTCATCGGTCTTGTTTCAAAAGCAATTATGGAAATGTTATAATCACGGAGGAATAGTGAGAGTAAAAATAAGTTATGGGGCTGATATCGAAGAGGTCCCCGAAGAAGTCGAGCAGCTTTACACATACGTATCGGAAAAAGTTAGAGCCCTCAAGACACAAACAGAACACATCGAAGATGCACTCTCTGAAGAAGAGATCGACCTTGCACTTCCTATTATCGATAAGATGAGAAGAACATTGTCTTCGATCGATAAGCGACTATCAGATATCGAAATGATATCTACAGGCTATTTAAATTATAAAAAAGGAGATGAAGATGTACCAGCCGGGAGATCTTCTGTGGCTACCCCAAAAGACAGTGTTGATAGTAAAAGGTCTACACGCACCACAGATGATTAAAATTATTGAAAAGCCAGAAGTTGGGCTATTCATGAAAAATTCAGATGACGACAGAGACTTTTGTGTTGTTATTTGTGACGGGCAAGAATGGATAACCAATAAAAAGCATGTAAGATTACTAAGGAGAAGCAATGTTAGTAAAGTTAGTTGAAGTATTCAAGCCGGAAGGCGAAAGAGTTTACTTAGACGAGGTTCATGTGAACCCAGACGCAGTAAAAGTGATTAGAAAAGAAACGAACGCCACCATGATTAATGAGGCACACAGTTTGGGAATTGTAAGCGACGCACAATTTAGTCGCATCACGATTCACGAAGGTTCTGTCTCTAGGACAATCACAGTGATAGGCTCTCCGGAAGAGCTGAGAAGCAAGTTAAACAAACGACAGATTTTGAGGGGCTAATGAAATACTTTAAAATAATATGCTGGTCGGAGTGTCCCTTCTGCATCCGAGCCAAGAACCTACTGATCGAAAAAAATGAGCAGTTTGAGTACTGTTCTGTAGATCACTCGAATGAACTATTGAATCACTACAAAACTATTTATAATCATAACACTGTACCAATTGTGATTATAAAGGAGGAAGGTGTGGATGATAGACTTATCGGTGGATACACGGAACTTAAGCAGCTCCTTATCGAAAGAGCATCTTAAAACTGTATTAATAGAAATGATATACTTAGCTGAGAGCTCTTTTGAACTCAGCGTAGAAGAAATTTATGGGCCAATATCCTTTTGGGTTCCAACTCCTGATGATGAGGTCGAGGAGTTGGAGCTTTTTGGTATCATAGAGTTGGGAGATGAACTTAGTGAACTGCAAAGAATAATTCACCTTACACATGAGGTTGGCCATGTTATTTACCACATGGATCAACTATTTAGAGACACTGAGGATACGATGTTTCATGAATCATTGGCATGGTTTCTTGGCTACCACTTCATGGCCGATCATGGCTACATCATCGAGATGTCAGAATATGAGAAAGAAATGAAGCATGCATTAAAATTATACCGATGGAGCGAAAATGCTAGAGATGTTGAATAGAAAGAGAGAGGTGACTAAGCCTTGGGGCAAAGAAGTCATCTGGGCTGAGACACCAGACTATGTAGGGAAGCTTCTCTACATCACCGAAGGTCACAAGTTAAGCCTTCAATACCACGAAGAGAAAGAGGAGACCATCCTTGTAATCTCCGGAGAATTAGAAGTTACCGTTTCAGGCCATGGAAGACGAGGTATTTCTTCGCTAAAATTAAGTGAAGGTGATACCTATCACGTTACGCCCGGAACTATTCACAGATTCTCTGCAACTCTTGGTACGAATGTTGTCATAGCAGAAGTATCAACCAATCACTTAGATGATGTTGTAAGGCTGGAGGATGACTATGATCGTGAGTAGTATACTTCTTATGTTGGGCTTAGCGACAGCTGATACCTTGGACTTCTATGTTGCACCGATCAAGGTGTTCAATCGAACGGAGACGAAAGTAATAGAGCAAGTGATAGACCAAGAGTTTGCTTTTACTTTGTCGTCTGCTTATTCAGAATCGTTCAAGGTAAGAAACGAACGCGGGACCTACTCCCCTGTCTTGATGGAGTTCGAAGACGTGAGGGTGTTTAATAAGAAGACCATCAAGTATCACTACAAGTGCAACTATGTGCTTGACGCTATGAAGTGTGCTTACGACAACAAGCACTTCTTTGTGGAGACCGTTGTAACCGTTGACGACAACCAGCTCACTGTTCGAATGACCATGTACGACCCACAGCTACAAGTAGTCAACAGCGGCCTGTCCACCGAAGAGATGGAAGTCAATTGGATCAAGCAGCAAGAGGTCACTAATGTGCAACAAACTGCACGAGACGGTTCAAAGACAAACATGACTCACTACGGCTTGGAGCGACTACCCCTTAAGCACGAGATACCTCACCATCTTTTAGAGAAGCATATCCGCGAAGCAGCTGCTGAAATGTGGCTTGGTGCAAAAATCCGTTTGTAACATGTCCGTTACATAAATCCAGCCCCTAGTTACTTATAGGAGGCCGAGATTATGGGACGTTTAGCACTTTTACTAACTTTACTTTTACCGTCAGACCAACCCAATCATGTTGAGTTCAACTCTTCATATCATAAAGAATTATACTTCTTTGCTGAGAGAGGTTTGAAAAATGCATACACATCTGCTGTGATTATGAATGCATTCCCTTCATCGGGTGGTGGCGCAATAACTGGCTCTGGGAATTACTTCAAAATCAGAGACCAACACTTTGTCATAACAGCAGCGCATGTCGTAGAGGGCATGGACCAAATATTTATTACAGAGAGAAGCGGATTTTCTTATTCTGCAACTGTAAAACATGTTGATCGTTTTAGGGACATCGCAATAGTCGTTCCTGAAAGACGGCTAATGTATACTGAGGCTATAGACTATCGAAGCTCAAAATATGTTGAGATAGGTAGAGAGGTTTTCTACTGTGGAAACCCCAACAATCAATACTTCCTCAACTTCAACGGAAGAGTGTCTGGGACTGATGGTTCGTATTTGCTAATCAATAACTTTGCATGGCCTGGCTCGTCAGGCTCTGTTGTGTTCAGCGATGAAGGCAAAGTCGTCGGAGTTATCTCAGCAGTGTCTACGGATGCACCAACAGGCTTCCCGGTATTGATTCCTCACATCACAAGAATTGGACCAACGCTAAATTACACCCGCAGATTTGTGTTGGAGACATTACGGCAATGATACCCGGCAGGTCACTGGTTGGATCGTTGATAATTGACAACGGCAAAGTTGGAATGATTGTTAACGAAATCAAATCGGGTACTTGGTCAGAGGAGCCATTGTTCAATTGGACAACGAGCTACGAAATTAAGTATGTTGATGGTAACCATTGCGTGATGACTAGTGGCTCTCTGCAGAGAATGGTTGAGTCAGGCAAGATCAAAATACTTGAGGGCGAACAATGACCCTACTGGGGTACTACCCCCCTACTACCCTACTGGGGAGGGTCTTGCGATGACTCCCGAATACAGAGACGTAGAAGAGATTGTAATGATCCTCTGGGATTACTGCATGCAGTTAGAGGATGATTATCATCGAACCGGTAGTCACGAAGTACTCTGCCAATTCGCAGTTGCGATTATGACCGTTCAATATTGGGAGGACGTGCTGATGAATATGGAGGGTGTCGATGTCTACAGATTTTATTTTTAAAAAGGGAGATCTGATCGGAATAAACAATGGCGCTCACATTGAAAAATTCTTGATAGCTCAAGTAATTCGACAGAATCGCTTCTTCTATTGTCTATGCTTGGATACGCAAGTGTTTCACTTTCTCGTGTATGACCCTAGGTATCACTTTCTTTTATGTCCGGATTTCGACCCAGAGATTGAGCCGGATATTGATGTGCTATCAATGGGCGCTGAATTTTATGAAGCCCTAGACCGACTATTCGGTTATACCGACGATTAAATCGGTAGTACCGACGAAAAAGTGGGTATTTCAAAAAACTTTACATAACTATGGAAAAGTTATGACCCAAAAAATGAGCGTACTTATCCCATAGAAGCGACGTATTTTGCCGTTTCTCCAAAAAACTTTACATAACTATGATGAAGTAAATTAAAAAAAACTTTACATAACTATGAGAAAGTAAATAAAAAAATAAGATGGACAAAAAATGTCCGTCTCTATCAAATATAACACGTTTCTCCGGCTTTGTCAAACCGATTGTTTAAAAAACTTTACATAACTATGAAACAAGAAATTGCCTGTCGGTCAAAAAATGTCCGTTAAAGCAACCACTTGGACTTGACAAACAATTCTCAACGTGTTACAATAATAAGACACAACGGAGAACACATGAAAAGAATCTTTGAAATTGGCGATCTCGTCATGCTCACTACTGATACCTACATGGATCTAAAGAAAGGCACGTTAGGCATCGTCACACGACCCATCACAATACGAAGTGCACTGATAAATGTTTGGATTGATGGTGCTGAATGGTCTTTTAACCAACACGAGTTTACACATGTACGTAATATTAAGGAGACGAAATGAATAACATGATTGGAAAGACATGGACGATAAGAATGGATGGAGAACTCAGAACCTATGAGATAGTCAATGTAGATGCTGAGGGGTGGATAAAGATAAAGAGACAAGGCGTAAACGGACACACTTATCTCCAAGAGACCATTCACAAGCACTTCCTAGCCAAACTAGGCTATGTCCCACAGGAGAACAAATGAAACCACCATTTGAAGTCGGTGACCTTGTGCGATTATCGTTTCGTGGAAAATTGTCGTTGAGTATGCTCAACAATGAATGGTCGGTGGGCATCGTCACAAGAACCGATCGCAACGTCGCTATTCAACTTTGCGATGTGCAATGGGCAAACGAACCCGAACCTGTCGAGATGCACTGGGATTTTATTGAAGAAGTAACAAAAAAAACTTGACAAACTTTTCAAACGTGTTACATTATCTAAACAACACAAACAACGGAGATAGAATGTACTATCAAACAGGCGACTTGCTACTCGGCAAGCATGGAGGGAAAATCTTCATGATAAAGAAGGTCATAGAGGTCAAGCGAGCATTGCACAATGGTGTCTATTTCGAGGACACAGTGGGCTACAGGGTAGCCCCTACGGATAACCTAGGCTACACCTTTGTAGTCACTCATGACGAGTTACCCGAGCGTTT
>Ga0206130_10004996_pt1 | contig 15963 bp, 14 predicted proteins | sample Helgoland_Spring_9_FD_148637 | JGI IMG/M metagenome (GOLD analysis project Ga0206130, IMG submission 148637) | Pelagic subsurface seawater microbial communities from Kabeltonne, Helgoland, North Sea - Helgoland_Spring_Bloom_20160512_1 | ecosystem: Environmental > Aquatic > Marine > Epipelagic ... | reverse complement strand
TGCAAACTCCTACGCCACTTACAGGGGCTTTGTTTGAAGACTTTAGCTTGCTCCGCGCTGCCGCGCTATCTGGTCAGGGGGTTGCTTTATGCGCCAGCGCAATGATCCAACCAGATCTAGATGCCGGGCGTTTGGTACAGCTGTCTGACATTTCGGTATTAAGTGATCATGCATATTATATGCTGGTCAGACCGCAGGCGCAGGTCAGCATGATGGCAAAAGTTAACTCTTTTCGAGATTGGGCGATGGTTGTCCGCGAAATCTAAAGCTGCATTGACCGTCGCAATGCCAGTGTTGCCTCAATAAAGGCCAGCACTGCAATGATAACCAAGAGTGGGCGTGTTCCGACTTCTACGATCATCCAACCCGCGACCAATGGGAAACCGAAAATGCCTACGAAGTAAGTGAGTGCAAAAAGCTGAAGGGTCTGCGCGCTCAGGTCCTCTCGGGCATCGTTCGCGGCCATGGTCACTAGCATCGGGTAGGATACGCCGTAGCCTATCCCAAAAAGAACGGCGACAAGCAAATACAAAGGCAAGCTTGCGCCACTGAAGATAAAAACGGCAACGCTTATACACATGATATATTGCAGCATAGCGATTGAGAAATAGGGGTTTTTGCCGCCCTTAAGTCGCGCCAACACCAACCTAAGAACCACTACAGTGATGGTATAGGTCAAAAAGAAGCTGGCGTAGTTAAGCCCTCTCGCATCGGCGAAGACGGTTTGAAAGTTACTCATTCCCGCAAAGACGCTCGCACCGAGGCAGATCATGACGATCGGCAGCAGTGCGCGCGATGCTGAAACGCCGGACAGCGCAGCGAGGGTGATCCGAGACGGCACTTCGGCACGTGGATTGACCGCATGTGCTTTGATAGGCCCATCGAGTAGGAAAAATAGGACGGCGCTTACAATGCATAAGGTTGCCGTCACGTAGAAAGCGGCGCGTAGGGAATGCCCGGCACCTTCCAGAACCGATGCAAGAACTGGCGAGAGTCCAAAGCCAGCCATGACGAAGACCGAAAGCAGGGTGAAGAAGCGAACGCGCTCATCCGAAGTGACTAGCCTGGTCAAGACAATAGGACCCAGCGAATACGTCAGCCCCCAGCCTAATCCAAGAAGGAAACTCGCTATGACCAATCCGAACCCGACTGTATCAAGGAAGCCGTACAGGAAGAGCGCCACAGAAATCGCGATACAAGCCATACTCAATGTGCGAAGTCGTCCAAATAGATCGGACAGATGCCCTGAAAAGTAGACGGTCACTATTGTTGAGACAGTTGTTATGAGAAGCATCCAGCCCACGATCTTCTCGTTGGCACCGAAACTTTGAAACAATCGAGGCAGCATGAAAGTTAGGCCATATGCGCCAGCTTGCAGGAAAACCGCGGCGAAATATAGAAAAAAAACGACCGGCCGTGGCATATTCAGCACCTGTAAAGAACCCGATATTTCTGCGTGTCCACATGAATATCAAAACAATCATCAACAAGTATGCCGCACCGCATGACAATGAAGATTAGGTTCATCTAAACATTCGAAGTGCGGGCCGCGAACGACTTGAATTCGGGCTCATATGGTCCAGTCAACGCTGACATAGCCTGCTGTGAGCACAGCGTTTCGATCCAATCATGGAGCCGTGTGACACTATCTGGATGTACGGTGCAAAGAATTTACGCAGCTCCTGATTTTTCTCTAAGCGCCCAAAAAACAAAAAGAGGCCGGGCCTTTGAGCGCATGGAATGAACGATATTGTATGGGTTATAGAAGGTTTCGCCAGTTGAAACGTGGGTCCAATCGTTGCGACCTTGGCAGAAATCACCTTCACTCAGAACGAGATAGGTTTCTTCGGGTGTGTGCCTGTGGTCGGGATATCGAACATTTGGTCCCACCAATGTTACGCCGATCGAAACGTCTTCTCGTTGTTCGAGTCCTTTCGGGCCAACCAATATAGCGTTTGCATGGTTGTAGGCAAAATTCTCGCTTGCCCCGTCCCAATTGCCGTCGCGTTGGTACCAAACCAGATGCGGTTCCAGTTCGACAAATCTCTCCATCAGCAGGCGGAGTGCAGGATCACTAAACGTGACAGGGTTTGAAACTTCCCAAAGATAACGACACACTGGCAATTGACTTCCGTCAGATGTGGATTGGACTGCCTCGGTAGAGAGATCGGCGAATATCCGATTGAGTGACTTTATCGAGCGTGGATCCGTCGCATTCAAACAAAATGCGTTTCTTGCCGCATCTAAGAACGCTTGTAGTGCTTGGTCACGTGTCACCATATCAGCTCTCTGCGGACCCTATTCACTGTTTGTTTGGAAAAAGAAGGTCGCGCCCGACCCTCGCATGACTGCCGTGTATCCTTGATGCTGTGTTTCCCTCATCAAGAGGACAAGCATAACAAATAGTGCACAGACGGCACTGGTCGTGGCGATAGTGCTCGCGATCGAAATCGTGTTTTTCTCAGGATTCAATGACATTGTGTTCTGGTCCAAATGGAAAGCCTGTGATGTTCTCGACAGTGTCTTCACCGACAACCAAAATGTCGTGTTCGCGGTAACCGCCGGCACCGGCCTGTCCCTCAGGGATCATCACCATGGGTTCCATCGATACGACCATTCCGGGTTCGAGCACTGTGTCGATATCTTCGCGGAGCTCGACACCGGCTTCACGTCCATAGTAGTGGCTCAAAACTCCGAAACTATGTCCGTATCCGAAGGAACGATACTTCAGCAGGTCCCATTCACGATACATCTCATTGAGCTCAATCGCGATGTCCATGCAGCGTGCGCCGGGCTTGATGAGCTCAAGTCCACGCTCATGCACTTTGACGTTCTTTTCCCAGATATCGAGGCTTGCCGCATCGACATGATCACAGAACATTGTGCGTTCCAAAGCGGTGTAATAGCCGAATATCATCGGAAAAGTATTCAGGCTCAAAATATCCCCCGACTGCACAATTTTGTTCGTTACGGGGTTATGTGCGCCGTCCGTATTGATACCGGACTGGAACCAAGTCCATGTATCCATAAGTTCGACGAACGGGAAAGAGTTCGCGATTTCGCGGATCATCGCATTGGTGCCCGCAATGGCAACTTCATGCTCGGCCACGCCTGCTTTGACTGCGCCTGCAACGGCCCATCCACCAACGTCACAGATGCGCGCACCCTCTTTGATTAGTTTGATTTCTTCAGCAGATTTGATTGTACGCATCCACATTGATGGCTGACCAACGTCGACGAATTCGACATTCGGGAGGGCATCTTGAAGCTGCTGGCGGAACTCTAGCGATACATGATCAAATTCAATTCCGACGCGTTTGGCACCAAGCGTCAACTGCTGGATGGCGCGGTAGTAATTGTCGCGACGCCAATCGGTGTAGGTAATGTTGTTGCCAGAGCTGCGGCGAAACGGTTGACCGCCGTCGATTCCCGCCGAGATTGTAGTTGCGACTTTTTGGTCGATAACCATTCCGTACTTGCGGCCAAAATAACAGTAAAGCCAGCCGCTATAATAGTTAATACAATGGTAAGAAGTGAGCAGCGACGCACCTACGTCATGTTTGACCATCCAGTCTCGCAACTGGTTTTGGCGACGGGCCATTTCACTGTCAGTAAACGGCGAAAATTCTTTGTCACCGTTGTGCCATTCCATGACGTGAAGCATGTCGTCCAACATACAATCCTTTCGGCAAGTTGATCGCTTCACAGAGAGATAGCAGCCCAATTTCGGAAGTCGAAATTAATTGAAATTATGCATCCATAAGCATTGTAAATGCATCTTGTTCAAAATCAACCAGCCCGCGCTTGCGCGAGAGGTCGAAAAGCTGAGACGCCTTGAGTGATTTGCTCGACTAACTTTAGGGCTGCGTCGGACATTTTGACATGTTTGTAGAACAACCCAATGTGGACCCTTGATAGGGCGGGAAAGCCCTCCCTCAGTCCAAGTTCTCGCATACCAGGCAAGAGCGTTTTTTTTGTCAAGGCGGTCACGCCCATATTGGCCAGAACTGCCTTCTGCAGTGCTGAAACTCCGGGACTTTCGAATGTTACATTCCAATCGCGCCCTTCCGCGTTGAGTCCATCCAACATTCTTTTTCTGTAATAGCATCCGTCTGGGTGGGCGACCAATTTGACCGGTGCGCCTTGTTCAACTTGGAAGTCGCGCCCGCATGTCCACACGGGGCGTTCGGACCAATAGGCAGACACATACGGGGCAGGCATCGAGTCAGTGATAGCGATAGCCAAATCGAGATCGTCAGCGTGAAGAGATGAAAGTAGGACGCTACTTTGATCGCATCGGATCTCGAGATGCACATTTGGGTTGGCGCTGGAAAATTCTGCGATAATGCTCTGAAAGTAGTCGATCGAGTAATCGATAGGCAAACCGACCCGAAGCGTACCAAGAATTTTTGCCCGTTGAAGGTTGGCCACTGCGCGGTCATTGAGTTGTAAAATTTCGCGGGCGTAGCCTAAGAGCGCCTGACCGTCAGGAGTCAATTCAATCTGCTGGCCTTTAAGTTTTAGTAACTTGACCCCAACGATGGTTTCAAGCCGTTTTACTTGCAACGAAATGGCTGGTTGCGTTCTGCCAAGCGCAACACCCGTTTTGGTAAAGCTGTCTAGGTCCACAACCGTTACAAAAGTTCTCAGCAAGTCTGCTTGAAGGTTGGTGAATTGCCTCATCATAAATAATCCTTATTAGCCTATTGTTACTATAAATTTCCCGTAACTGGCAACCCGCTCTATGCTATGTTAACGTTTATCTGGGAGCGACTATGTCCAAAGAAACCGTATTTGCCGCTGAAATGGCTTGGCCTGCGTACCAGAAGCAGGTCAGCGATGGCGCTGTTCCAATTCTCATCCCGCTAGGTTCTATGGAGCAACACGGCCACCATATGCCGATGCACGTGGATGTTCTATTGCCAACAGAATTTGCACGACGCGCCGCTGAGCAAGTCGGTGCTCTTGTAGCGCCCCCATTCACGTACGGCTACAAGTCGCACCAGAAATCAGGCGGTGGCAATTTCTTTCCTGGCACCACAAGTCTTGACGGCGCCAGCTTGGTCAATGCGCTCAAAGATGTTGTCAAAGAATTTGTGCGGCACGGCGTGCGCAACGTGTGTATCGTCAACGGCCATTTTGAAAATTCCTGGTTCATCACCGAAGCGATCGATCTTGCTCTAAGGGAGTTAGGTTGGGGCGACATTCATGACGTGAAGGTGATGGTTTTATCTTACTGGGATTTTGTTGATCAGGCCTCGATTGAGAAGCTTTACCCGAACGGCTTTCTTGGATGGGACATTGAGCATGGTGGCGTGCTTGAGACATCTCTCATGTTGCGCCTTCACCCTGATCTTGTATCCCTGAAGGACGCAGTTGAGCACGCTCCGGCAACCTTCCCACCGTATGATATTTACCCAACCAAGCCAGACTGGACCCCTGCGAGTGGCACGCTTTCTTCTCCCAAAGAAGCCACCGCCGAAAAAGGTGATATTTTGTTGGATGTATGTACGACCGGTATCGTCGATGCCTTGGTTACTGAATTTGCTTTGACCAATAACACGGAGGCTATTGCTTGAACAAAGCCCAGAAAAACGAATGCAATCGCACAACTCAACATGGAGTAAACAAATGTCTAACAGCGTAATCCGACCCAGCCGCCGCAAATTATTGAAGATGACCGGAGCCGCGGCTCTCGCCACACCTTTCCTGTCAATCCGCGCCTCAGCGCAGACAACGGATCTCTCGATGCTTGCTTGGTATGGCCATGCTGAGCCTGATATCGTTGGAGAGTTCGAAGAGGCAAACAACGTTAAATTCACGCCCAAATACTATACTGGCGGCGACAACATGCTGGGGTTGATCGCACAATCCCCAGCGGGCACCTTCGACGTTGTCCTGTCGGACGGCGAATATGTGCAGCAGCTCAATGCTGCGGGATATATCGAAGAACTTGATCCGGCAGACTACGCCTTTGATGACTTCTTTCCCGAATTTCAGAAATTCCCTGGCCACTGGCAGGATGACAAACTTTTCTCGGTCATCACACGCTTTGGGTTCTTAGGTGTCGCCTACAATACAGATACTTTCACTGAAGAAGAGGCGTCCAGCTACGATCTGTTCGCCGATGAGCGTTTGACGGGCAAATTAGGGCACTTCGACTGGCACTTACCAAATCTTGGTCAAATGAGCCTGCACGCAGGCAACTCGGCGCCTTACGACATCGATGAAGCGGCTTGGGAAGCAGTGAAAGAACACACAATGGGCTTGCGTCGTCAAGCTGGTGGTTTCTTTGACTATGGCGGGACTTTCTCGTCGCTCAACAACGGCCAGATGCTCGCGTTTGCTGGAATTGGCGACTGGATCACAGGTACGCTGGAAAAAAGCGGCGCCCCCGTGCGCAGCGTGATTCCAAAAGAAGGCGGCCTACAGTGGACCGAAAGCTTCTCGATCGGCAAAGGCTCGAGAAACCAGGAAATGGCGAAGAAGTGGATTCAATGGATCACCTCGCCCGAAGGTCAGGCAAAATCTGCTGACATGGCGGCCTATCCTGCGATGGTTCCTTCGCAAGCAGGTTGGGACGTACTGAACGCCAACAACCCTGACGAAGCCCGCCGCCAGAACATGGTGCCAGGTGAGCGCAATGCAATGGACATGATCCGCGAAGGGTTGATCCAGTACCGCCAGTTGCCAATTCAGCAAAGCCTTGAAGACTGGAACGACTTCTGGTCGGATTACAAGGGCGCATAAGGTGCTCCTGCCGGGGTGGGCTCCCTTCCCCCGCCCCGGCATTTACTAGGTTTTCGAGATATTGGACCCAAAATGAACAGACGCCCAACATTGTTCTCGCTTATCATGGCCATGCCGCTGCTCGTCTGGCAGCTGGCGTTCTTCCTGTTTCCGCTGTTGTTTTTGGTGGCGATCAGTTTCTGGACCGTGCGCAATTTCCAGATGCAACCTGATCTGAGCTTTGCCAATTGGGAACGGATTTTGTCACGCGGTGTATTTTGGGATGCCTATTTGCGCACGATCGTGCTCTCTACGGCGGCAGCTGTTATAACTAGTTTGATCGCATTCCCAGCATCCTATGCGATATCCTTCAAGATGGGCGAAAAAGCTAAGCGTTGGATGATCTTCATTTTGATTATTCCGTTTTTCACCAGCTATCTGGTTCGGGTTTACTCCTTGCAGGTATTTCTGTCTGACGCGGGCATCGTGAACGCAGCACTCTCTTATCTAGGACTTGGGCCGTTCTCGATGCTGAACAATGCGTTCGGTATCCTTGTCGGCATGGTCACATTGACCTTACCCTTGGTCATCTTGCTTCAAACCTTCAGTATGAATTTCATTAATCGCGACCTCATCGAAGCAGCTCATAACCTTCGGTGTGGCCGTTTGCGGACTGTATTTGCGGTTATCATACCGTCTGCCAAGGTGGGACTGGTTGTTGCGGCACTCTTTGCCTTTATTCTTAGCTTTGGAGACTTTGTCAGCCCGCTTTATCTGGGCGGAGGCAACCCGCCTACACTATCGATAATGATTACGGACATTACTAAATCCGGGCAGCAATGGCCCCGAGCAGCGGTTGTGGCGATCATGATGATTGTCACACTGATGACGGTGGCGTTCTCCGCGATTTCATATGCGTACCGCGAGAAGGGTAAATAAGATGGGCAACGAAAATCGTATCATCAATATTCTTTTGAAAGTGCACATCGCGTTGTGCCTGCTCTTTATCTTCGCACCGATTGCTGGAAGTTTTGTTTTCTCGCTGAATTCTGATCGCTTTCCTTCGCTGCCTCTGGGTGAGTTTTCAACGGAATGGTACCGTCTCATCTGGGAGGATCCACTTGTTTGGTCAGGCTTTGCGAATACTTTGATTGTTGGGCTGACTGTAGCTGTCATTGCGACTGCATTGGGTTTTGGCGGTGCTTATACAGATTTCCGCTACAACTTCTTTGGTAAGTCTTTCTACCTTGCTTTGGCGTTGTTGCCGCCGACCATTCCTGTGGTGATCATGGGCCTTGCGATGCTGGCTTTCCTTTCACGAGTGAACCTATCGGGTACAACAATTTCCGTCATCATTGCTCATGGCGTTATGTGTAGCCCTTTTGCGATGGCCATCATTCGGTTGCGTCTATCCCAAATGGATCCTGACCTTGAGGCGGCTTCATGGAACATGGGTGGAAATCAGTGGCAAACGTTGCGCCATGTTATCATTCCATTCACAAAACCTGCCATTTTTGCCGCGCTATTCATCACGATGGCAGTGTCCTTTGATGAATTTGCAGTCGCGTGGTTCGTCTCTGGCCTCAATGAAACCCTGCCCGTGAAGATCCTCGGCTTTTTGCAAGGTCAGGTCAGCCCACGTATCAACGCGATCGGCTCGCTTGCCTTTATCAGCTCAATGACGCTGATCATTTTAGCCCAGCTTCTTCTGCGTAACCCCGAAGAACCTAAGTCATGAAAGAAGCCATAGATATGACCGGACAACCTGAAGCATTCGTTAAATTCGAAAATGTCGTCAAACGATTTGGCAATTTTGTTGCTGTAGAGAAAGCTGATTTCGAGATTGGTCGCGGAGAATTTCTGGCCATCATGGGATCATCTGGTTGTGGCAAAACGACGACATTGCGTATGCTTGCTGGCTTGGAAGACCCCACCGAAGGCGCAATTTATCTCGATGGCGAAAAGGTGAACGGCAAAGCGACTTGGGATCGCGATACACCAATGGTTTGGCAATCACTGGCCCTGTTCCCGTTCCTTACGGTCCAGGAAAATGTCGAGTTTGCGCTCAAGATGCGTGGCGTTGGAAAAGAGGAACGTCGGCAGCGCGCAGACAAGTGGCTCGAGAAGATGCAGATCACTGAGTTTGCAAACCGCAATATCAATCAGTTGTCGGGCGGTCAGAAACAGCGCGTGGCCTTAGCCCGCGCCTTGGTGACCGAACCAAAAATCCTTCTTTTGGACGAACCCTTGTCAGCGCTCGATGCCCATCTGAAGGTTCGAATGCAGGCGGTTTTGGCAAACTTGCAAAAGGAGCTGGGGATTACATTTGTTTACGTGACGCACTCAATGTCGGAAGCTTTCTCAATGGCGGACCGCGTTGTCATCATGAGCCGTGGTCAGATTGAACAGATTGGAACACCTGAAGAAATCTACCGCGAGCCTTACAACCGGTTTGTTGCCGAGTTTCTCGGTTCCGCAAACATTTTTGATGGCACAGTGCAGGGACCATCAGGTGACGATGGTTGGGATATTTCTTATGAAGGCGGCAACACCATCCTTCCACGCAGTGAGCTGACCGATGCAAAGCAAGGTCAATCAGTGACCTTCATCGTCAGCGCCGAAAACATGCAGCTTAGTTTGCCGGGAAGCGGTCAAGCAGGTATCGAAGCGAGTGTTGCCGGCGAAGAATTTGTAGGCGGCACGGCGATGGTCTTTCTTGAGACTAGCTTAGGACAAGAGATCAAGGTGCAAAAATCGCATGACGAATTGTCGGCGCTCGATCTGCACGCAGGATCGAAGGTCATCGTTCATTGGGCTTCAGAAAACTGCCATGTGCTTCCTGGCGAAACAGGCTGATAATACGTCGTCCATCAACGTTAGAAGCATCGAATTCACTCAAGTCTGAACAGCAACGACGTCTAATTTCCTACTGGCGCGCCACACTTCCGGCGTCGTGTTGTAGACCGCTTTGAAAACATGGATGAAGTGAGAGACATCCGAGAACCCTGTTTCTTGTGCAATCTGGGTCACAGATTGTCGTGTGCGTAACAAGAGCCGTTCGGCATGAGCCAGACGTATTCTCTTGCCGGCTTCGAATGGCGTCACTTTCAGAGCGCCATCAAAGCGTCGCTCCAACGTTCTGGGACTTACTTTCAATCTCGCGGCCAAAGTTGAAACTGTGGGCGGCGCATCAAGATTTTGCTGAATCAAGAGCAAAGCGCGGCGCACAATTGGATCGTTCGTTGTCAGGTCTAGAGGTAACCCCGGCTGTGGGCGATCCGCCTCCATAGCTTCATCAATCATCATGATCGACAAGCTTTTGCGCGCTGCAGCCTTACTCACATGGCGGTCCACAAGGAACGCGGCAAGATGGGCGGAACTCGTTCCCCCTGAACATGTCAGCCGATCCCGGTCAACGACGAAAATCTGATCTGAAACCGGTTCCAATCCGTCAAACTGTTCCAAAAAATCATTGTGGTGGAACCAGCTGACACAACAACGGTATCCGTTCAGTAGACCCGCCCGATGAAGCACAAATGACCCGGTGCAAACACCAACCAAAGGAACGCGTGCTTTTGCCGCTTGCTGCAGAAAGGTTGTGTATGCCGGTTCAAGCTGTTCCAATTCGCTCATCAAGCCGCCAATGACGACGATATAGTCAAAGCGTTTGGGGTCGCCGAGACGCTCTTCGGACTGTACACTTATACCGCTCGATGATGTCACCGGGTTCATGTCGGAAGACAGAACGCGCCAGTTGCAAAGGATCGGGCGGGACCGGTCACCTTCGTCAGACGCCAAGCGCAATACGTCGACAAAATTTGCGAATGCGCAGATGGTGAACCGCCGCGTCAGAATAAACCCTATTCTTAGGCGTGCGCGACCAAGATTTGTTTCAGATTCGGACTGCATCATGACGGTATTATAACGCGAGTCTGACGCTATAATACAGCCTTAAATTTTGGGGATGTGCAAAGGTATTGAGACCTCAAACTTGTCTGCTCAGGAAGGCTGCACCATGACCCATTTCTCCGGGATCTCGCTCCTCAAGAATGCTCTGTCCGGCCATAAGAAATGGCCTGAGCAGTGGCCCGACTCACAGCCCAAAAAAGAATATGATGTCATCATCGTTGGCGCTGGCGGGCACGGACTTGGTGCAGCGTATTATTTGGCGAAAGAACACGGCATCACGAATGTGGCGGTGATCGAAAAAGGGTGGCTAGGCGGTGGAAACACTGGGCGTAACACCACAATCATCCGGTCGAATTACCTCTACGACGAAAGTGCGCGTCTCTTCGATCATGCCCTTGATTTGTGGGACAATCTGAGCACTGAACTCAACTATAACGTAATGTATTCTAAGCGCGGCGTCATGATGTTGGCCCATAATGTACACGATGTGCAAAGCTTTCAGCGTCACATCCATGCTAATCGTCTGAACGGCGTGGACAACCGCTGGCTGTCAGCGAAAGAAGCAAAAGCGTTCTGTCCGCCGCTCAATGTCTCGCCCGACGCACGATATCCCGTGATGGGGGCCGCTCTGCAGCAACGCGCTGGCACCGCTCGTCATGATGCTGTCGCTTGGGGTTATGCCCGCGCAGCGGCAAAGCGCGGCGTCGATATCATTCAGAACTGCCCTGTCATCTCTATCCGACGTGGCGCAGACGGTTCTGTCGAGGGTGTCGAAACCGGCAAAGGATTCATTAAGGCCAAGAAGGTTGCAGTTTCAGCTGCAGGTCACACCAGTGTAGTCATGGACAGCGCAGGGGTGCGGATGCCGCTCGAAAGCTATCCACTGCAAGCGCTCGTATCGGAACCGATCAAGCCTGTGTTCCCTTGCGTTGTGATGTCAAACACTGTTCACGCCTATATCAGTCAGTCCGACAAGGGCGAATTGGTGATCGGGTCAGGCACCGATCAATACACCAGCTACTCACAGCGCGGTGGTCTGCCGTTGATCGAGCACACGGTTGCTGCGATTTGCGAGGTTTTCCCGATATTCAACCGCATGCGGATGCTGCGCAAGTGGGGCGGCATCGTAGATGTGACTCCAGATCGCTCTGCCATCCTCGGCAAGACACCAGTGAAAGGCCTCTACGTCAATTGTGGCTGGGGAACGGGCGGATTCAAAGCAACACCAGGAGCCGCGCATACGCTGGCCTGGACCGTCGCCAAAGACGAACCGCACCCGATCAACGCGCCTTTCACACTGGAACGCTTCACTACAGGTCGTCTTATTGACGAAGCCGCCGCCGCCGCTGTGGCGCACTAAGGGAGAGACCGACATGCTTTTGATACATTGCCCCTATTGCAACGATGAACTGCCTGAACTGGAATTCGCTTACGCAGGTGAGGCGCATATCGACCGCCCCAAAGACCCCTCGTCGTTGAGCGACGAAGAGTGGCGAGACTTCCTGTTTATCCGCACCAACGTCAAAGGTGTACATGCTGAACGCTGGCGGCACATCAACGGCTGCGGGCGCTTCTTTAATGCCTTGCGCGACACTGTCAGTGACCGTTTCGTGACCACTTACAAGGCCGGAACGGCCCGCCCTGACACCCCAGCATTGGAGGCCGCAAAATGAACGAATTTCGCGTAAAAGACCGGGGTCGTGTGAACACGGACAAGCCGGTAAAATTCACGTTTGACGGCGAGGTATTCAAGGGCTTCGAAGGCGACACCGTCGCTTCGGCCTTACTCGCCAATGGTGTCCACTTGATGGGGCGGAGTTTCAAGTACCATCGCCCACGTGGCGTTGTCACTGCAAGCTCGGAAGAACCTAACGCTCTGATAGGAACAACGCGTGGTAAGGGCCAGTTCGAGCCAAATACCCGCGCCACAATCCAGGAGATTTATGAGGGTCTCGCGACCGAGAGCCAGAACAAGTGGCCCTCACTGCAGTTCGACCTCGGGGCGATCAATGACCGTCTTTATATGCTGTTTTCAGCCGGTTTCTATTACAAAACCTTCATGTGGCCCCGCAGTTTCTGGGACAGTGTCTATGAGCCTTTGATCCGTAAGGCGGCAGGTTTGGGTAAGGCTCCAACAGAGGTGGATCCCGATCACTACGCAAGCCGATATCTGCATTGTGATGTCTTGATCGTCGGTGCCGGTCCTTCTGGCATTGCCGCTGCACTAACTGCAGGACGCGCAGGGTCCAAAGTCGTATTGGTCGATGAAAACACCGAAATGGGTGGCACGCTGCTATCTGAACCATCGGTATTAATCGACGATCAGACCGCATGGGACTGGCTGGCCAAAGCCAAGGCAGAGCTGGACAATATGCCCAATGTGCGCCGCATGACGCGCACCACGGCTATCGGATATTACCACCAGAATATGATTGGGATGGTTCAGAAATTAACCGATCACATGGTCGATGTCCCTACTGGAGCGCCGCGCGAACGGATGTGGCGTGTCAGGGCCCATGAAGTTGTGTTGGCCCAGGGTGCTATCGAGCGACCTATGGTGTTTGACGGAAACGATTGCCCAGGCGTCATGATGGCAGGCGCCGCGCAGACCTTTCTGAACCGATTTGGTGTACTGGTTGGCAAGCAACCAGTCGTGCTAACCAGCCACGATAGTGCGTGGCACAGCGCTTTTGACTTGGCTGACGCTGGTGCAAAAGTGGTGGCGATTATCGATACACGCCCCGAAGTGGATGCAGCACTTGTGCATCAAGCGATGAAGCGCGGGATCGAGACGCTTGTGGGTCATACAGCGACGGCCACAAAAGGCCGCTTACGGGTCAAGGGCCTGCGAGTAAACCCCGTCAAACATGGCCGCGTCGGCACAGCGCGGGTACTTTCATGCGATGCCGTTCTGGTCTGTGGGGGCTGGACGCCTTCACTGCATCTTTTCTCACATACCAAAGGATCACTGGATTGGGATGCAGAGGCCAAGGCCTATCTTCCCGGCAAAAAAACCGAAGATGTGCACATAGCAGGCGCTGGTCGCGGGCTTTGGGGTATCGCATCGGCGCTTGAGGATGGCACGAAGGCTGGACGAGAAGCAGTTCAAGCCTTGGGTCAGACGGTTGGTGCGGCCAACTACAAAGTGGCCGACGACCGCGTCGGTACCGGCATCACCCAGAAGGAACTGCCAAGCGACCGAAGTGCCGGCAAAGCCAAAGCATTTGTTGATTTCCAGAATGATGTGACGGCCAAGGACATCCGCCTTGCTGTTCGCGAGGGTATGAAATCAATCGAGCACGTCAAACGCTACACCACCAACGGCATGGCGACCGATCAGGGCAAGCTGTCGAACATGAACGGCTTGATGATCGCAGCGGACGCCCTGGGCAAAGAAGCTCCCCAAGTCGGACTGACAACTTTCCGTCCACCTTATACACCAACGACCTTTGGCGCGTTTGCTGGCTATCATAAAGGGCAGCATTTCGAGGTAACGCGTAAGACACCCATTGACGGTTGGGCCGAAGAGAACGGTGCAGAATTCGAACCGGTCGCCTTGTGGCGGCGTGCTTGGTATTTTCCACAAGCTGGCGAAGACATGCACAAAGCGGTCGCGCGTGAATGCAAAGCGACCCGACAGAGCGTGGGTATGTTCGATGCCTCTACGTTGGGCAAGATCGAAGTCTCCGGCCCTGATGCCGTGGAGTTCATGAACCGCATGTACACGAATCCGTGGACCAAACTAGGTGTTGGCCGCTGCCGCTATGGTCTGCTGTTGGGCGAGGACGGCTTCATTCGCGATGACGGTGTCATCGGGCGCATGCGGGACGACCTGTTCCATGTTACCACGACCACCGGTGGTGCCGCACGTGTGCTGAACATGATGGAGGACTACCTTCAGACAGAATGGCCCGAGCTTAAGGTTTGGTTGACATCTACCACCGAGGAATGGGCGACTATCGCCCTCAACGGTCCGAACGCACGCAAGCTGTTGCAGCCTTTCGTTGAAGGTGCAGATATTTCAGCCGATGCCATGCCACATATGGCGCTCGTCGAATGCACCGTCGCGGGCTTCCCGTCACGACTGTTCCGTGTGAGCTTTACCGGCGAATTGGGTTTTGAGATCAACGTTCCTGCGCGTCATGGTCGAGCCCTTTGGGAAAAGCTGCATGAGGCAGGTCAGCAATACGACATCTGCACCTATGGCACCGAAACCATGCATGTTTTGCGCGCCGAAAAGGGATTTATTATCGTCGGCCAAGACACCGATGGAACTGTCACACCTCAGGATGCGGGTATCGGCTGGGCCATTGGTAAGATGAAGCCAGATTTTGTTGGTAAACGCTCGCTCGACCGGCCTGATATTGTGGCACCAGGGCGCAAACAACTTGTCGGCCTGTTGACCGATGATCCGAAGACCGTTCTTGTTGAAGGTGCACAGATCGTGGCGGACCCGAAGCAAGCCAAGCCGATGAAGATGATCGGACATGTGACGTCGTCCTATTGGTCTGAAACGCTTGGTCGATCCATTGCTATGGCCGTTGTCGAAGGCGGATTTGATCGCATGGACGACACGCTTCACATCCCGACCGAAGACGGCGGAACTGTATCTGCCAAAGTCACTGGAACAGGATTTTATGACCCCGCAGGCGATCGCCTGAAAGTCGAATGAGGAGGACGATAAGATGAATGTTCCCGTGAATTCTTTTGACGCTGTGTCGGTTGCGGTTTTGCCGCCAGTGGCACGTTTCAATCTGCGAATTGCGCCTGCCGACTTGGTAGTGGCCACTAAAGCGTTTGGATTGAAACTGCCAGGCAAAATCGGCGAGGGGGTCCAAAAGGGCGACCGAGCAGCCTATTGCATCGGACCGGATGAATGGCTCTTGCATGCAACTGAAGCTGATCAAAATGCTATTGCCGCACAGTTTGATACCGCTCGGGCCAAGACGCCGCACAGTCTGACTGTGATTTCCGATCGTGAAGTGATGATCGGGATTACGGGGCCCGCAGCGATTGAGATGCTGTCTGTCGCATGCCCGCTGGACCTATCGCGCATGGCTGTTGGTAGTGCCAAACGGACAGTCTTTGACTATGCACAAGTCGTACTCATCCGTGACGGTGACGATGCTTTCCGTCTTGAGGTTTGGCGGTCCTTCTTTCCGCATGTATCTGGCCTTCTAGAGATTGCAGTCAAAGAACTAACAGTCGGCCTGTAAGACCTCCCATTTTTATGAAATTTGCGCGGCCTGTTCTGGGGCGCGACCCATCTTCGTGCCTGAAAGGACGTTTCCATGTCGAAAATTCTAAACTCATCCCAGATCTCTG
>Ga0206130_10004995_pt1 | contig 15964 bp, 18 predicted proteins | sample Helgoland_Spring_9_FD_148637 | JGI IMG/M metagenome (GOLD analysis project Ga0206130, IMG submission 148637) | Pelagic subsurface seawater microbial communities from Kabeltonne, Helgoland, North Sea - Helgoland_Spring_Bloom_20160512_1 | ecosystem: Environmental > Aquatic > Marine > Epipelagic ... | reverse complement strand
TGGTTCTGACCAAGACGGCGATCTTGCTATAAAAACCCGCAACATGCTGCTGGATCGCCTGAGTTCAGAGCAAATGGACCTCATCGGCTTTCACCTACCAAATGGTGGAATCGGACGTGCAGAGAAAACCGCAGATGGTTACACCTTCGTTTCGGAGGCTTCATGATGTTGAGACTTACAACTTGCCTTACCGCCCTTCTCGCCCTGCCCGTCCTCGCCAGTGAGGACGTCGCAGATCAATACCCTGCCTCTGCGCTCTATTCCAAACCCGTCGAAGTCATCCCGCACGTGTGGTCCGCCATCGGCGCGACGGCCCCACCCAATTACGACAACGCAGGCCACAACAATAATCTCAGCTTCATCGTGACGGGTGATGGTGTGATCGTCATCAACGGCGGTGCGGCCTACATCCTAGCCAAAGCGCTGCACGATGAAATCAAAGCGATAACCGATCAGCCTGTAAAACTGGTCATTGATGAAAACGGCCAAGGACATGCGATGCTTGGCAATTCCTATTGGTCCGAACTCGGTGTGCCGATCCTTGCCCATGTGGATGCCGCCCATGAATTCGAAGAGCGCGGCAGCAGCATTCTAGCCAATATGAAGCGCTATAATCGTGACAAGGCAGAAGGCACATTCGTCGCGCTACCAACGGAAACTTTCGATGAGCCGCGCACAATCACCATGGGCGATTTCACGATAGAAGTCATGCACCTCGGCCCGTCTCATGGCCCCGGTGATACGCAGGTTTGGCTACCGGAACAGAGCCTTGTCATTGCAGGTGACATGGCATTTCACGAGCGTATGTTGCCGATTTTTGAGGATACCATTGTTTATGATTGGATCGAAACGTGGGAAACCGGTTTTGAGGCTTTGAACGCCACATACGTCATCCCCGGTCACGGTCATCCCACCAACATGGCGCAGGTGCGCCGTTATACGCGCGATTACTTGGTGCACCTTCGCACTGTTGTTGGGGCTCATCTTGAGGACGGTGGTGATTTGGCAGAGGCGTATTATGTCGATCAAAGCGCCTATGCCAATCTTGATACCTTCAAAGAGCTCGCGACGCGCAACGCTGGGCGCGTCTACGAGCAAATGGAGTTTGAGTAGACCTTAAGCGGTCACTGCATTCTCGCGCGGTTGAAGAAGAACACGCGCGAGCAGAGCACCGGAAATGATCGCCCCGAGCGCAAGCAACGACGCAATGCTCAGCGTGGCACTGCCTGACAGGCCCGCACCGATTGTACACCCGCCTGCAAGAACGCCACCAACGCCCATCAACGCACCACCAAGCGAATAGCGCAGTGTTTGCTCTGGGCTCTCGAAGCTCTGCAACTTAAGTTCTTTGCGTGCCGCCGCGCTTAGGAAGGCACCGACGAATACGCCACCTAGAAGACCAGTACCAAACCCCGCGGGGATCGCGCTTGATGCGATGGTCCAGAACAACGTGTCTGCCCATGGCAAAGTGAAGGCCGCAGATTGCACCGGCAGTGGGTCAAACTCGTCCATCAACAAAACGGATGTCCCTGCCCAACCTGCAACCGCGACAAGACCGATGACCGCGCCAAGAACGAGATGCAAAGTGGACGTATGCGAGCGACGCCCCAAAACAAAGGCCGCCAACAACAAGGCCAACGCAATTACGGGCGCGACGCCAGCAAACTCGGCCAGCGAGCCAATCCCGAAATCTTGTTGCACAGAGCCAAGCGCGACGCGCACGGGAGCCAAGACGCCTTTGAGTGTCGCGTGGGCTACAATAGCGAAAATCAGAATAACGCTCAGCGCACGCAGGTTGCCCGACGCAGAAAGCACCGTGAGGCGTGACATGCACCCGCGCGTCAGCACCATGCCGATGCCAAATGCCAAACCACCCAGCACAATCGCGAGAACCGGTACAGAGGACGCGAGCAAACGGTGATCCCCAAGGTCAACAAAGCCATAGCTCTGCGCAACTGTAAAACCGCCAATCGCAGTGGCGAGCGCCATCAGCCAGACTGCCGCCGCAGAGCGATCGCCGCCCTCTTCACCTGCAACAGCGCGGCGCAAACAGAATTTAGAGATTTGCGCAGCGATGCCGAACACCAAACCCAAGATCAGGCCATAGATCACATGGACCGTTTGCACCGGAACCTCGAAGGGGAGAATTTCTAACAACATGGAGCGTACCTCTCTTAATGCGCCTGCGCGCGTGAGGTGGTAGATAGTCCCAATTGGAGAAAACAAAAGCTTGTGGAGCGGAACGTCACAGGGCTGAAAATCTAGTTATGCAGAACAATGTTCCGAAAAACGATAAAGCTAGGCGATATCATTCTACGTTCAGACCACACATAACACCTGTTGGTCTTAAAAAGCAGCCACGTAGAAAAACTTCAGAAATCCACCGCTTCTTCGACAATCCCTTCCAGCAACGCCTGCACCTTTTGCATCGCACCGTCTGGATACTGGCGATATCCGATCATCACCTAGCCTGCGCGCTCAGCCACGAATATGCTGTAGGGACAGTGCTGAATGTTCATCGGCTCTTCTTCCATGACTTCGCGCGAAACCGTTGCGGAGCAGAACAAGAAGATATCAGCTGCTTCAAAAATGGTAACATCACTGCCCACATCTTTCGCTGTGCGATTGAGCATATCACCTGTGTGGCTGACGTAATCGATCACCAATCCTTTGCCCACGATTGCAGTTTCGACCGCAAAAGTCGCATCATCGAATGTACCGTCATAAGTTTTAAGGATAGGAGCTTCTGCATAGGCAATCTGCGCCACGCTAAAAGCAATCGTTGAGAGTAAGGCAAGTCGCATAGAACCCTCCTAAGGTGTGGCTCGGCCCTTAAGTGGGCCGAACCTTTGTCAATTAGCCGAACATGTCAGTTGTGATGCCAGTGTACCAGCCTTCGGACTCTTCATAGGTGGCTTTGCGCACATCCGCGCTTTCGCCTGTCGCAGAGATAAAGCCGTCCACTTTAGCGATCTTCTCGTCGGTCGCTTCATAGGTCGCGCCGACTTTCACGCCATTGTTGGTATCAATCAGTGACCAGCATGTGTTCGCGAATTTTGCAGGGAACACACGAGAGCCCGTCAATGCACCGCGCACCGCGTTTGCGCAAACCTTGGCTTGGCTGTTCGCAGAAAAGCCGGATTTTGGCATGTCGCCTTGCTGAGAAGAATCCCCAAGAACGTAAACGTCAGGGTCCGCTTTCGTGGACATATCAATCGCATTGACTGGTGCCCAATTGCCGTCTGTGACGCCCGCAAGCTCCGCAATGCGGCCTGCTTTCATCGCGGGTATGACGTTGCACACATCCACATTGGTCACTTCGCCGTCAATCGTTACGGTCATCGCATTGGCATCAACAGAGACGTTGTCGCCGCCAAAATCAGAACCGATCCAGTCAATCATACCTTCGTAGTTATTCGCCCAACCTTCTTGGAAGAGCGCCATTTTGGAAAACTTCGGCTTTGGGTCAGCCACGATAATCTTGGCGGTTGGATTGTTGTTTTTCAGGAAGTGCGCCACCATCGAGACACGCTCGTATGGACCAGGAGGGCAACGATAAGGGTTCGGTGGCGCGACCATCGCAAAAGTGCCACCCTCAGGCATCGCCATCAGCTGTGCTTTGAGCAATTCAGACTGCGAACCGGCCTTGTAAGCATGTGGCATTGCATTTTGCGCGCTGAGATCCCAGCCTTCAACCGCGCCCTCAACAAAGTCGATACCGGGGCTTAGAATAAGCTTGTCATAGGCAACAGTTGCGCCGCCTGCGAGCGTTACAGTCTTCGCATCGCGGTCCACACCAATCGCCCAATCATGCACAACATTTACGCCGCCAGACGCAAGTGTTCCATAGGAGTGCCCGATGTCTTCAATTTCTTTGAACCCACCGAGGTAAAGGTTCGAAAAGAAACAAGTGTAGTACATGCGCGAAGGTTCAATCAGCGTGACGTCGATTTCGCCTTTGCTGTCTTTCGCGATATAGCGCGCGGCAGTTGCACCGCCTGCACCACCACCAACCACAACAACCCGTGGCTTGCCGTGACCGTCCGCTTTTACCATCGGTGCCGCAAGTGCGGCGGCCGCAGCGGCAGATGTTCCTAGAAAGTGCCTTCTGTTAATCGTCATTTTACTCTCCCTATTATGCCCTAGTTTTCTAAGGTCTTAAAATACGCAGCCAAGGCCGCGATCTCTTCATCGCTCATACGATTGGCGATGATCTGCATCACTTCATTGTCGCGATGCTTTGCTTTGTAAGCGTGTAGCGCTGTGACGAACGGTTCTGTTTCCCAGCCCGTAATGCTGGGAATACCGTTGGCACTGCCATCCACTTGGTGACAAGTCGTACATTCAGAGGCCAGGTATTCACCGTATTCCAAATCCCCTTCAAGCGCCAAGATGTCAGCAGATACACTGAACGCGTCAGGTTGAATGTCAGGCGCAATCGCCGCCTGTTCACTCCCCGAGAAAGCTATTCAGATACGCAATAATTGCTACCTGATCTCCTTCCTTCTTAAGACCTGAAAAGCTCATCTTTGTGCCTTTCATATAAGACTTTGGTTTAGCGAGAAATTCAGTGAGTGAAGCTTCGTCCCAAATGCGCCCTTCGTCAGCGGCTGCTTGGAATACGTTGGAATACTTGAAGCCTTCAACAGACCCCATTGTTCGCCCAATCAATGCATTCAACTGCGGACCTGACTTGTTTTTCGCACCATTGCCGACTTCGTGGCAGGCCTTGCACTTTTTAAAGACCTTCTCACCTGCTTTAATGAGTTCAGCGCCTTCGTCAGCGGGCTCTTCGACAGCTGCTGCCGCCACTTCGACGACCGCTTCCGGCTTGGCTTGCGCTTCTGGAATGAAAGACGCACCCGCAGATGAAAAGCTTGGCAGCCCCTCTACGCTTGCAGGGTTCATCACAGATTCAGAGCCGCCCTCGGGTGGTGTATTCACCAAGAAAACAGAGCGCATAGTGACTGTGACTTCCTCCTTGCAGTTACTCATGCAAGGCTCAACACTCCACGCGGCATACTCTGCCTCCGGACGATCATCGACGACGAAACCGTCCTTGTTCGGCATCTCGAACGCGCCAAGGTTTTCATGGCTCAACTCAAACTCATCATCGATTAGATCATTGGAATAAAGGATGTAGGCGACAATCGCATAGGTCTCATCAGGCGTTAGAGTTCCTGCCTCGCCAAAGGGCATTGAACGGTACACGTAGTCATAGACGGTCGACAGATGCGGCCAGTAAGACCCAACGGTTTTGACGGGATCCTCATCCGCCAAAGTGTCAAAACCACCCGCCAAAACAGGCCAATTATCAACACCTTCCGCGAAATCACCGTGACATGCTGCGCATTTGTCTGCGAACAACTCCTCACCGTCAAAAGCATTTCCTGTGCCTTCCGGCAGACCACGACCATCAGGCAAGACGTCAACGTCCCATGCTGCAATCTCTTCAAGCAAAGCTTCGCGACCTAGACCCATTGCACCATCGCGCACAGGCGCAGGCGCGCTCATCGACGTTGCCACCGCAGGGCGTGCTTCAAGTTCTGCGATCTTTGCTTTCGCTGTGTCTTGTACCAAAGCAATCTGCAATTTGAGATCAGTGTTCGCTTCTTCTTGGCTCACCAATCGTGCCTCAGCTGCTTGTGCTTGCGCGCGCGCTATATCGGCTTCATCTGCTTTGTAACTGCGCGTCATGGTGCCGTAAGCACCACCAAGAACGATGCCAGTTACGCCAAGAGCTGGGAGTAGTATATTAGGAGACTTCGACATTCTCGGCGATCCCTTCTGCGTTTACATACCAAGTCTGGATGCAGTTATTGTGATATACGGAATTCTCGCCACGCGTTTCGCGAAGCTGATCTTTGGTGGGTTGCACATAGCCGGTTTCGTCCATCGCACGGGCTTGCAACAGCATCGGTGCGCCGTCCCAATTTACGTCGAAATAGAAACGCGTCAGCGCTTTCGTGTCGCCCTGCTTGCCAAGACGCGCGGTTTCCCACGTGATGCCGCCATCACGAGACACATCCACGCGCGTGATTTGACCATGACCCGACCATGCAAGGCCCGAGATAACCAAAGGCCCTTTGCCATGAGTGATCGGCATTTGCGGGCTTGGCGAGGTGATCACGGACTTTGCATCCATCACCCATGTCCATTTACGCGCAGTGCCGTCCTCTAGAACGTCGGTGTATTTGCTGGTTTCTTCGCGGCTTTCCGTAGGCGTATCAGACACTTCAATGCGGCGGATCCATTTGACCCACATGTTGCCTTCCCAGCCGGGCACAACAAGGCGCACAGGATAGCCGTGCTCCATACGCAGCGCCTCGCCGTTGGCTTTGAACGCGACAAGCACGTCATCAAGCGCCTTTTCCATCGGGATGGAGCGACCATTGGACGACGCATCCGCACCCTCCACATAGACCCATTTGTCTTTCAGATCCCCAGCCGCGCCAAGCCCCGCCTCATTGAGCAAGGCACGCAGCGGCACGCCTGTATATTCCATGTTGTGGATCATGCCGTGGGTGAACTGCACGCCATTGAGCTGCGCACCGGCCCATTCCATGCCAGTATTCGCCGCACATTCGCAGAAATACACGTGGTTCTCGCGCGGAAAACGCTCAAGATCAGCGTAGGTAAACACAAGAGGTTTGTCCACCAAGCCATTGATCATCAATCGATAATCTTCTTTACGTAATTCAATCGCGCCAGAGTGGTGACGCTCAAACGCGCAGCCTTGTGGCGTGATTGTGCCCTCTAACGCGTGGATCGGCGTGAAGTTAATCGACGAAATCGGCGAGGCGGTCAGCCACTCCACATTGCGGCGCACCACGTGGGATTCATATTCAATTGGCATCCCATAAGGGGTCTCATCTACGCCCGCGCCTGTGATCGACGCCCAGTCTTGCACGTCTGTGATCAACGGATCAGCAGTTTGCGCCGACGCGGCCCCTGCAACGGTTCCCGCCGCAGCTGCAGCACTGCCGCGTAAAAACGCGCGACGTGAGGGTTTATGCATCTCGTCCATGTCTCAAACTCTCTATTCGTGTTTCGTTAAACGCCGACAACTTCGACGCTGTTGTTCTGTTCGACCGTGACCGTACCAAGCTTGGCGATATGGTTTTCAACCACGTCCCAAATCTGCGGTCCTTCGGTGTTTTCATTGACCGATGCCCAACCCGCGACCACGTAAGCGCGCGCGGGATCAATCAGCTCTCCCGTAGAGAGCAGCGTCATATTACTGATGCGCTCGCCTTGGGGTTTGGACACATCAATGCGGTAGCCGAGACCACCGGTGCGCACCATGTCGCCGCCCTGCTGGTAATAGGGATCAGGGTTGAAGATATTGTCAGCCACATCTTCAAGAATGACTTTGAGAAATTCACCAGTCATTTCAGTGCGATACGCTTTTCCGTAACTCATTGATGTGACGCCGAAAATATCTTCGCGCGTGATATCTTGACCCGGCACCACAGATGGCCCCCAACGCACACCGGGGCTAAGGGCGATCTCTGCGTCGCGCTCGGAAATGAGCGCATCGCAAATCACATCATCCCATGTGCCATTGAAATTGCCACGACGATACAAAAGGCTGTCGGTCTGTCCGATGACTTCAGCCATGTCCGCGACGTGTGGCGCGCGCTGCTCATCGATGAGCGCGGCGACCTCTGCATCAGGTTCAATCACATCAGAGAAAATCGGGATCAGCTTCGTGCGATAGCCCATCATCCGCCCGTCGCGGATATCCAGATCAACGCGGCTAACAAACTTTCCGTTCGAGCCTGATGGCAAGATAATCGTCTGACCAACAGTCACAGGCTCAGGCAAAGCGTCGTGGGTATGGCCCGACAAGATCACGTCGATCCCCGGCACCACGCTCGCCATTTTCTTGTCCACGTCAAAACCATTGTGACTCAGGACCACAACGCATTCCGCGCCTGCTGCGCGCACTTCTTGCACCATCGCGTTCATGTTTTCGTCGCGTATGCCAAACGAATACTCAGGGAACATCCAGCCAGGATTGGCGATTGGCATGTATGGGAACGCTTGGCCGATCACCGCGATCTTGGTGCCCCCACGTTCAAACATTTTGTAAGGTGGGAACAATTCTGTCGGCTCGTCCCATTCCGCGTCAAAGATGTTCTGACCGAGCGCTGCAAATGGCAAGCTCTCAACGATCTCTTGCACGCGCTCACTGCCCAACGTGAATTCCCAGTGGAAAGTCATCGCATCAGGTTTCAGCGCATTCATCACGTTGACCATGTCCTGCCCTTGGGTCTTGAGACAGGTGTAAGAACCATGCCACGTATCACCGCCGTCGAGCAGGATCGCGTCAGGGCGATCTGCACGGATTGCTTTGATCACAGTCGCCACACGATCGAGGCCACCTACCCGTCCATAAGCCTGCGCCAGCGATGAAAAATCACCAGAACTCAGCGCATAATGGCTCGGGCTGCCATCGGCGATGCCGTATGCTTTGCGAAAATCAGCGCCTGTAATATGTGGTACGACGCCTTTGTTGTCGCCCACACCAATGTTGATGGATGGTTCGCGAAAATGGATCGGTTTCAGCTGGCCATGAATATCTGTGATATGGATCAGCGAGACATTTCCAAAGGTATCAAATTCAAGCAGTTGATCTTGGGAAAGGCTCTGCTGTGCCGCCAGACGCGACCAATTGCCGAAACCGGATGCGCCCACCAGCGCAGAGGCTGCCATACTAACCTGTAGAAAATCACGACGAGATATCATGGGGTACTCGATCCTTAATACATATGCGCATAACTGAATGCGATTAAAAGAAGAAAACCCCACGCCAGTCAGGCGCAGGGTTCAACTTGATTTAGTTACGGACCGAAGGCCCTTCGACGCTCAAACCATTGCCGCGCGATGCGACATAAAGCTCAAGCGCGATGAACTCATCAGAACCAGGATTGTAGGTCTCAGCGCGTGTGTCACGTACACAGCCTTTGAAACGCGCATGCGCCGAGTTCAGCTTGGTGTTTTTCAAACGGTATGTTGGAAAACCGTTGATCTGACCTTGGCTCAAGTGATCGGCGCGGATCATCATTCCGTAGCTGTCTTCGTGGCAGTTGGCGCAAGACAGCTCAAGTTGACCTGTGCGCGCATAATACAGCTCTTTGCCCTGCTCCCACGTGGATTGCGCGGGACCGTCGATTGCAACGTTCACAGGCATACCCCGAGATACAGAAGAAATCAGCGCAACCATGTCCGTCATGGTGCCGCCAGTATACTTCCACTTTTCAGCGCCCATACGTTCTGTACGGCAGTTGTTGACCTCCATCGCGAGGGTCGTGACCTTGCCCTTCTCTTCGTTGTACTTTGGATAGACAGCACGCACGCCTGCCATGCTTTCAGCCTCTCCGTGACAGCTTGCGCAAGATTTGCCTTCAGAGCCGTCAACCGTATCCCAGTTCTCCGACGCTTTTTCGACGCCAATCATGCCCGGGTTGTCAAAATCGTCCATTTGAAACGCTTGTGTCTCATCAGATCGAAAGTGCCAGCCAGAGTAAATTGTATCTACATTTTCCAGATGCGCAGGTGCAACTGTGGTCGTGATGATGTCAATTTCACCGTTGATGACCAGCTTATCAGTGTCCGCATCAGCAAACGCACTGGATGCAAGACCAGCCGCAACGACGCAGGCGAAAGCTGTTTTTAGCTTAAACGTATTTTTCATTTTTCCTCCCTGACGCAGATGCGTTAGCCCACTTTGATAGATTTGGTCTCTTCATAGACAGATCCGTCGTCATCATACCAAGTGAACTTGAAGTCACCGCTTTCTGGTACAACAGAATCGAACTGAAAGTACGGGTTGGTTGAGATCGCAGGCTCAAGCGTGACGTCGATCACGTTCTCGCCGTTAAAATCAGCCGTAAAACGGTTGATGATCGAGCGTGGTATCGCATTGCCGTCACTATCTTTACGTTGCCCGCTTTCCATCTTGTGGCTGATCAACGTTTTAATCGTGATCGTCTCGCCTGCGGATGCCGTTTTAGGGACTTTGACGCGGGGTTTTACACCTTTAGCCATGTTATTTCTCCTCGTCTTATCGCTTAGCCGCCGCAGCCGCCGATTGTTACTTTGATGTTCGCTTGTGTTTTTTGGAAGGATCCATCTTCCATCTGTGCAACTGCAACGACATTCTGTGTGCCCGCCAAACGAATGCGCGTAGAAGCGCTGCGGGATGGGCTCAGCTTGCCGAACTTAAAGCTCGCAACCTTTGGTGTCGGGTTTCCATCAGCAAACAAAGCCACCATGACAGCTCCTGGTGCGTCGAAAGAGATTGGCACTGTGTTGCCGTTCTCAGCGATTTCAGGTGCGGTGATTGTCAAAGCACCCTCGCCCATTTCTGCGCCACCAGTGATCTCAGCAATCGCATCATCTGCAAGCGAAGCAAACGCTGGCATCGCGCCAAAGCTTGTAACAACTGCTGCGCCTGAGCTTATCGCAATCATATTACGTCGTGTGAGTTTCATCATAATCTCCTAATGCGTGACGACGCTTATTCCGTCAGGGTCGTCAAATATGCCACAACATCTTCGACCTGCTGTGCGGTCAGAAGTGGCTCAGGGTTTCCGGGGTGAGCTTTGCCTGTGTAGGCATCGCCAAGACGATAAAAGCCTTCGGTTCTGTAAAATGACGGCATCATTGTGCCTTCGAACATCACCTTAGCGTTTGCAACGATTCCGCGAAGCTCGACTTCAGACCAGCGATCTCCCGCCCCATCAAGGGCTGGGCCGATCTCGCCTTGGAAAGCTAGATAATCAAGCGATGTAATCTGATGACACGCAATGCAGTTGCCCGCACCTTTGTTCATGATTTTTTCGCCTGCAGCAGCATCGCCCGCTTTGCCGCTGAGCGACATTGCGACGGCACCATCTTCATAAACAACGTCGGACGGCACAACTGTGTCAGCCGCAACCCCCGTTGCCAATACCGCAGTCAGCGCTGCGCTTATTGCCAGAATCTTCATATGGCCTCCCTTATTTTTACAGTACACTAATGCACACAATTCTGTGTTGGCAAGAACAAATTCAGTAATTTGAATTTTTCAATTTGTTTGCAAACGCAGCATTCACCCTTTTTGCTCTGCAAACTTGCGCGCGTGGTACTTCTGGAATGGCTCGTCGCTATTATAACCTTCCTCTACCACCCATGTGAGCATGTTGAGCGTCGTCCATTTCCCGAATGCTCCCGGCATGTTGGCAGCCGCAGCTTGCGTGGCCATAGCCCCTTCGAGCACGTCAGTTGGAAAGAAAGAAATACTGGGCGTGAACAAAGCACCCCAGCGTTTCACCATGTCCTTTTCGGCCAAAGTGGTGCCATCAAAATCAGTCACTTCCACATCGCCGAACATGTTGATCTGCACTACAAAAAAGTTCTCTTCGATGTAGTCGTTCACCTCTGGAACAGTGAAAACTTCCTCGTGCATCTTCTTGCAATAAATGCAGCCACGTTGCTCGACGATGATCATCAGGCGTTTGCCCTCTGCATTGGCTTCGGCCAAATCCTCGCTCAGATCTTTGAACGTATCGCGCATCCACGAGGTCTTGTGCAGACCATCATCGCCAATCTCGGCGGTCAGTGTCGTCGCGGCAAAAATTGCGCAAAATGTGAAAGTTAAAAATCTAAGCATCGTTAAGTCCCCTCGTTAGCCAATGGTGCTGAACCATGGAATATTCTCCAGCATCCATTGCCCAATTATATTGATAGTGTTGGTCGCAATCAGAACGCCAAAAACGATAAGGAGCGCCCCCATAAGTTTTTCAATAAGCCCCAAATGACGGCGAAACCGCGCCATGAACTTCATGAAGGGCCCGATAAAGAGCGCTGCAATCACAAAGGGCAACGTCATCCCGACCCCATAGGCAAAGAGCAGCACCGCGCCCTGCCCTGCACTTTCTTGACCGGCGGCGGTAAAAAGGATCGCAGCCAGCACAGGGCCAACGCAAGGTGTCCAGCCAAACGCAAAGGCAAGGCCGATCACATATGCGCCAAGAAAGCCCACATTCGTTGTGCTGCCTGCATCCGCACGAAACTGACGATACAGAATGCCAATCTTGAGCACGCCTAAAAAGTGCAATCCCATGGCGATAATGATCGCCGCAGCAATCCAGCGCAAAATATCAAAGTACTCGCGCACCATTTGACCAAAGACCGTCGCCGTCGCGCCAAGCCCCATAAAGACAGTGATCACACCAAGCGCAAAACAACACGCTGCAAGGAAAGCGCGCATGCGCACTTGTGGCGATACTTCTGCGTCCGCTGCGATCTGGTTCATCCCGACGCCCGCAAGATAGCTTAGGTAAAACGGTACGATTGGCAGAATGCAGGGGGACAAAAACGACAAGAGCCCTGCGAAAGCTGCACCAAAGAAAGAAATGTCAAACATTGGTGCGCAGGCCTTTTACTTGAAACATTCAAAAATTAGATTATGTAAGAATTATGAATTCGTCAACAAGGCGGTGATCCCCGTGCTTAAAGCAGCTCTCGCGAGCCTCATGTTAATGGCTCCGCTTCCTGTGCTCGCAGACACGTATCTGCTCATGGCCGAAGAAGACGGATGTTTTTGGTGTGCCAAATGGAACAAAGACATCGGCCACATTTATCCCAAAACAGCCGAAGGCAAAGCAGCACCGCTTAGACGGTATGATCTGCACAGCGAAACGCTAGATGTCGAATTTGCGCGCCGTGTGCACTACACACCCACTTTTATACTGGTTGAAGACGGCAAAGAACGCGATCGCATCGAGGGCTATCCCGGCGAAGACTTCTTTTGGAGTTTGCTTTCTATGATGCTCACCCGCGCTGAAATTTCCTTGGAAGAGGCAAGTTAATCTACTATGACGCCCAATATGACAACCCAAGTTGACACACCGCCGATCTCGCGCCTGCCCGTATTTGACAAGAATATGTGTGCTGCAGATTTGGATAAAATGATGACCAACGCACAGTTGGCGTCCAACTTTCTAAAGGCGATCAGCCATGAAGGCCGATTGATGATCTTGTGTCATCTGGCCTCTGGCGAAAAGTCGGTGACAGAACTCGAGGAATTGCTTTCGTCACGTCAGGCCGCCGTCTCTCAGCAATTGTCACGATTGCGCCTAGAGGGTCTTGTCACCCCGCGCCGCGAAGGCAAAACGATATACTACAGCCTTACAGATGAGCGCCCAAAACAGATCATGGAAGTCGTCTACGATCTGTTTTGTCGCGACGATTAACCAAGGACTGAGCCAGAATTTGGCAAAGGGGGACGCCAAGTGTTGGAGTATGTCGCAGAAGCCAACCTCGCAGCACTTATCGGTTTGCTTGGTGGCATTGCATTAGGACTTGCCGCCAGAATGGGCCGTTTTTGCACCCTTGGCGCGATTGAAGACTATCTGTACGGCGGCGACGACAAACGCTTGCGCATGTGGGGAATTGCCCTTGGCATCGCAATCATTGGCACTCATATTGCCAGCTCTTTTGGCAGTTTTGATCCGGCCTTATCGGCCTATCTTGATCGAAATTGGAACCCCGCAGGAACGATCATCGGTGGACTAATGTTCGGCTATGGCATGGCGCTCAGTGGGAACTGTGGTTACGGCGCGCTGGCGCGGCTTGGCGGCGGTGATTTGCGCTCTTTCGTGATTGTAATCGTAATGGGGCTATCGGCCTATTTCGTCATGTCCGGCCCTCTCGCACATATCCGCGTTTGGGCTTTCCCTGTCGAGATGGGTGCTAGCACTCCTCAAGGGTTCACCCAATTGCTCGAACGCGCAGGCGTGCCCGCGCTTTTAACCGGTCTGCTTTTCGGCAGTGCGCTTTTGATTTTTGCTCTTTGGAACAAAGAGATGCGCCGATCCCCCTCACATATATTCTGGGGGACTATTGTCGGACTTGCGGTGCTCTCCGGCTGGCTCGGCACGCATTGGATTGCTGAAAACGGCTTTGCGGTTGAAGCCATCGAAACACATTCTTTTGCCGCGCCGATCGGCGATACAATCTATTACGCTATGACCGCTTCGGGAAACACGCTCTCGTTCAGTGTTGGCTCTATCGTTGGCGTTGTGGTCGGCGCGATCCTCGGGTCTTATTCCAAAGGGCATTTTCGCTGGGAAGCGTGCGAGGATCCTCGCGAACTGCGTCGCCAATTACTCGGCGCTTCGCTAATGGGACCAGGCGCGGTGCTCGCTGTAGGCTGCAGCGTCGGCCAAGGGATTTCAGCCTTTTCCGTGCTCGCCTTCAGCGCGCCGGTTGCTTTAATCGCAATCTTCATTGGCGCTGCGTTTGGCTTGAAACAGCTGATCACGGGGTTTGCACCTGTTCAATAGGTGCAATTTGCCCCAAGAAATCAACGCAACATATTGATATAAAAATGAAAATGGTGCGGGTGAAGGGACTCGAACCCCCACGCCTCGCGGCGCCAGAACCTAAATCTGGTGCGTCTACCAATTCCGCCACACCCGCACTTGAGCGCCTCTTAGCAAAGCCAAACGCACATGGCGAGAGGAAAATGCAGCTTTACCAAATCTCAAGGTGTCGCTGCGATACAACGCCCATGGATTCGCATCGACGTAAGAGACTAGCAGCGCGGGGAGAAACCCGCTACGATTGCTCCCATAAGGTCGAAAATGACCATGAGAGCAGACATAGGATATCGCCAATGGAGCCAAAAATGGCCCGGCGCGTTCACGAGGATCAGGCCTCGGAAGATCAAAAAGCGCAGGAAAACTCTGCACAATCTGGTCTTTGCGCAGATACAATCATTCTAACCATGGACGGTGAATTGCTGGCGCGTGACATTGCGCCCGGTGATCGCATCATCACCCGCGATGCGGGAATGGTTAAGTTACTCGGCGTACGTCGCAAACGTGTTGTATGCGATGCGGTTCTGATAAAAGCAGGTTCGCTAGGGCATACACGCCCCGCAGAGGACATCACCCTGCCCTGCGGAACAGAAATTCTGATCCGTGATTGGCGTGCGAATGCCATGTATGGTGCAGCGCAAGCATTGATTCCCGCAAATGATTTACAAGATGGTGAGTTTATCAAGATATTGCCAAAGCAAGAGCTTGAGATCGTCGAATTTATTTTTGACAAACCTCATGTCATCTATGCTGGCGGGCTAGAGGTTGGCTGCCAGAGCACGCATTAACACCTCAGCGTGTGTGCCATCGCACGCTCTAAACCATCAAAATTACCATCCAAGTTTTCACTTTGCTCATTTTTTGGGCGAAGTGTTTATTTTTTAAACACCGCCTTCTTTCTGAGCAAAAAGATCTCTCCCAAAAAAGCCAATATGTTTGTGACTTTGCGCGCGAAATGATCTGAGGTTCTCAAGTAGCGCACCGGAGGAGACAGACATGAAAAAGATCGAAGCGATCATCAAACCATTCAAGCTCGACGAAGTGAAAGAAGCTCTTCAGGACGTGGGCGTTCAAGGTCTTAGCGTAATTGAAGTCAAAGGCTTCGGACGTCAAAAAGGCCATACAGAGCTATATCGCGGTGCGGAATACGTCGTTGATTTCCTCCCGAAAGTGAAAATCGACGTTGTTCTTGACGATGATCAAGTAGATGCCGCTATTGACGCTATCGTAAGCGCCGCCAAGACGGACAAGATTGGCGACGGTAAGATTTTCGTCAGCCCCGTTGAGCAAGCCATTCGCATCCGCACCGGAGAATCCGGTTCAGACGCTCTCTAAACTCCCTACTCTAACTCTATCTTAACTAACAAAGGACGAAGGCACATGAGTATCGAAGCCGTTCTAAAGCAAATCCGCGACGAAGATGTCGCCTATGTAGACATCCGCTTCACCGACACGCGCGGTAAAGTGCAACACGTGACGGTCGATTGCGATCTCGTTGATGAAGACTTTCTTGAAGAAGGCTTTATGTTCGACGGTTCCTCTATCGAGGGTTGGAAAAGCATTGAAAATTCCGACATGAAACTGATGCCGGA
>Ga0206130_10004993_pt1 | contig 15964 bp, 7 predicted proteins | sample Helgoland_Spring_9_FD_148637 | JGI IMG/M metagenome (GOLD analysis project Ga0206130, IMG submission 148637) | Pelagic subsurface seawater microbial communities from Kabeltonne, Helgoland, North Sea - Helgoland_Spring_Bloom_20160512_1 | ecosystem: Environmental > Aquatic > Marine > Epipelagic ... | reverse complement strand
ATAAACTCAGTTGTATTTGAGGTTGCCAGAGCATGAGACTATCCCCAATCATTAATAGCTTTGCATCAGGGGAGCTATCACCACGTTTAATGGGGCGCACTGACTCACCAAAATACGCCACAGGCTGTGAGGTCATGGAAAACTTTATGGCCCTGCCACATGGTGGAGCTAAAAGGCGCGGTGGTACTCGCTTTATTAACGAGGTCAAGAACTCAGCCCATACAACCAGGCTAATACCTTTTGAGTTTAGCGTTGATCAGACCTATGTTTTAGAGTTTGGTAATAATTACATTCGTTTCTACACCAATGGTGGGCAAGTCCAAGCTAGTGGATCGGCCTATGAGATCAGCACGACTTACACTCACTCTCAAGTAAACGAGCTACAGTTTGCACAAAACGCAGACGTAATGTGGATCGTTCACCCTAGTCATAAGCCCAGAAAACTAACGAGGTTAGCCCATGCCACTTGGACACTTGCTGACGAAGTATTTAAAAAAGGCCCATTTTTACCTGTTAACCAAGACGAGTCACTTACTCTCACGTTTGCCTCAACAAGTGCTGCGACTCAAAATCTCACTGCCAGTGCTTCTTTGTTTGACGCTTCTCACGTTGGTACTGATTGGCTGGTAGACACTAATCCTGGCAATGCCACAGGTGAGGTTGTATGGGTGCGAGTCAATAGCGTTGCATCAGCGACAGTGGCTAACGTCACAGTCAAAGATTTAGGGTATATGCCCACTGATACGAACCCGACTAACCTATGGCAAGAGGGCGCATTCTCGACTTACAGAGGCTTCCCAGCAGGGGTTGTATTCTATGAGCAAAGACTTTGGTACGGAGGCACTTCACACAAGCCCCAGACATTATGGGCTAGTAAGACAGGTATTTATGAAGACTTTGATCTAGGTGCTAACGCTTCAGACGGATTAAGCTATGCCATTGCCTCTGACCGAGTGAACAACATTAAATGGATGGCGGCTCAACGGGTGTTAATTGTAGGTACATCTGGCGGTGAGTTTCGGGTGACAGGTGGTAATGAATCTGCAATCACTCCAACCAATGTCGATGTGCGTAGACAGACCAGTTATGGGTCAAAGATTGGTCATCCTGCGTATGTAGGCTCTGATGTGTTTTTTATCCAAAGATCAGGTACACAAGTGCGTAACGTGGCGTACAAATGGGAGTCTGACTCATTCCAATCTGATGACCTAACTTTCCTAGCCGAGCATATCACTGAAGGTGGCCTAACAGCTTTAAGCTACAGCCATGTGCCTGACTCCATTCTGTTAGGTCTAAGAACTGATGGCGCGTTAATTATGCTGACCTATGAGCCAACCCAAGAGGTTATCGGATGGCATCGACACATCACTGATGGTGAGTACAAGAGCCTAGCAGTTATCTCAGAGGATGGGCCTGACCAGTTCTGGTTTGTTGTAGAAAGGACAATTGGTGGGGCCACTAAGCAATATGTCGAGCTATACACCCCAGACACATACCTTGATTCAATGATCTCCTACTCTGGCAGTGCCACAGCCTCTGTAAGCGGCCTCGCTCACCTAGAGGGCAAGACTGTACAGATTACTGCTGATGGGGCTGTACACCCTGATCTGGTCGTTTCTAGCGGTGCTATCACCCTTAACTACACAGCGACTGACATTAAGGTTGGATTAAAGTATGTCTCTAAACTGACACCGACTCGCCCTGGTCAAAACGCAGGGGCTGGCACAACGCTTGGGAAGCCTAAACGCTGGAACACAATCTTTGTTCGCTTAGAGAAATCAGCAATACCCATCATTAATGGTCAGCGTCCATCTGTGCGCTCACCTGACACAAATTATGGCAACGAACAGCCAATCACCTCAGAAGATATTGAAGTAAAGAACCTTGGTTATGACTTAAATGGTCGCATTGAAATTGAGCAAGATTTACCTCTGGCGTGTCATATCATTTCGCTATTTGGCACATTGAGTGTTGGAGATTAACTATGAGTTTTATGACATTTCTGCAAATTGCAGGGGCAGTCAAACAGTACAGCGATGCTAGTAGCGCAGCCTCAGAGATGCGTGAAGCTGGCGAGAAGAATGCCCAGCTATCCGAGTTAGAGACACAAGAGCGTCTTAGACGTTCACGCTATAAGTTCGATCAAGAGCAAGGCCAACGAGTGGTTGCATACGCTAAGTCGGGTGTTGACCTTACCAGTGGGTCAACCCTAGCAGTCATGGCAGAGGCGGCTAATGTTGCAGAGCGTGAAATGGCCTTTACAGCAGAGCAGGGCAGGCGTACAGCATCAGCGAGAAGGGCAGGGGCAGGCGCACAGGCAGACGCAATGAGAAGCCAAGGTGAGAGCTTATTAATTAGTGGTGTTGGCAAGGTTGGAAACGATAACAATTGGTGGGGAATTGGTCAGTGAAAATACCAGGCATTAATCAAACAGGTGTACCAGGTGCAGAGCAGATTAGTCTAGGTGCAATCTCTTCTGCTGCTTCAGCCAAGATGCAAACAAACTCAGCGTTAACTAAGGTGGTTAATGATTACCAGACCAAGATCGTTAAGGCCGAGACTGATGAGGAATACAGCCGACTAGCCAATGGATTCTCACGCGACACAAGTGCAGCCTGGCAAGACATTCAAGATCAGGACAGGGTAGATGCCAATGGTGCGCCTACGCATGGCACGATGATGGAACAATACCAATCTGCTCACGACAAGATTGCCAAAGACTACAGTAGTCGCGTTAAGTTTAACCCCAACAAAGGCGCATTTACTCAGTTCGCAGATCAGACACTGACTCGTAACATTGGCGCAGTAAGGGGGGAGGTTGGTCGCAGAACCATTGCACATCTCTCAGGCGCATATGAGCAGTCTAAGATCGATTTAATGCAAAGCCCTGATGGTATGTTGGAGTTTGCAGAAACCCAGCAGAGAGCCTTAGAAGTGGGTTTAATTACGGCTGGTAAAATGGCAACTGACTTTGATGCTTTTCAACATGAGCATCACACCAACCGAATTATGAGCGAGTTTCAAGCCGAGCGTGATTTAGGCCGTGGTCAAGAGTATTTAGATGGCATTGAACTACCCCCAACATTTGATGAGGGTGAGCGACAGCAGATGGCAGACCGAATGAATGCTGACTTGCGTAATGATCAGATTCTTGTAGATCGTGAGATTGCTAGGGTTGCGCGTGAGGCAAAAGAGTTAGAAGCCAAGACCATGATAGCTGCCAGAAAAGGCAAGACCTTGCTAGAGAGTGGTCGGCCTCTGACCGAGGATCAATTCAGTCAAATCAACAACACCATTAGCCAGTTAACTGATCCAGATAACATAGAGCAAATGGAAATCTCCCTAGATGTCTACAGCAACGTGCAGTCATTAATGAGCATGACCAGAGAAGAGCGCACAGTCGCCCTTAATAATTCACTTGAAGACATTACAGATAACCGCGACCTTATTATTAAACAGTCAACTCAAAAGGCTTACAAGGCCATTGAGCAATCTATAGCTGCTGATCCACACCAAGCCTACCTAATGTATGGTGGCGGTGAGCCAATAGAGAAGATCACAAAGGATAATATTGCTCAGTCTTTAGCCACAGCCCAAGACAATCAAATTAAAGTCTCTGCATGGATCGGTGAAGAAGCGCCACCAATGAGCCTGTCTCAGCTTAATGACTTAAAAAGAATTGGCGTACCAGCCTTAGATGACATTCTTACAGCGTATGGCAAAGAAGAAGCTGAGAAAGTGCTGAATCTTTTATACAAAGAAGACGCTGGAGAGATGGCTGTTGTTGGGTCTTTAGCCCTCCAGAGTGATGGTGAGGCATCTTATAACGCATACCTAGCTGGAGCATCTACTCTTAATGCAAACCCTGACTATAAGTTAACGGGTAAAGCTAGTTTAAATAATGACACTCCCCGTTCTTTATTCTATGACGCAACTGTTGGCTTGTTTGAAACAAGTAATACGAAAGTAGAAAAGTCGATGCAACTGGTGGCTGACACTATTTACATTGGATTAGCAGAAGCGGCTGGGTTAATGGCTGGAGATCCAGAGGGTCTAAATGTTGGTTTATATGAGCAAGCTATAAAGTTAGCGGTGGGCAATATTGTTGATTATGGTGATAACAAGATATTGCTACCTAGCCGAAATATGACTTTAGAACAGTTTGAATCAACCATTGATAGTCTCAGCATGGAGCAGGTAAACGAGATGGGTGGGTTTGCAGAGGCAGGATTGATAGGTCGAAATGGTCAACCTAGAACTGTCACGCCAGAATCAATGCTTACTAATCTTAAATCAGGTGAAGCAAAGTTAGTACAGCACTCAGAGTTTGGTCAATACCAAGTTTATTTTGGTGGTCGCCCAGTAGCAAACGCAGCAGGCACAGTGTTTATCTTAGACTTTAGCGAGAAATAATATGCTCCTTTATAACGCCCAAGAACCCACTGATTTTGAGAGCTATCAAGAGCAAGGTGACGTTGGCACATTCGATGTAGGTGGCGCACAGATTGATACGTTTATGTACGAGGATCTATCAAACTCGCGTGAACGCAACCTAGACGCAGAGCTATTAAAAGAAGTTCACAAGGTACACGATTTAGCCCCAGAAATGTTTGGCCCAAGTTTCTTGCCTGCATTTGAATCTAGCTCAACTGAAATACTAAAAGAGTCATGGAGACAAGCTACTCAAGGTAATATTGGAATGCTGCAAGGAGGGTTGCAATTAGCATTAGCTAACTCTATAGCTTCTACTAAGTCAAAAGACTCGCTTTCATCTGATTGGCAAGGAATTATTGAGCCAAACCTTGAAGCCCTTAGAGAGAGGTTTCCTGACGCAAACATTCGCAACCGAGATGAGATTGATGCAGACATTGCTGCTCAAGCAAAAATGCTCCGTGATGATTTTGAAGAAACGTATTCTTATGCTGACCCTTACGCTGCATTCTTTGGCACATTAGGTGGTGGTGCTGTTGCATCGATGGCAGATCCAATTAACATAATGACGCTTCCTATAGGTGCTGGAAAAGTAGCTGGGGCAAGCTTTGTTCAAGGTTTAAGTATTATTGTTGCGCGTAGCTTTGGTATTGGATTTGCTACTGAGGCTGCTATTCAGCCGTTAGTTTACGACTACAAAAAAGAGATTGAATCACCCTATGACTTGCAAGATGCTTTATTTAATATGTCGGCTGCTGGGGTCGGTAATGGCTTATTAAATGGACTAGGACATAGTATTGCAAGGGGTTTTGATAGAATAACTAGCAAGCAAGAATTGCCTGACAACCATGAAACTAGACGTTTAAGAAAAAAGATACAAGACCTTTTAGAGCTACAAGACTTTACTGATGAGACAGGTGCAAAGACTGTAGGTGAGTTAGAAGTCCATCTAAAGGCTTTAAACACTGCGATGGCTGACATAGAAGCTGGTCGCCAGGTTGACTATGACTCACTGGGTAAGACAATTGAGGCTGAGTATTTAGAGTTGTTCGATGTTGAGGTCAATGGTGCTAGGGCCACAATGGATTACATTGCTCAGAAGCGGTACGAGCTAGAAGAGTCTTTCGATCCAGACCTATACGCAAAGCAAGAGCAGTTACAAAAGTTTGCTGATCAAAAATTAACCAAGTGGGAATTGAAGCAGGCACAAAACAAAGCTGACATTGAAACCACTGGCGAGCTTAACCAAGAGACTGACTTGGATGCGATTCGTGAGATCCAAAAGGCTGACTTTGATCGATCCGTTGGTGAGGACACTATACGCCAGAACGAAGAGGCCAACATTGCTAGCAACGATCTAAGGGCTAGTCGCAGGGATGAGGGCGACATGATCGCTCTTAAACAGCAGATGGATGATCTTGATAACAAGTATTCTGAGCAAGTCGATTACCATAGCGCAGCTAAAAAGGCCCGTGATCAATATGTGGTTGATAAGGCCGAAGAGACTAACCAGGCAATAGCTGTTGCGCCTACAGACACACCTCGCATGATGGCTGTTAAGACTGCGGTTAATCGCATCGCTGCGTCAATGGGTGCTAACGACATTAAGGTTAGGGTCTATGAGGACGACTTCCAATCTCAGATTGCAGACCCTGATAGCCTGCGATTCTCTAAGATTGAGGACATTGATTTAAAAGAATCCGATATGGATAAGCTCATGGATGAGATACCCTACATCGATGACTTTAGCTTTCTTGAAGGTAAGACTGTCAGGCCGACACTGGCTGATTTAACTGATGCTGGGGTTGCCTATACTGGCATTGACTCAAGTCAGGTTGATAGCAGAGTGCTTCAAGGTGGCCCTGACTTCCCATTCCTACTTAGCTCTATAATGAACGATATTGTTTGGGCTGTCCAAGGTAAAGCCGTACCTAAAAAGATGAGAGGGTCGGATTATGTAATGGTATTGGGCATGAGTCAGGAGGCCCATCAAAGTAATGCCACTGTCACTAAAGCGGTGTTTGATACTTTAGAGGCTTACATTAGAGACAAGCGCATTTCAAAAGCCAACATTAAAGCTATTGATGAACATATTAGAAAAAAGTTTCCCGACTTTAAAACTGTTGGCAATGTTAAAAACTTTGATGCTTACGCCAAGAAGCTTACGTTTGAAAAAAGAGCTAAGTTAGTTAAAGAGATTGCCAGTGCTAAAGTTCAAGACCTTGGCGCACCTAGCGTTAAAAGAATACTAAAAAAGCTAATTAGCAAAGAGTATTCTGGATATGATCTTGGTGATGCTATGGTCATTATAAAAGTTGACCCAAACCAACCTACAGTAAAGCTAGGAGAGGATGGTACACGCGAGCATGACAGCTACAAGTACGGACTAAAAGGCAAGGTCGTAGGCAGACTGCGCTCTGGAGTAAAAGCAAAAAACCTATTCCCAGAACTGTTTGAAAAGAGAAGAGGTGAGGGTAAGCCTGAGTCTGGTGATAACTACGCACTAAGCAGAGCTTTACCTGTTCAGACTATTACTAAAGAAATGCTTGCTAACTTTAGGACTGAGTCGTTTGGCTCAATTGCATCGCCTCGTCAGTTAAAATTGTCATTGGATATGATCAGAGGCAACTGGAGAGACAGTGGTTCTACAGTTAAAAATGGCGGTGTCTCAGTTACCGATTTTGTTAACGCTGTAAAGACTTCTGAAGCATCAGCAACGCTTACACCTTATGTAGCTAAAGAGGTGAAAAAAGACATTAAAAAGGGTACAATGAATGTGTACCAACTTGGTGACTCTGAAATCTTTTTTGCTACCCAGAAAGGGTATTCTCATAATAAAGAATATGGGATGGATCACCCAGAGCTAGGGCCAGATAACATTGCTCTTGTTGGTGTAGTTAATAACGAAACGTCTGCCAAAGGTGTAGGCGCACCAAGCGTGGTTTTAAAGGCGATTGAAGAAGGTGTCACTGTACTAGACGCATACGCTGTTAAGAGTGCAAGACACCCTAACGGCTACCTACCAGACACATATGGTAAGTTTGGTTTTGAAGAGGTGGCTAGGACTAAATTTGATCAGTCTTATTCAACGCCAAGAGAGCTAGAAGACCTAAAGAAAGTATGGTCTGACAATGGCTGGAATGAATCTGATGGCTATCCTGATATAGTCGTAATGAAGTGGAGGGGTTCTGATGACCTTAGACAAGGCGCAACGCGCAACTTTGATCGAAAAGATTGGAATAGCACTGACACAGGATCAATTGGAGGATCTCTTGCCGAGACAAGAGCAACTAATCGAGGAAGGAATGGCGAGTCTACTGAAGAATCACTCAGTGGAGCAGCTAACCTCGGAAATGATACAGGGTCAGTACGAGCTAGTGACGGAAGTCGTGGCTCCAGCAGAGCGCATTCTGCTGTCAGAGAGGCTCTAGACCTAGACGATACAGATTTAAGTAACTTAGGTGTCAGCCGAGCAGAAATAAACGAAGTCAAAGACATCCTTGGGGTGCGCTACTCAATGGAGGGCGGCAAGGCTGAAGCAGCCATTAACCCAGAAACGGGTGAGCTACACATCAACGCATCAGCATTCCGTGACGAAGCTCATCTTATGCAAGTTATGCGAGAAGAGATCATAGGCCACTATGGTTTACGCAAAAGCCTTGGCGGTGACTTCCAAGGTGTTATCAATGACATTAAATCCACAGCACTAACCAACCCTGAGTTACGTCAGATGTGGGTAGACCTGTCTGGCATTGACCCTCAAACAAGGCAGATCATTAATCCTAACGCGCCCTACAAAGGCATGGCTGACGATGTGATTGCGGATGAGATCATCTCCAAGATGGCCCGTGAAGAGGTCAGTGACACCACGTTTATGACCCTCAAGAACATCATCATTAAAGCACTACGCAAAATTGGCTTAGTTAAAGACGATATAACTATCTCTGAGATGAGAGCGTTGGTGGTTAAGTCTGAGCAAGCCCTCAAGAAAAACGTAGTTAAGAAGCCCACTATTACTGGTATGAAGCCGCAACTTAAACAGATTGACGAGCCTCTAAACAATGAAGCCATCGATGCTGAAGCTGCTCGTATTGTAAGTGATGAGACAACTGACCAGGTGATCTTTGACCAAAACGGCAACACGATCAATCTAAGGGATGCGTTAATGGAAGACGATAATGATATAGCTGGAATCGAATCAATTAGAGTATGTATGCTATGAACCGATTAGATAAGTGTTTTAAAGAAGCCATCGCTTCTGGAAAAATGTCCCTTAAATTAGCAGACGAACTAAGGCAAGACGCATCAATATTTGAGGCCCAGTTAAGATCAAAAGGCATACACTCTGCTGAACAGGCACAGGTTTTAGGTGTTGAGCAAGCAGCCCAGCATCGCACATTGATCGCCAAGCGTAATAAGTATCAGAAGGTATTACAAGGCGTAGCTAACGAGAACAATGTTAAGAACATGAAGTCTCATCGCAAGAATAAAACCACTGGGCTATTAAGCTTTCTGGTTAAAGACCTAAAGGCCCATAAGGGTGATGTAACTTGGTCTAACATTGATAACCGATCATCTGCCATAGAAGGTCAGGCCCACTCACTGGCGGCTGATATGTTGCAGAATTTGCACACCACTCATTTAGGTTGGGGTCAGGATCGTGACACCTTGCTTGCCACAGTGCGTGAGATATTCGGAGAGGCCACAGGTAACGAGAAAGCGGCTAAGTCTGCTACCGCATTTGCTAGAGCGGCAGAGTACCTTAGAGAGCGATACAACCGCGCTGGCGGCTTTATACCAAAGCGCAATGATTGGGGTATGCCTCAAGTCCATGATCAGGTCAGAGTGTCTAAAGCTGGCATGGATGATTGGATTGAATACACTTTACCCAAGTTAAACCGAGAGGCTATGGTCAATGCGGATGGTCGCATTATGTCTGACGATGAATTAATGCAAGCAATGCGCGAGTCATATAAGACTATTTCAACAGATGGTCAGAACAAGAAAGTACCTGGCGCATTTAGTGGCAACGGCAAGATGGCTAATCGTCATCAAGATTCTCGTTTCCTAGTCTTTAAAGATGCTGACTCATGGATTGAATACCAAGAGTCTTTTGGCAGTCCAGACTTCTTTAACGTCATGGTAGGTCATATTCGCAGTATGTCTAGCGAGATAGCGATGCTTGAAGTGCTAGGCCCAAACCCTAACCAGGCGTTTAAATACCTCAGTGATATTGCAGAGAATGATGGCAACATGGGCATGGTTAACTCTGTGTGGAATGTTGTCAGTGGATCGGCTGATATGATTGAAGTTAACCGAGAATCTTTAGCCAAAGGCACAGCGTTTACTCGACACCTATTAATGTCTGCTCAACTAGGTGGTGCTGCTATATCCTCTATCACCGATCCAGTGTACGGCAAGATGACCAGAGCCTTTAATGGCCTGCCAATCGTTAAATCAATACAGCATACAGTAGGTCAGTTAAACCCTGCTGATGAGTCTGATCGGGCCTTTGCTGCTCACCTTGGCATGGTCATGGATGGGTGGTCATCGCAGGCATTAGTTGGCTCACGCTTTAGTGGTGAGATGGATCCAGCAGGCAAGGCTTCCAAGATTTCTGAGACTTTATTTCGGGCATCTGGATTAACGGCTTGGACTCAAGGGCAGCGAAACTCTTTTGGTTTGGACTTTCAGTGGCACTTGGCTAGGCAGATGGGTAATCCTTTGTCTAACGTAGAGTCGAAGTTCCAAGGCATGATGAGGCGTTACGGCATTACCGATGACGATTGGGAAGTCATGCGCTCTGTGCCTTTAGAAGAGCATGGTGGCACTAGCTATTTTAGACCACAAAATATGCACGATTTAGACTTACCCACAGAAACTGTGGATAACCTTGTGACTAAAATACTTGAAGCCATGAACACCGAGATGGACTTTGCTGTACCAACGCCTGATGCAAGGGTGCGAGCTATTCAAACATGGGGTGGTCAAAAACGAGGCAGTGTTGGAGGGGAAGTTTCCAGAATGACGATGATGTACAAGTCGTTTAGCATGACTCAATTTATGACCCATATGTATCGAAATGGCCCAAAGTTTGTGGGTGTTTACGCACTTAGGTTAGGCATTATGTTAAGTGCTATGGGGGCTTTATCAATACAAATGAAGGAAATATCAAGAGGTCGTGAGCCTCGACAAATGGATGGGGCTTTCTTGTTTGCAGCGATGATGCAAGGTGGTGGTTTAGGGATCTTTGGTGACTTTATTGACGCTAGTGGTGTAGGCAATAAGAATCGATATGGTAATAGTTTTTTAGCTACAGCGATGGGGCCAGGTGGATCATTAATAGAGGATGCTGTCGGGCTTGGTGTGAGTGGCTTTGACTTTGCAACAGATCCGTTCACTGGTGATGAAACCAACTTAGGTCGTGAGGCTGCTAGATTAATGCAACGATACACGCCTGGTAATAACCTATGGTATGGACGATTATTATTTGAACGCTATTTGTTTGATAACCTTCAAGAGATGACCGATCCAAAGGCCAAGCAGAACCGCAAGAAATACGAGCGAAAGATCAAGACCGAGCGTGGTCAAGATTATTGGTGGAAGAGGGGCGATTCAGCACCTTCATTCTAATAACCGAGCAAACAACAGTTACTGTAATGCCTACAATCATGGGAGGCTACAGTGACTGTCGCAAGCACAACCAACAAAGCATCATACAACGGCAACGGCACTCAGTCCGTTTTTGCCTACACGTTTAAGATATTTGCCGATGCAGATATTAAAGTCTATGTGGGCACAACTTTAAAAACGATTAATACCCATTACACCTTGTCTGGCGTAGGGGCTACTGGTGGCGGTAATGTTACCTTCACATCTGGCAACATTCCTGCGGCTGGTACGGGTAACGTCACTTTATTGCGTAGCCTGGCATTAACTCAAGGTGTTGACTTAGTTAACTATGGTCGCTTTGATGCCGAGGTGGTCGAGTCCCAGTACGATAAGATTGTAATGATGATTCAACAGCTTCAAGAGCAAGCTGACCGCACGATTCGCTTTAACACCACAGTAAGTGACGCTGGCGGTGTCGAGATCACTGACACAGTCGCAGAACGCTCTGGCAAGGTTTTGGCCTATGATGCAAACGGGGATCTATCTGTAGCAAATGAGTTAGGTGATTGGCAAGGTAACTGGACTACCTCACGAACATACGCAGTTCGGGACTTAGCCCTTGATGCTGCTACAAATAACGTCTACACCTGTTTAGTCAGCCACACCTCTGGCACATTATCTAGTGATGTATCTGCAAGCAAGTGGGCCTTGGTGATCAATGCCGCAGCAGTCGCAGCATCAGCAGCAACAGCCACTACAAAAGCATCTGAGGCATCTACAAGCGCATCTACCGCTACAACTAAAGCATCCGAGGCATCCACCTCAGCAAGTACAGCAACAACTCAAGCTGGCATTGCAACCACTAAAGCTGGTGAAGCTAGTACATCAGCAGGAACAGCCTCAACTAAGGCTGGTGAAGCTAGTACATCAGCAGGGAACGCAGCAACCTCTGAGAGTAACGCATCTAATAGTGCATCAGCAGCAGCCTCAAGTGCTGCGTCAGGCGATGCTGCTTTGCCACGCGCTGGCGGTGCTATGACAGGGCCAATCACGACTAACAGTACATTCGATGGGGTGGATGTTGCTGCCCGTGATGCTGTCTTAACGACTACCACTAACACTGCTAACGCTGCCAATACAACGGCTAACGCTGCAGCAACTCTAACGGCTGTACAGACATTCACAGCAGGACAACGTGGCGAAGTCACAGCCTTAACAGATGCAGCAAGCATTGCTACAGACTTAGCTTTAAGCAACAATTTCTCAGTCACATTAGCTGGCAACCGCACACTAGCCAATCCAACCAACACTGTCGCTGGTCAGTCTGGTTCTATCTTCATCACTCAGGACGGCACAGGCTCACGCACATTAGCTTTTGGAACTAACTTCAAGTTCGTAGCTGGCACTGCACCTACACTATCAACAGCAGCTAGTTCAATAGACCGAATAGACTATGTGGTAGCAGAAGCAACCAAAATTCATGCAGTGGCTTCATTGGATGTGAAATAATGAGCGTACTTAACGAGAATACAATCATTGGTGCTAGTGCTGCTGGCGGTGATTATGAGATTGAGCAGAGTTTAAGGTTCAATGAATCTGACATTACGTATCTTAGTCGCACATTTCCGTCAGCAGGTAATTTAAGAACGTGGACTTTTAGTTGTTGGCTTAAACGTGGAACGATAGGACAAAACAGTTTTATATTTAGTTCAAGCGTTTCGGGTAATGCCGTTTATATAGACACTGCCGACATTTTGACTATTGAATGGTACAACGGCTCTGCAAATTATTATAAACAAACTTTAGCAAAATTACGTGACCCTTCTGCTTGGTATCACATCGTTGCAGTTTATAACACGACTTCTGGTACAGCAGATGACAGGCTACAATTATGGCTTAATGGAGAACGAGTAACATCATTTGCTGGCTCAAGCAACCCCACCCAAAACTTGGACAGTATAATTAATACAGCCATTGAGCATAATGTTGGTCAAATGGCATCTGGACAGGCACATGACTCTGGTTTTGATGGCTACATAGGTGAAGTCAACTTCATAGACGGGCAAGCCTTAACTGCTGATTCATTCGGTGAGACAGGCGACTATGGTGAATGGAAGCCAATAGCCTACGCTGGAACATACGGAACCAATGGATTCTATCTGCCGTTTGAGCAGGACTATACAGTAGAAGGTTTTTCTACAGTGACCTATGAGGCAACTCAAGCGAATCAGTATATAGGTGGGACAGGCTTTCAGCCCGATTTTATCTGGTTTAAAAACAGAACAAGGTCAAGCCCACATCGTTTAGTAGACGCAGTTAGGGGATTGCCTAATATGCTAATGACTAACACCACAGGGGCAGAGGCTACTGCTGCGGCTGACGGAACAATGGTTAGAACTGTCACAGGTTTTGCACCAGATGGTTTTACTCTAGGCATGGACGATGGAGGGTATCGTGTTAACTCTAGCACTGGGGATGACATTGTAGCTTGGTCATGGGACATGGGCGGCACAACAGCCTCTAACACTAATGGCTCAATCACAAGTTCGGTCAGGGCTAACACTGCCTATGGGCAAAGTATTATCACCCACACTGGTTCTGGGACAAATGGCGACACCATTGGGCATGGTTTGTCTCAGGCTCCTGATTTTATTATAAATAAACGTAGAAGTTTAGCTGGAGGTTGGTTTACACAGCATGTAACTCTTGGCCCTACTAAATACTTGCGGTTAGAAGATACACTAGCATCAACATCTAACGCTAATTTATGGTTTAACACAGCACCCACATCGTCTGTTATATCAATCGGTGGATCTTGTAATACTGTTTCGGCAACATTCGTTACCTACGCATTCCACAGCGTCACAGGCTACAGCAAGTTTGGTTCATACAGTGGAAATGGCAGCACCACAGGCCCAGTAGTCACTCTAGGTTTTTCTCCAGCTTTTGTGATTATTAAACGTAGTGATGCTGTTGAACAGTGGCGAATATTCGACAATACTCGCAATCCGACTAACCCTGTAACGCGAACTTTAAATGCAAACGAGAGTAATGCAGAGTCGGATAATGCTAATAACACGTTGAATTTTACGTCTACGGGTTTTCAGCTTACAGCAACCAATGGCGGCACTAACGCATCTGGTGGCACATACATCTATGCAGCCTTTGCAGACACCCGTGAATACGCATACTGGTACGATCAATCAGGCAACAACAATGATTGGACTAGCGAAGGTGGACTGACTGAATCTGATGTGATGGTTGATAGTCCTACGAATAATTTTTCTGTTATGAACGGTCTCACTGTAAATGCGTCTACGTTAGCCGAGGGTAATTTAGCAGTTGTCTCAGGTTCTGGCGCGTTTCAACATTCCTTTAGCACTATAACAATGACTACTGGCAAGTGGTATATGGAAACCCTTATCAGTATTAGGAGTGGTGCTGTAATGGTGGGTATAGCAGACGCGAATAACTCATTGTCCTCACTAGATAGCGCCACAGTCGGGACTACTTCTTATAGGAATGATGGCACAAAACGACTTGAGGGGACATATTCTTCGTATGGATCAACGTATGCAGCAGGAGATATAATAGGCGTTGCAGTTAATGTGGCGGCAGGTACAGTTACATTTTATAAAAACAACGTATCTCAAGGTGCTATATCGGCCATATTTACCAATACGGCGTTTGATTTAGTAGTTAGCGATACGGCAACTGAAATAGCCAACTTTGGTAGCGATTCCTCATTCGCTGGCAACAAAACCCCACAAGGCAACCAAGACGCTAACGGCATTGGTGACTTCTACTACGCACCTCCTACTGGCTTCCTAGCGTTATGCACAAACAACCTTCCATCGGTTGATGTGATTCCTAGTGAGCATTTTAATACTGTGTTGTATACGGGTAATGGTGCTAACAACCACGCTATTACAGGAGTAGGTTTTCTTGCCGATTTTGTATGGACGAAAAGCAGGAGCAGTTCTGACAGTCACACTTTGCAAAACTCAGTCGCAGGTGTTGCTCAAAATATGTCATCAAATGGCACTCAGGCTGAAGGTGCTAATGCTCGTTTATCCTCGTTTGATACTGATGGGTTTACTCTCACAAATAATACTGGAGCTAATGGCGGAAGCAAGACTTTTGTAGCATGGAACTGGAAAGCTGGCGGCAGCGCAGTATCTAACACCAACGGCTCAATCACTTCTAGTGTGTCAGCTAACCCTGCGGCTGGGTTTAGTATAGCAACATGGTCAGGTAATGGCACTGCTGGAGCTACAGTGGGACATGGATTAAGCAAGGCTCCTGACTTGGTAATAGTTAAGAACAAAGCTGACCCTGCAAACTGGGTGGTGATGACATCACAATTATCGAATACAGGTTATTTAAACGGTACGCAAGCACTGACTGTTCTTAGGTCATATTTCTCACCATCTGAGAATAGCGCGTGGACTAGCGCAATTGCTTTGTCTGCCCACCACAGTGTAAATAATGCTAGCTGGAGCTACGTTGCTTATAGCTTCCACTCAGTAGACGGCTATTCTAAGGTCGGCTCATACACAGGTAATGGCTCGACTGATGGTACGTTTGTACACTGTGGGTTTAGGCCAGCTTATGTGATGGTTAAGCGTACTGATGCGTCTGGCAATGGTTGGGCCATTAAGGATGATGCAAGATTCCCAAGCAATGTAATGAACGGCTATCTTTTTGCTGAAAGTAGTGGTGCAGAAGGAACAGCTTCTTCTTTAGATATGGACTTTACAAGCAATGGTTTTAAATGGCGAGGCACATCTAGTGATGGCAACGCTTCTGGTGGAACTTACATATTCTTAGCATTTGCAGAAAATCCATTTAAATTTAGTAACGCACGATAACAACATGGTAGTCACAGGAGAATAATATGTGGTTCGTTGGTAATACAGAA
>Ga0206130_10004992_pt1 | contig 15968 bp, 27 predicted proteins | sample Helgoland_Spring_9_FD_148637 | JGI IMG/M metagenome (GOLD analysis project Ga0206130, IMG submission 148637) | Pelagic subsurface seawater microbial communities from Kabeltonne, Helgoland, North Sea - Helgoland_Spring_Bloom_20160512_1 | ecosystem: Environmental > Aquatic > Marine > Epipelagic ... | reverse complement strand
TGTAATTATACGAAGTAAACTAATAAAGTTTATTTATTGCCTTCTATTTTGATTTTAAGATCAGCTATTTTCATATCTACTTTTGCAATTTCAGATTGCATAGATAGTTTTTGTATGCTTAATGATAACAGCTCCGCTTTCATTGGATCCTCTTCACTTCTTTGTGCCCTTGCAATTTCTCCAGCTTTAGACTTGATTTCATTTCTTTTCTGATCTAATTCTTTACCCTTTGTCCTTAGATCTGATATTTTTTCAGTCGCCGTTTTTGCTGCTTCAAATAATTCAAAGCTTTTAATTCTTTTCATCTATTGGTATTTGTTTTTCTATTTCTAATCTCCATAGCATATTATTAGGTACTATAAATTTTCTAGCATGACCGAAAACATAAAATGTTGTTTTCCAAACGTTCTGTCTAACTATTCTGGCTTTCTTAGTACCTTTAATATAAACTATATCGTCTACATTAAAATCATTACCCCATAAAAATTGCATACCAATTACAAAATTGGCTATTAAATCTTTAAATGCAAATGAAATTATAGCTAGTGTAGTTATCCAACCCCACTCTGTTATATATTGCCCAATTAATTCTTTCATACTAAGCCCATTGTAGTTAGGTTTTGTAGAACTACCTGCTGGCTCAACATAATATGAGTTAAGGCTTCATCCCTACTCATGAATCTAGCAGCATCAACCTCTTTAACTTGTAATTGCCTTCTAGGTAGCTCTTCTGATGTAAGTCCTATTTGTGATAAGTTGTCTATTTCCACTATATAATAGTAGACAACTTTATTGTATTTGTACTTTCTAGAAGTAACTACAAATGTATATTCTTGTTTTTGTATAAGTTTCCTAGGTACTTTAATACCAAACTCCTCTCCGGTCTCTCTAATGGCAGCCTCTAATTTAGATTCACCAATATCTATGCCTCCTTTAGAAATACCATATCCAGTATTAGACTTCCTACCAGTACTATGTCCTAATAAAACTTTACCATCAAATACAATAGCCAACCCAGCAGAATATCTGGTCTCTAGTGCTTCTTGAAGCATTTCAAAGGCATCAAGTGTATCTATGTGTTTTAGTCGTTTCATTATATTTCATTATTATCCCCTTGGCCTTGAAGATAATTAAGGTCTTCTTGTATCTCAAAGATCCTCCATTCAAAATTAAAAAGCTCTTGCCTAGTAATCTTATTATGTTTAAAGGAACGTTGAGCCTGTTTATATTCTTTTGTTAATCTGTCTAGCTTTTTTTTAAGATCTGCAATAGACTTTCTAGGGTTTGTGTTGGTAGAATTATTAGGTTTTGCCGGCCTTGTCATTTTAGGCTCAATTACTAAGTTAAACTCAGAGAATAACGAAATAAATTTATCTATAGTTTCCATCATTAATTAATTATTATTAGATTAAAGTACAGTATATAATATTATATATCTAAATTGTACTTGACCTTAACTCTTTCACTAATTGGAATAGCATCTCCTTGCTCATCTACTCTTACAAATTTAATATTGGTTGTTAGGATTATTGCTTGCCGTCCATCATACACATTATGACTCCTGGCTTCCACTCTTAAAGTTACAGAAGTTTTACCAATTGCTTCTACCTTGCCATATATCTTAAGTAAGTGCCCTTCCTTCGCCGGTTTCTTGAATAGGCACTCATCTATAAGCACAGTAACCATTCTTGGTGAATCACAAACCTGAGAAGCGTAAGACGCACCTGCAGCATCAATCCATGCGAGAAGCTTCCCACCGAAGAGATTTCCATGAAATCCTAAATCTGATTTTTTTACTGGGTGGGTGCTTATTAGTTCCATATTATCAATTGCTTTATTTTTTGTAATTATTTACTAGCACTATTGAACCTAAAACAAAAATACACGCTAGTGTTATATCAAAGATAAACGTCATATTATTTTGCTCTATTTCTTAAGGTAAACCAGTTCATTATAGAGATGGTTGACGCTGCATATAGTAGAAGTGCTCCCGTTATATAAAAACCTATATTTTTATCTTCAATGCTATTACACATGCTTGTGGTTATTAAAGCAAGTCCTAAAAACCATGCAACTACCCAACCATTAAGTGGTACTTTTTTAATAATACTGGTTTCTAGTTTCATAACGCGGTCATCATGTACAACTCTACCTAAAGCATCTTGTAAGTCCTTACCATAAGCTGGAACTACTTCCAAATTTCCGTTTTTATCCTTAATAGTCACCTCATACTTAAGATAACCGTCAAATTTATGACTTTCTTTTCTTAGTTCAGCATGAATTGCCACCCTTTTGTTTTTATTTTTCATAATTTATTTTTCATATAGATTAATTTACCATCAAATATAATACTTAATAGTTCCTTATGGTGAAGTTGCATCAGTCTGTTAATTTCCACCTTAGGAGTATCTGTAAATATTGTTTCTGTAAACGTTTCTGTTTGTATAATTAATAAGCTCTTCTTTTTCATTTCTGTTTGGTGAGCCAAGATAAGACATCCATCTCTGGATTCCACCCTAACTCTGACTTAATGTTACTTATATCAGACAAACTGCGTTTTGGTTCATTTCTTTCGGCAATAAATTTGATCTCTCCACCTAAACACTCCGCTAAATCATAAATTTTACACTCTATTCCCGATCCAACATTATAGATTGGCAGATCTGGTTGCCATTCTTGTTCTAATCCCAACATAATTGCATTACAAATATCACCAACATAGATAAAATCTCTAGTTTGTTGGCCATCTCCTGTTACAGTGATTGGTAAATAGCTATTATATTGATTTAAAAAGATAGGTACTGCGCTTACATAACCTCCAGTTGCTCGTTGCCCCTCTCCAAAGACATTAAAAAACCTTAATGCTACACAATTAAGTGAATTTGAGTTGTATTCTGCTAATAGAGACTCCATTTCTAATTTATATAGAGCATAAGGAGACATTGGATCTAGATCAGCCTCTTCCGATATAGGCATTTCATCAGTGTCACCATAAACAGCCGCAGTACTTGCTGCTATTATATGTTTAGCTCCACTCTGTTTAGCCCAATCAAAACATCTTTTGCTACCTACTAATATACCAGCTCTATATTTCTCTGGATCTTCTAGGCTCTCTGGTACTGAAACCGGAGCAGCTAAGTGTACCATTGCGTCAATCTCAAGCACTGGAAATACTGAATGTACAATATCACATTCATAGATAGTTAATCCATTAGGTACATTGCCATCCTTCAAGAGCATTTGTAGATCTCCTGTACTAAAATTATCTATAACATAGACTTCATGCCCTGCTGCTAACAATCCCCATACTAAATTATGCCCGATAAAACCTGCACCACCTGTAACTGCTATTTTAAGTTTGTTTAACATACTGATTCTATTTTATTAAGTTTCTATTAGTGAAAAAACATATGTTATCACCTCCTGGATTAAATATAGTAAATGATGTAAATCCAAGGCCATGTAGGCGCTCATAAATTTCTTTGGCACCATCATCACCAATTACATTAAGGTGCATTTCCATGGCAATGCAGCGTATTTTAGATAAGTTCTTATCACTAATACCTCTAAATGCAAGTACCTCAGCACCTTCAATATCCATTTTCATAAAATCAACACCTTCTATGATACCATTATTAATAAGAGTATCTAGAGATATAGTCATTATATTTTGTAAAACGCCTAGATCGCGCTTAACCATAGAGCTACCACCTGGACTATCTACCGTATATGCTATATTAACAGATTGATTGTCTTCATCTGAGATTGCTAGTCTATGTGCTTCACATTGCTCTGGTCTATTTAACGAAAGTAACTGAAAGTTTTCCTGCACCGGTTCAAATGAATAGATCTTACTGGCACCCTTATCCGCTGCAAATCTGGCAAAAATACCTATGTTTGCACCAATGTCAAGTACACGATCACCGGGTTTAATAAAAACATCACCTCTTTGATAAATACTATCATCAGTATAACCTCCGTTTATACAATCGTAAATTTCATAATAGATAACTATCGCTTCATCTATTTTACCATCACGCCAAGCTCCGAAGATATCTTGGCTCCACTCGCCTTCATCTATTTCATTGCCTAGCTTCCTATAGGCTAGTTCTCCATTAAGTCTGGTCCAAAAGTTTGGGTTAATTGGTTTCATATTGCCATTCTATTAAGTACGTCCTCTGCACTAATAGTCTTAGTACATTCAAATTGCCTTTGGGTTCCTTTCCAAGCTGGGCACCAGTTCCAATCACCTCTATCAAAAGTATGGTTTCCCCAGCAGCCATGGCAAACATTATGGTTATTAACATAGATAGCCTCCTTCATTTCTACATAAGGATCTGTAAATCCACTTATAATAACTACGTTAGCTCCAAGTGCCCATGCAAACCAAGATAGGCCAGAACTAATACCAATAAACCATTCAGCTTCTTGTATTGCCCTTGCTACTGATTCTAATTCCTCTGGTAATTGTTCAATTCCTTTAAGCTCTGTACCCTCCTTACTTGCATGTAAGACTCTATAACCTTCTTTATTATAATGATTAACTAGGTCTTGCCATCCAGTTGGGTGGTTCCAGTACTTTGCCTGTGCTGTACTTTGAGTTGCTATCACAATCTGCTTGTGTGCTTTTGGTGCATCTAAGTAGTATTGATGTGCTAATCTAGGTCTTTTCTCTCTATAGTCTAGGCCTAATCTATCAGCGGCTATTTTTGCAAGTGTAACATGTCTCCAGTCATACTTGTGTTCATCTCGCTTCCAGGTCTCCTCTTCATCATAATAGACTCCAACATTATATTGAACTTCCGCGGTCTGTTGCCAGTCACTAATAAGCTCAATACCTATTGAATTATAATAGTGCTCATCAAAGAGCCAGTTTTTATGTGTTCTTACCAGGAGCTTTTTAGGTTTGTGTTGCTCCATGAATAGCTCCATTTGTCCCATCCAAGCCAGTGTGTCTCCAAGTGAACTAGAGTCAAATTGTACTAGGCATTCCTTGTCCTCAAGCTTCCAGTTTAAAGTCTCAAAGAGTTCATCATCTTTCCATATGAGTACTTGCCATTCTGTGTGCCACTTGCGATTAGGAGCATACCAATGACCCTCCTTGAGATCATTATAGACTACTAGTCGCTCTCCAGCCTCTAGGAATTCCGCTCGCCATTTTCCAGGGGGCAGAGAGGTTACATGTAGTTTAAGTAAATTTTGATACTCAAGTCTAAACTTGGCCTCTGGGACCTCTGGGCCTCTGCTAATTCCCTGTTCCAGTATTGCAGAGTAGGCCTTAAGTTGGGCCTGTGTGAATTTCTCAAATTCTCCTTGCGGTTGTATAAAATCTCCTACAATTTTTTCCTGTGCTGTAAGACTCTCAAGTAATATCGTTGCATTCTCTTCAAGACTATCAGTAAATGGAATAATGTAGGGAGTAAACATATCCAAATATTGTTCTAGGTTTCTAGAGAAGGTAACGAGGCCATAACTAATAGCTTCTCGAAGTGCAAGAGGATTGCATTCCCAAGTGGAATTAAACATAAAGGCATCTGCTGCTAACATGTAGTCTGCAACATTTGATTGCTCATGCCAAACTGTAACGTTCTCTGGAAGATTGGCCATTGCTGGTTCCCAATATTCTCTAAAGTTAGAGGCTTGATTGCCGACGAAATGAAAGTGGAATTTACCAGGATCACTAAGTTCTAATGCTCTAGCAATCTCAACACCTTCGGTCTGATTCTTTCCAGTAGTCCATAGTCCTACATTTAATACATGTATCTTTTCAGTGTCAAATCCTAGCGCGTGCTTAGCTTCTAACTTAGCTTTAGCCGTAGGTCTTAGATCTACAATAGGATAGGTTGCTAGCCACTTACTGTTTGCCTTAGCATTCTTAAAGTTAAACTCTTCATGATAAGGTGTGCAAAAGATATAAGCATCTGGGTTGTTTAGTTTATTATCACCTTGAAACCAAATATTGTGGCAAGTTTCAATTACTCGCCATGGTTTTGCTTGGTCATATATGTAATCGATGCCATCTTGTGTTAGTTTATTAAAACTATCAAACGCTTCTGTACATTCTTCAATATGAATTAGGTCTGGATTAATTTCATCAATAAGTTCAATCATCCTTCTAGTTCGATGTGCGTCATCGATCGCATTAAGGCCTGCAATTGTATGAAAGTTCTTGCCTAGTATATCTGTTAGTTGATTTCGCTGTACTAAGAATGTATCACTAAATTGGCAATATTCTAAGACATGGACATTATATTCATTAGCAGCAATCATTGCTTGTACTCTTGCTAATAAGAACTGTGGCATGCCTCCAGTTGATAAATGCGGTGCTAAATATAATAATGTCTTTTTGTCTAAATTCATATTGTGGTTTTCTATTTCTTTAAAAGGTTCTACTCTATATTCAATTGGCACATACTTAGTTTTAATATGTTGGATCATTTCATTAACTACATCTGGCCTCTTCTCTCCATGAAATACTTTAATATCTTCTAGCTTACCTGGTGTAAAAAACCACTGCCCATGTCGCATCACATCTGAACCATTAAAATTAACAGCGTATGCATCGTCAATTCTTTGAGTTGAATTAGCATTTACATAAACTAATGGCATTCTGTCGCGGTATTTGTATTTCCAAAGTAATACATTAACTAGAGTCTCTTCATGGTATGGAGCATAATGCAAATTATTATTAATAACTTCATCATGATTACACATTTCAATCCACTCATTAATAAATGGTATATTAGATTTTATAGCTGAAATATAGCCTGTTTGTACATATGCCTGGTAAAAGTTTCTATTTTCTATATCTACACCAAATAATTCACAAGCAGGTACTTCTAATGTTAAACTTAAATCTTTAATCTCATCTTCACCGTCTTGGTTTAAAAATGGACTACCCTTACCATTCATCATCATAAACTCTTCACCAGCCTGAGTCATCATTGGATGTATATTATTGGTATAATTAAATAGATCATCAATTCTATGTGTTGCTATAGTATCACCATCTAGATAAACAATATGTTTACTTAGATTCTCAAGTGCATGTTTAATTATAACTGGCTTCTTTGTAATAATATCGAATACTTTTTTAGAAGATCTATCAATATAACTATTACCATCAGCTTTAATAAATTGTGCGCCATCTCTGATATCAAAATCTAATCTAATGGTCTGGTCTGCTGCTGGTAGTTGAACATCTGAATTAATAACATAGGCAACAACTGGGATCTTTGAAAACTGTCTAACAGTTTCTATCATTTTATTTGCAATAGGCGCATAGGCCTCGTCACAATGTGTAATATAAACTCTATCTAGATCTTCCGGTCTTTTATAAGTATCATCACTGGGAGGTTCTGTTGTAGGTTCCACATCATATAGTTTTATCGTTGCCTCAAATACTTGATCTACAGTTGGATGACATTCAAATGTTGGCTTATCTTCTAAACACCTAACCTGCGGTGGCACGCCATGAATAGAACCATGTGCTTGTATATTATACTTTTGATTAGAAGAACAAAAGATTCCACAACCACCTCTTACAAATTGATATTTATAGTCCTGTGAGCCCATTCTATATGGAGCTCTTAATCTATTATCAATAGAAGAGCCTAGTTGAATAATTTCAACATCTGTAGTTCCGGCTATATGTAAGATTCCTGAATCCATAGTTACAACTGCTCGAGCCCTATGGTTCATCATCCACCTTAATTCAGCTGGGTCATTATCCGGGTCATTTAAAAGATTCACGCCTAATTTAATATCAATAGGCATAACTGGTTTTTGTGTGTTAAAATGACCAGTCTCACTTGAATCTCTTCCAATCGCTACGACTGGAATACCTCTTGCATTTAATCTATCAACAAGCTCTTGCCACTTCTCTTGTTCCCAAGTTCTAGTTGGCCATGTATGTGTTGGGTGGATAATTACATAATCTTTTACTGGAAGTTCACGAGGGCTTTCAATATAGAGGTCCATTTCCATTTCAGATTCCTTGAGTGTAAACCCAAGTGAGACTGCATGGAATTGTCTAAGGTCCATGTTAGAATAACGAAACTCAATTGCCTCGCCGGCAATATCGTGAGTTTTACCAACCAGTGGCATAAAGGTTCTATGTACAAAATACTCTTCTCTGTCGATCTGGTCTAATGGCAATGCAATATCCACAAGCGGATGCCCTTCAAATAAGAAGGGTTTGCTTGTGAATACTGTTATTGGTTTGTTATCATGTGATTCAGAGATCTTACGTAGCGTTGGGATTGCAGCAATAGTATCTCCTAATGCTGGCGAATCAATAGCTAGTGCAACCTTTAAGCCCTTTTCAGTAGCATGTTGCATATTATTATTTATAATCTTCGTAAGACTTCTCTTCTACTAGTAAAGAACCTGTTAATTTATTAATAGCTTTCTTTACATCTGATCTATCATCATTAGTGTAATATACAGACCTTGCTAATTCAACAAAATCTTCTCCGAAAGATTCTTCTCTCTCACAGTCTCTAATCATATCTTCAATATTCCAAAGAGTCTGGTTGACGTTTAATAAATCTGTATATAAAGCTTCTAGTCCAGTTAGGTCACCATTACGATCTGCATTTGCAAAAATATCTGTGATGTTTGGTGTTAATGATTGGTATTCATTAATGATATTAGTACGCTTATCTTCATCGGCAATATTCTCTAATTTAATCTCTAGGATTGAATACTTATCTAAGATTTCTCCGTTAGATACTTCTATTTTCATCTCTTACTTGTTTTAAAATGTTACAATATTTATACAACTCATCCTTTTCAAAGTTTTTAATAGCCCAATCTAAATCTTCAGTAGTTCCAAGCCTAGCCCATGCTTTAAATTCTTCATCATCTTTAAATGTCTGAATAAAATTAATAGGTCTTATTAAGTCTAAATACTTTTGTTGGAGTTCAGCTACTGAAATATCTTTAAGCTTCTTCAACTTCTTGTTTTTTAGGTGCTGTTAAAAATTCTGCAGCTGCTGCTAGTAATACAGAATCTCTTACTGTAAGTGCTCCGGAACGTTGAGCTGCGTTTGCAGCCTGAATTAAAATGTTTACAGCAGATGTGTAATTCATATCTTTAACTTCTTCGAATGGCGAAACTAATGATTCTTCAGTTGCTTCACTTGGTCTTGTTTCTACGTTTTGCATATGTGTTAATGTTTAGTGTTATACTAGTTTTAATAAAAAAGTTTATTTTATTTCTTTAAGCATTTCAATTAATTCAGCTTGAGGAAACAAATCTAATTTAGATTCATTTAAATTACCATGTGTAAATAAACCTGATTCATTTGAAGTACCGTTTTTTATGTTATAATTAAATGCAAGTTCCGGAGACCTAGAAATAGATCTAGAGGTTCCTTTAATGTCATTTAATGATTTAATTAGGCCAGATGTTAAATTTATACCATGTCTTTCTTTAAGTAACATTAATAATGCCTTAAGTGAATCTATTTGTTTTTTGCTATATGCATGAAAATGCGTATGACCTTTAAATGGTTCTGACAAAGTAATAACCTGTGTTGGATTTACTTCTAAGTTAAACCAAGTAAAGTATTTACCATCCCTTATTTCTAATGGACCTGCTGAGCATAATTCAATTGAGATTGAGTTTGACTGTAGCCTAGGATTTTTAACTGGGCCTAAATGATAACCCCAATATAGATCTTTAATAGATTGCAATATTTGACCATCTAGTTCATCTCCCTCTATTTGATAATCATCTGATGGGTTTAATCCACCAATAACATAGTTGCTTCCAACTCGACCTCTCTGGTCTTTTGCCCAAGTATCAATTTGTTTATAAGGATTATTAAGCCCATGGTTTGAATGTAGTACTATCCACTTCTTACTAGTAGGTTGCTTAACATACTCACCTTCCGGTAATAAATATTGTGTAATCCAAGAAGCTGATGAATTTATATCTGTATCTGCATAAATCTCTTCTGGGTTTAAATCCAGAACATCCCATGTTAGGTAGCCCACAATGCCGTCGGGTTTTAGTTTATGTTTAGTTTGAAAATTCTTAACTTCATTAGTTAAGAAACCATCAAATATACTATTCACTGGAACATCAAGCCTTAATTGTAACACTTCAACCAGATAACCTGACATTCCTTGCTTTAATACTTGGTTCATACTATTTCTTTAATTTTATCTTCTAGCTTATTTATTAAGTTATAAACTTCTGTTTTGTTTGTTGTTATATGTTTGAATTTAAAAACCTCAACCATATTTACTTTCTCTGAAATAGAAAAACTAATCGTGTATTCTGGTCTTCTATTAACTAGGGTTTTCATCATACGCAAAACAGAAGCCTGTTCTTTAGCTTCTAATGCATATCCATGTTTTGTATTAATATGTGCTGAAATAGTATACTTATCATCTTTTAATTCCATAAAATATTGACGGTCCTTAATACCATTTGTTACTAAATAAAGCCTATGTAAAACATGGTGGCTGGAATCTTTTATTGCAGCCACTAACGTATCAGCGTGTAATGGCTTGGTAATATAAATGTCGTCTATATTAATTGGTAGCTTAGTTATCATTTCCTTTTCCTTTAATAAATGAATCTTTATTCTCTTGTGCTTTCTTTCTTAAAGCTTCATTAAGTAGTGATTGTTCATCTTGTGGTAAATGTGAAGTGTTCATCTTTTGTACCGTCGCTCCAACTGATGTTGGATTAATAGTATAGTCTATTGGTTTAGTGGACTCATCTGCTTCTAATTCACCAACTGTGTATATGTCATCATCCATATCATTAAAGTCCATATCCTTAACCATATCATTTAATACTTGGTCTAGTGCGTGGTCCTCATCATAACCTTCCTCTTCTAATACAATATCTTCATGTATTGGTTCATCATCGGCACCATCTACAAACTCTTCATCTCCTAGTCCATCCAATAATGTATCATCCCAATCTGAAATATCATCCTCAATATTAATAGGAGCTTCCCAATCTTCAACCATATCTTCAAAATCACCAGGGTCTTTATCTGGCTCTTGTTGATTAAAATATTCATCACCTAAACTACCATCAGTTACTAATTCATCTTCATCGTTACCAGGCTTAATATAATCAACTAATGATTTAATAAAGCCTAATGCAACTAAAGGTAGAATGGCACCTGATACAAAAGCTAAGATTCTTTTTTGATATAGTAGATCCTCTTCTATTAAATTAAAGAGTTCTGACCAAGATGAAAAGTCAACTAAGTTTATAAACGCATAGTACATATTACCTTGCATTTGCATTAGGGTAATAGTAATAAAAAGTGACCATACTATAGTTCTATTCATCTTGTCTAAAATAATAAGAGAGGCTAGTGATGCCGCCGCTCCGATTTCGAATCCTATTGCAAGTGTTACTGCTAACCAATATGGATTTGATATTTCAAAGAAGTCAATCACGTGGATGGTTGAAATAATAGATACGAGTAAATATAACGTTACAAACGTACCTACTATAAATCTACTAATTAATTTATTACTTTTCATAATTTTTCTATTTTATTATCTAAACAATATTGAAGAGCCCAGTCTCTTATTTCAACCTCATCTAAGTCATGTTTAATTTCATGCCATTCTGTGTCTTCAATATAAAAATCTGAGCATAAATCATGTACCTCAGATATATCCATTTTATTAAGTTGTGTTTCTACCATTTTGCTAAAGGACAATTAGATTCTGGTGATAAAGTCTTAGCTGCCAATCCACAACCACAACCTTTAGTTACTATTCCAGTTTCTAAATGAATACCGGTTCTATTTGGACTGCATGTTGATCCTAATCTAAGATCACACTCATCACATATTTTCATTCTAGTTTCACCTAAGACTTTAGTAGCAGGATCTAATGTATTAAATTTATCCTTAACTACATTTGCCCAGCCAGTAAAGATCTGTTCAATTTGGGATTGGTTTCTAGTTGCCATTTTACTTTGTTTCTAGTACTTTAATTTCTTTTTCAATTTGATTCTGTCTCTGTACATCTAGCATTTTTCTATCAGTGCCTTGAATCATTCTCTTTTCAGATTTAAGACCTTCTATCTGCATATCTTTTGATGTTGGAAGTAGCTCAATTAATGTTTTAATTTCATTAACTTGAGTCTGTTCTAGTTTAAGTTCTTTTTTAACTTTTGTTAATTCAGAATCAATACCGCAAGATTTAAAGTAAGCTAATACTAAAAGTATAATGATTACTTTTTTGCCATGTAGGTGTAAAAATGTGTCTAATTTATTCATATTATTTAATTATAGTTGTTATATTATATATCGAATTTTTGTTTAAATAGCTTTCTGCGGCGTATGAACTCATTTGAATAGAATTCTAAGTCTGATTGTGTAAGTGAAAAACATTGTGGAATATTATCGATTTCATTTGCTATCCAAATTTCGGCTCCATCTGCTTTAATACCAGTTCTATCCCAGTATGCTACAAAATAAGCAGCAGTCTGTAGAAAGTAATCTTGGATCCATTCATCTCTTTTTGGCTTACGACTATTCTTATAATCGATAATAAAGATCTTGCCATCAATCATTTCTGAGATATTATCTACAGTACCAGCCCAGCCACCGCCTTTTATAGTCCATAGGAATGTTTCTGCATCCAATACTTTTTTAATTCTATCAAAATAATCTGCACTATTAAAATAGAATTTATAGAAGAATTTCCAAGCTTCTGCTAAGAAAAGTGCACCAAGCTCTTCAGATTCAAACTGGTTAACCTCATCATCAGCCTTTGCTATTTCTTTAAGAAGTATTAGTCTTTCTTGTGCAGTGCCACTGGTGGCTTTATAAAGCTCTATTAGGCGGTGCATGATTGTACCACGGTTCATTGATAGAGTTGAGATTCTATTTGCTTCGGCTTCACCAACCCTTTTACGCCACTTGTCTAGGCCAGACTGATCTTTAGTTTGACCAAGTACTGTAGTTACTGATGGCAATTCTGCGACTAATGTACCGGCCTCTTTAACCTGGTAAAAACGCATATCGTTCTTGTGTACTCTTTCTATTGTATAATTTTCCAAACTTGTTTAATTAAATAGTGAAATGAACCAATTCCACGCAGTTAATAATGATTCCGAATTATTAGTTGCTAATCTAACTGCTAGATAAATTACAGTACCTATAAATGTAGTCTTAAATAGGCCTTTAATAATTTCTATAATCTGTAGCGTGTCAAATGCTGGCCATAATATAACCAGGTAGCTTGCTGAGTTTTTAACCTTCTGAATTTCTGGGAAGACTATATCTCCAATGCCCATGTTAAGCATAGTTTGACCATACTTAGTAATGCACTGTAGTACATATGCTTGTTGTATTTCACCAGAGGCCGTTTGCACTTCTTCAGGTAAATTAACAACTCCATATATTCTGCCGAGCCAGTCTACTCTAAGCTCATGTTCTTTATTCAAATTATCTTGGTATTGGTTGGCAGTTTTCTTAAAGATATACCAAATGCGTAATTCTTTAGAGAGTTCTACCCAAAATTCCACTGTTGATTTAAGCCACATATTATTTAATTTTAGTAAATTCTTTTAATTGCTCTACTGTTTGCATCCCAACTGCTCTATCGATAATTTCACCATCAACCATATAAACTATTGTGGGTATAGATCTTACATTGAATGCCTTTGCCATTTCTTGCTCTTGTTCTATATCTACCTTAATAAGCTTTACTTCACTTACTTCAGTCTCGTATTGTTCAAGCTTCTTTCCTAGCATTTTACAGGGTCCACACCAATCAGCGTAAAAATCTACCAGTACTCTTCCTGTTTTTAATTCGTCTTTATTCATTTTTTATTTAGTAAGTAAATTTTGATCCTTTAGTCTAGTGTAGTCATTAATGTCTATATGCACACAAATATATTCTGCGTAATTATAAGTTCGATATCTTATCTTTGTGTAATCTTCAGTTTCTGAAAACCACTGCCTAGATATTAAAGCTTTTAAGTTTTCTATATCTTCTTCTTTAATCCAAATTTCTATTGTCATAACTATGTATGTTTATTATATTATATGGATGTATATAGATATGTTTCAACCAAAACTAAAAAAGACCTACAGTAATTTGTAGGTCTTTTTTAAAAGTGGAGAATAACGGAGTCGAACCGTTGACCTCTTGCGTGCAAGGCAAGCGCTCTAGCCAGCTGAGCTAATTCCCCGTGATCCATTTTTAAGTCTTGATCTTGACTGGTAGACATTATATATCTCGACTCTTTAACTGACTATCCGTTATTTGCAGCAGATACTGCTACTCTAACACCTTGGGCTAAGCCCTTGATATTTTGCATTGCTTTACGAACTCTTGTTCCTGCTGCTTTGTTTCCTTTTTCATTGAATTTTGCCGCATCTTCTTGGATTGCTACAATTTCTTCTTGGATTTGATCTAATAAATTTTGCATCTTTTTTGTTTTTGTTTTTGTTTTTGTTATTATTAATTTAAAGTTATACACTGAATTGTGCGTTTGTTTCAATTTGTTTTTATTTTTTTTTGCTCCAGACTAATTTTCCATCCAGATATATTTTTGTGGCAGTATCAGAAGAATTAACTATAGTACTAATATATGCATTCGGGTATTTAACCTTATCATATACTTTAAAATATTTACCTTCATATATAGTAATCGTAGATCCGCCGGGTATTAAACTATGTGTGTTAGTTCTAAATTCATCTTTGACATAATGTCCTGTTATTTTATTTTTGTTCATATCTTTCTATAATTAATCCCACCAGCGTTCGATATTTGCTTCCATTAATTTGAATAGCAATTTTCGTGCTCTTTCATGGTTTATCTGGCCAATATTCATTGCGACCCTTTGTTTAATTTCTAAACTGTCTTCGCCGTCTAGTGAGAATATACCATCGCCTTTCATAACCCTCTTTTCTATTAATGGATATTTTTTAATATAACCATCAAAATCTTCTTCTAGAATTCTTGACTCCCATGTACTATAACCCTCTTTATCAGCAGGTTCGAACCAATGTTTAGTCTTGTGGTAATCAGAGTATTCTGAACTATAAGTCTCATCCTGTACAAGTTTCATTAATCTAACACATGTCATCATAACTTCTGCATCTCTTTTTGCTCTTGTATGAATATCACGAGATCCGATATATGTTGACTGAGCCTTGATTTTGTGCATCATTATCTCAAAAATATAATGAGAGTCATAATGCCTGTCTTTCCAAATGATAGGTAACCAATAAAAGATATTTTTAAATCCTGTTTTGATATTTTTAAGAGCGTATCGTCCTTCTTGATTCCACCACAATGGAATCCATTGGATTTTTCTTACTATCCAAGATTTCTCGGATCTCTCATCAGCCCATTGATCAAATATGTCTTTTTCTGGTTCCATTTTATTTAAAAAGTTTATCCGCAATTTTATAAAGAATGCCTTGTATTCCAGTTGGTTTAGCTCCTCCCCATAAAATACGATCATCTTCATTGTCAAACCATTTCCAAAGTGGAGTACTAATATAGAATAGATCCCAGTTTGTAATCTGAAAAACGTTTCGGTCAGCTCCATTTGGCAATCTAAATTCAAACGATAATAAGGAATATGTTGTGAAATCTTTAATAACCTCACAAAATGAGAATCCCCAACATCCGTCGCCATCATGTAAATATAAGTCTAATAAATTAAACTTAAGATTCCATCTATGTGTTTTCCATTCAATCTTCTGTAATATCCTTTTCATTGTTTATTATTTTAAATAATTCGTAGTTGCTATTTTCTGTTTTAAACTTAATATAGGTTTCATTTTCTTCTAGAATCTCTGTAATACTAGTGGTTTGCCACGTAAAGAATTGATTAAATGGTGACATAATTAAAGAGAGTCCTTTTTTAGGAAGCACATGGTCAGATTTAAATGAGCCATCCTCGTTGAATTCTAACCATTTAACATCTGACGATCTTTTAATTAAGCCATCTCTTTCC
>Ga0206130_10004990_pt1 | contig 15975 bp, 18 predicted proteins | sample Helgoland_Spring_9_FD_148637 | JGI IMG/M metagenome (GOLD analysis project Ga0206130, IMG submission 148637) | Pelagic subsurface seawater microbial communities from Kabeltonne, Helgoland, North Sea - Helgoland_Spring_Bloom_20160512_1 | ecosystem: Environmental > Aquatic > Marine > Epipelagic ... | reverse complement strand
ATGCCAGCAGGGGTTCATGTGGCCCAACCGCGTCACCTCATTCACATCGGAGACAACGCCTCTGCAGAGGCCGTTCTGTGGTCCGACACCACAGCGCAGTCCGAAGGCATGATGAATGCCGCCATCACCGCTGCCATCGGAGACGGGGCCCACCTCTCTTTAGAAGTCGTGCAGGACGAACCGGGAACGGTCCACCACATGGGCCACCACCATTTCACTCAGGGCTCCAACAGCAAGCTAACCGTGCGCACCGCCACGGCCTGCGCTCACTGGTTGCGCAACGACCTTCACATCGTGCAAGACGGCACCCACGCCGACAGCACTTTCCACGGCTGCTATTTGCCCAATGGGCAGCAGTTTGTAGACCACCATACACGGATTGATCACGCCCATCCCGACGGGCAGTCCGACGAGCTCTACAAAGGGCTGGCGGCCGACAAGTCCACCGCTGTTTTCAACGGAAAAATCATGGTCCATAAAGATGCCCAGCGCATCGAGGCCTATCAGAGGAATTCCAACCTGCTCTTGGGCGAACAGGCCGCCATGTATGCCAAGCCGGAATTGGAAATCTATGCCGACGATGTGCGGTGCAGCCACGGATGCACCACCGGCCAATTCGACAAGGAAGCCTTGTTCTATTTGCGGTCACGCGGAATGACCGAAACCGCAGCCAACAACCTCCTCGTCCAAGCATTCCTGGCGGAAGTTCTCGACGGCTTCCGCCCAGAGATCCGCGATTATGTGCACAGCGTTTATGCGCGCCGCCTGGGCTGGAGCTGATGGAACCTCAGCGCTTAGACCGTCTGCTCGTTGACCGCGGCCTTGTGGCCAGCAGGCCGCGTGCAGAGCGCTTAATCGTCGATCATGGGGTCAAAGTCAACGGCTCCACCGTGCACAAGCCGGGAAAAAAAGTGCCCGCTGATGCCGTGCTCGAACCCCTCGGTGAAGACCTGCCCTGGGTGTCGCGTGGAGCGTTAAAGCTCATTGCTGCCCTCGATCATTTTCAATGCGACCCCAGCGGCCGCACCATCCTGGATTTGGGCGCTTCTACAGGGGGCTTTACCGAAGTCTGCCTCCACCGTAACGCAACTCGGGTGCATGCCGTCGACGTGGGCAAAGGCCAACTTGTCGACGCCCTCAAAAACGATGCGCGCGTCAACAACCTTGAACAATTGCACCTCAAGGATTTAAGTGCATCACACCTCGATCCAGCGCCCAACGCCGTGGTGATGGACCTGTCTTTTATTTCACTGGCCCACGTCTGGCCGCGCATGGCCCAGTGGATCGCTCCAAAAGGTTGGGGCATCGCACTGGTCAAGCCGCAATTCGAAGTGGGTCAAAAGCACCTTGGTCGCAACGGCATTGTCCGCGACGACAAAGTCCGCACCAAGGCACTCGAGCGCTGCATCGCAGAAGCCGAAGCTGAGGGGTTTGTGTGCGCACCCCCTATAGACTCCCCCATTGAAGGGGCCAGCGGCAACCGTGAATTCCTCTTGCACTTCTCGTGGGGACAGGCCAGCTGAACCTCGTGGGGACAGGCCAGCTGAACCTTTACTTCGTAGAGCGGTTCCCCGAATGATGGACTCTACTTCTCTGCCCGAACGCATACGACGCGATTTCCCAGTGCTCCAACGCCAGGTGCACGGCAAACCGCTGGTCTATTTAGACAACGCAGCGAGTGCGCAAAAGCCGCTTGCCGTCATCGAAGGCCAAAGGGAGTACTTGTCGAACTATCACGCCAACATCCACCGGGGCGCGCACCATTTAGCACAACTCGCCACCGAGGCCTTTGAAGGCGCCCGCAACAGCTTGGCCACCCACATTGGAGCAGCGGACTCCAAGGAAGTCATCTTTACTTCAGGGTCCACCGACGCCATCAATCTCGTGGCCCATTCCTGGGGGCGCAGCAACCTCTCCAAAGGCGATGTGGTCCTGGTCACCCGCATGGAGCACCACGCCAACATCGTGCCCTGGCAAATGGTGTGCGAAGCCACAGGAGCCCGTTTAGAGCCGGTCAACGTGCACGCAGATGGCACGCTCGACCTGGAGCACTTCCACGCCGCCCTTGAACGGTTTCAGCCCAAGTTGGTCGCCATGGTGCACGCCTCCAATACCCTGGGCACCATCAACCCAGTTACCGATTTGTGCCGTGCTGCCAAAGCGGCCGGCGCCTTGACTTTGGTGGATGGCTCACAAGCACTGCCCCACATGGCGGTTGACGTTCAGGCCATCGGGTGCGACTTCTACGTAGCCACTGCCCACAAGGCATATGGCCCCACCGGAATTGGCTTCCTCTGGGGCAAAGAGGACCATTTGAATGCCATGCCTCCATGGAGGGGCGGGGGCGAAATGATCCAAAGGGTGTCTTTTGAAGGCACCACTTACAACACCCTCCCCCATAAGTTCGAGGCGGGCACTCCCCACATCTCTGGAGGCATCGCATTTGGCATCGCAATCAGCTGGATGAACGCCATCGGCATGGACGACATTGCCGCCCACGAAGCAGAACTTGTCGCCCACGCGCACAATGCCATCGGCAGCGTTAAAGGCGTGCGCATCGTTGGAACCGCTCCTCAAAAAGTCGGCGTTGTATCTCTGATCGCAGACGGCATTCACCCATACGACATGGGCACACTGCTCGATGGTCAGGGCATTGCCGTCAGAACGGGACACCACTGCACTGAACCCCTCATGGATCACTTGGGGTTGGAGTCAGGCACCTTGCGGATGTCCTTTGCCGCCTACACCACCACCCGCGAAATCGACATCGCTGTGGCCGGACTCGAAAGGGCTTTGGCCATGCTCCGTTGATCCATATTTCGACCGATATGCCCTCCAACCATCCCCTCATTGAATCGCGCCAGCAAGAAGTCATCGAAGACTTTTCTGTGTTTGACGATTGGATGGACAAATACGAGCACCTCATCGATTTGGGCAAAGACGTGCCCACCATCGATGACGCCCGAAAGACCGACGAGCACCTCATCAAGGGGTGCCAATCCCGCGTTTGGCTGGCCGCAGATGAGACAGAGGATGGCGGCGTGGTATTCACTGCCGACAGTGACGCCATCATTACCAAAGGTCTGGTTGGACTGATGGTCCGGGTTCTTTCCAATGCACCCGCACAAGCCATTGCTGAAGCCGACCTGCACTTTCTCGATGCCATCGGTTTGCATCAGCACCTTTCGCCCACGCGGTCCAACGGATTGGCCAGCATGGTTCAACAGATGCGGCTTTATGCCGCCGCTCTTGCCGCCCGGCAATCTTAACTTCACCCCATGCCTTCTCAGCAAGACGTTATCACGGTCCTGAAGACCATTTTCGACCCTGAAATTCCAGTGGACATCTATGAACTCGGCCTCATCTACGAGGTCAAATTTTCCGATGTCGACGGCGGACAAAAAGTGGACATTCAAATGACCTTGACTTCTCCGAATTGTCCGGTTGCTGAGTCGCTTCCCGCCGATGTCAAAGACAAGGTCGCTTCTATGGAAGGCGTTGCCGACGCTGCTGTCGAAATCGTCTTTGAGCCTGCGTGGACACAAGACATGATGAGCGAAGAGGCCAAACTTGAACTCGGCTTTCTGTAATGGAATCTGTCCCCCACAGCGAAACGTTTGATCCCGGCGAAGGCCGTGGCCTTGCCATTCTCGGGTCCACAGGGTCCATTGGAACACAGGCCCTTGACGTCGTCCGTGCCCAGCCCGGCCGATTCCGCGTAGAAGTCCTCACGGCTGGCCGCAACGCCGATTTGCTCATCGCGCAAGCGCTCGAATTCAAGCCCAACGCCATCGCCATCGCCGACGAATCCCAAGGCCAAAAGGTGCGGGACGCACTGTGGCGATTTGCTCATCGCGCAAGCGCTCGAATTCAAGCCCAACGCCGTCGCCATCGCCGACGAATCCCAAGGCCAAAAGGTGCGAGACGCACTGTGGGATCACGACATCAAAGCTTACGCTGGAGATGACGCGATCGCACAGTTGGTCGAAATGGACGGCATCGACATCGTTTTGACTGCGCTTGTCGGCTTTGCTGGCTTACGGCCCACGATGAATGCCATCGCCGCCGGAAAACACATCGCCCTCGCCAACAAAGAAACCCTGGTCGTTGCTGGCGGCCCCGTCATGGAAGCTGCGCAGAAGAAAGGCGTCGACATCCTGCCCGTAGACAGCGAGCACAGCGCCATCTTCCAATGCTTGGCCGGAGAGTTCCACAACCCCATTGAAAAGCTCATCCTCACCGCATCTGGCGGGCCATTCCGCGGCCGCAAAAAAGAAGACCTGGCCTCGGTGACCCGCGAGCAAGCTTTAAAGCATCCCAATTGGGACATGGGCGCCAAAATCACGATCGACTCAGCCTCACTCATGAACAAGGGGCTTGAGGTCATTGAGGCACGGTGGCTGTTTGACATCCCCGCCGACCGCATTGAAGTCGTGGTTCATCCGCAGAGCATCGTCCACAGTGGCGTGCAATTCGAAGACGGCAGCATCAAGGTTCAGATGGGCCTGCCTGACATGAAGCTGCCCATCCAATACGCCCTGGGCTATCCCCAGCGCCTGGCCAACTCCTTTCCGAGGTTCAGTTTCGCGGAATACCCCAACCTCTCTTTCGAGCAGCCCGACCTCCAAACGTTTAGAAACCTGCAGCTCGCCTATGACGCCCTTGCAGCAGGAGGAAGCGCCCCTTGCGTGCTCAATGCAGCCAATGAAGTCGCTGTCGCCGCATTCTTAGAAGGGAGCGTGGGTTTCTTGGAAATGAGCGACGTTGTAGAGCACGCCCTCAATGCCGTTGAACACGTCAAAAAACCGGACATAGAAGCCCTGTTCGCATTGGATACAGCGGCCCGCGAAGCAGCAAAAAGCCGCGTTAGACGGTCATAATGTCCGCCTCCTTTCCGGAGATGCGGGAGTCGACCTGTTTCACGTAATCGTCCGTCAGAGCTTGCACATTGGACTCGCCCGCCTTAATGGCGTCCTCGCTCGCACCATCGTCCTTCGTGGCCTTAATGGCGTCATTGGCATCCTTACGGGCATTGCGAATGGACACCTTGGCATTTTCTCCCACGCTTTTGGCCTGCTTGGCCAAATCTCGGCGACGCTCCTCTGTGAGCATGGGCACCGAGATGATCAAAACCTCCCCGTTGTTCATGGGGTTCAAACCCAAGTTCGCGTTGGTAATCGCAGAAGCTATAGGGTCCAACATGGACTTCTCATAAGCCTGCACCGTCAGGGTACGCGGATCCGTGGCAGATACGTTGCCCACTTGGTTCAACGGCGTCAAAGAGCCATAGTAGTCCACCTTCACACTCTCCAACATACTGGGGTGCGCTTTTCCTGCGCGAATCTTGCGCAATTCAACGTCCAGGCGTTCCATCGCCTTTTGCATGTCTTCTTTCGCCGAATCAAAGGCGAGCTCAATCATTTCACTCATGTGGATACTGTCAGACAGTTACGATCGTACCAACGTCTTCTCCTTGCACGATGCGAGAGAGGTTACCGGCCTGGTTGATATCAAATACAATGATGGGAAGCTTGTTCTCATTGCACAAGGTGAAGGCCGTCATGTCCATCACCTTCAATCCCCGCTTAAACACCTCGTCAAAAGTCAATGAGCTGAATCGCTCAGCATCAGGGTCCTTTTCCGGGTCTGCCGTGTAGATTCCATCCACCCGGGTGCCTTTCAAAATGACATCGGCTTCAATTTCAATGGCACGCAGCGAAGCAGCACTGTCCGTGGTAAAGAATGGGTTGCCTGTACCCGCGCCGAAAATCACAACACGTCCCTTCTCAAGGTGCCGCATGGCCCGTCTTCTGATCACGGGCTCCGCAATCGCTTTCATTTCGATGGCGCTCTGCAACCGCGTATCGATCCCAATAAACTCCAGTGCGCTTTGCAACGCCATGGCATTGATCATCGTGGCCAACATGCCCATATAGTCACCCTGGGTGCGCTCCATTCCGCCTTCCGCAGCCTGAACGCCGCGAAAAATGTTGCCACCCCCAATCACAATCGCACATTCAATGCCTTGTTTAACAAGGGCTTCAACTTCGCGCGCATACAGCGCAAGTTGCTGATTGTCAATGCCGAATTGCTTGTCGCCCATCAGGGCTTCACCACTCAGCTTCAAAAGGACGCGCCGGTATTTCATCAAGCGTCAATATCCGACGATTCCATGCCACACCCCAAAAGAAAACGGGCCACCCTTTCGAGCAGCCCGTTCTAACCTTTGATTTGTTCGGCCTTTAGTCGAGGCTAACCCGACTAAAACCAGTGATAGCGCGGTCGCCCCCGCCAGTTTCTTTCACGTAGTCTGCTACGCTTTGCTTGTTGTTCTTAATGAACGCCTGGTGAACCAAAGTCACCTCTCTAAACCACTTCTTCAAGCGGCCCTTCGCAATATTCTCAGCCATTTCAGCAGGCTTGCCCTCCTTAATAGCGAGCTCCTTACCAATCTCAAGCTCCTTATCAATGGTGGCTTGGTCGATGCTGGTCTCATCCAATGCGATCGGCGACATGGCTGCCGCTTGCATGGCCACATCCTTACCAACCTGCGCCTCGACTGCTCCGTTGAAAGCCACGAGGGTTGAAAGGCGGTTACCGGGGTGGATATAAGCCACAACAGCATCGCCCGAGACCTGCTCATAACGGCTGATCTCGATACGCTCACCAAGGCGGCCCATCTGGTTTGTGATTTCTTCTCCAACGGTCACACCTGTTGGGTGAGCTTGAGAAAGCAGGGCGTCCTTATCAGCAGCACCAGAAGACACGGCAATGTCGAGGATGCTCTGAGCAAAAGACACATAGTCTGAGTTCTTGGCCACAAAGTCCGTCTCACAGTTCAATGAGATGATGCAACCGCGCGTTCCATCCTCATTGGTTGAGGCCAGGACTGCACCTTCTCCAATTTCGTTGTCACCGCGCTTAGCGGCAATTTTCTGACCCTTCTTACGAAGGATTTCGATGGCCTTGTCAAAGTCGCCTTCGGCTTCGGTCAGGGCCTTCTTGCAATCCATCATGCCTGCTCCCGTTTGCTTGCGGAGCTTGTTGACTTCGGCTGCAGTAATGCTCATTGTAGTGGTGGTTTTGCGTGGTGAGTTCAATCACATCACGCGGGGTGAATTCGTTTGTTCAGAGATCAGAATAAGATCAGGCCTCTTTCTCGCCTTCTTCCTCAGAAGCATCGGCAGCAGGAGCTTCCTCGGCCGGAGCCTCCTCAGCAGCAGGAGCCTCCTCAGCAGCAGGAGCTTCCTCAACAGCAGGAGCTTCCTCAGCAGCAGGAGCTTCCTCAGCAGCAGGAGCAGCCTCAGCAGCAGGAGCAGCCTCAGCAGCAGGAGCTTCCTCAGCAGCAGGAGCCGCCTTTTCTGCAGCTTCCTTGTCTGAACCGCGGTCTGCCAACCCTTCCTTCACACCTTCAATGATGGCGTCCAGAACAGCCTTGATGGACTTGCTCGCATCGTCATTGGCTGGAATGGGGAAGTCCACAGAACGGGGGTCGCTGTTGGTGTCCACCATGGCAATGACAGGGATGCCCAACTTTTTGGCTTCCGCCAAAGCAATGTGCTCTTTCATCACGTCCACAATGAATACTGCAGCAGGGATGCGGTTCATGTCTGAAATAGAACCGAGGTTCTTTTCCAACTTGGCCCGCTGACGGCTCACCTGCAAGCGCTCACGCTTGGACATGGTGTTCAGGGTTCCGTCGGCCTCCATCTTGTCGATCTGCGTCATTTTGCGGATCGCCTTGCGGATGGTGGCGAAGTTGGTCAACATACCCCCTGACCATCGCTCGGTCACGTATGGCATGTTCACGGACTCAGCGGCTTCGGTCACAATGTCCTTTGCCTGCTTTTTGGTGGCCACAAACAAGATGCGCTTGCCGCTCTTGGCAATCTGCTTTGCTGCGGCGGCAGCCTCATCCACAAGCACAACAGTCTTGTGGAGGTCGATGATGTGAATGCCCTTCTTCTCCGTGAAGATGTAAGGGGCCATATGGGGGTTCCACTTGCGCTTGAGGTGACCGAAGTGGGATCCTGCCTGAAGCAGTTGGTCGAAATTGGTGCGTGCCATGATGCTACGTTCCTAGGGTTAAGCAACAACGAGGTAGCTTCTAATGAAGGTCCCCGTTGTTTGGATGCTAGCTGTATATGTTGAGTAAAGGGTAAGCTGGAGATCAGCGCTTGGAGAACTGGAACTTCTTCCGCGCCTTCTTTTGGCCAAACTTCTTGCGCTCAACCATGCGTGGGTCACGCGTGGTGAGGCCTTCGGCTTTCAAGGTGGGCTTGAGCTCCTCGTTCAATTCAATCAGCGCCTTGGAAATCGCGAGGCGCAGCGCCTCGGCTTGTCCAGTAATGCCGCCGCCATCAAGGTTGGCCTTGATGTCGAACTGGTCGATGGTTTCGGTCAGCATAAATGGCTGCTTGACCTTGTACTGAAGCGTAGGGAGCGGGAAGTACTCAGTAATGTCCCGCTTGTTGATGGTCACCTTGCCAGTGCCTTGTGTCATGTAGACACGGGCGATGGCATTCTTACGGCGACCTGAGGTATTGATCGTCTGCATGCGAATCAGGAAGGAATGGCGTGAGCGGTGGGCTGCTGTGCCTGATGGGTATGCTCAGCACCAACGACAACGTGAAGGTTCTTATAAATGGCGCGGCCAAGGCGGTTCTTTGGAAGCATACCGCGAACGGCATTCTCCACCAGACGTTCTGGCGTGCGCTCCAAAACTTCCTTAGCGGTGCGGCGGTATTGACCACCTGGGTAACCCGAGTAACGGATGTACTCCTTGTCATCCCACTTGTTGCCTGTCAACTCCACCTTTTCGGCGTTGATCACAATCACAAAGTCACCACAATCCGCGTGCGGAGTGAAGTTCACCTTGTGCTTGCCTCTGAGAAGGCGGGCGATTTCAGAACAAAGACGGCCCAGACGTTGCCCTTCGGCATCGACCAGCAACCATTTCTTGTCGGCGTTCTCCTTATTGACGGAGACGGTTTTGTAGCTCAACGTATCCACTGCGCTTCGAAGTTGATAAACCCCGGAAAATTCGGGGTGCGAATATAGTGGCAATTCCAATGGGGTACAAACCCCTGAGCAAGAGTGTTTCCCACGGACCAAAGTGGATGACGATAGACCTGCCAAAAACCACCGTTCACAGTGCTTGGAAAACATGCCGTACGACTTGGCCCATCTACTTCGTAAAATTGAGGATTCATGACGGCATACGAAAGACATCCGCCCCACCCGGTCGGAGGAACCATCGAGGTCATTGCCGGCCCGATGTTTTCCGGAAAGACAGAAGAGCTGCTCCGCCGCTTACGCCGAGCTAGCTTGGCCAAGCAGGCCGTCACCCTCTTTAAACCAGAGCGCGACAATCGCCACGACACCACGGATGTAGTCAGCCATGACTCACGCCGACAGCCCGCCCACGCCATGGCCGATGCAGCCGCATTGGAAGCCATGGTAAATCAATTGATTGCAGACCATCAAATGCCCGATGTGATCGGCATTGACGAGGTGCAATTCTTTGGCGAGAAAATTGTGGATGTGTGCAACCGATTGGCCGATTGCGGCATTCGGGTCATCGCAGCAGGGTTAGATCTCGACTACCTCGGACGTCCTTTTGGGTGCATTCCCCTCCTTTTGGCCCATGCCGAATACGTGACAAAACTGAATGCCATCTGCTCCATTACTGGCAGGCCCGCCCATTTTTCTCACCGCATTGAAGGCGGCAGTGAAGACGTCCAGATCGGAGGGGCGGAATCCTATCAAGCCCTGTCGCGTGAACCCTACAATGAAGTCGTGGTCCGATCACACCATCGGGTCACCCCCGCCGAATGAACATCGGCCCGGAGCTTTGGAACGTGCTTGCATCCACCCTTAAAGGGTCGGTTGCAGCCTCAGCCGTCCAAGGCCCACCCGATTTCGAATACCTGTCGACAGACACCCGCACTTTACACGGCAGTAAAGCGGCGCTTTCTCACACGGTTTTTCTGGCCTTGCGCGGCCCACGGCACGATGGCCATGCTCACGTTGCCGCTGCTGCTGCATCGGGAGTCCGCGGTTTCATTCTCGCCTCAGACTGGCCAGGCGAAGATCCCGATGGGCACGTTCTAAGGGTGCCCAACACATTAATGGCCCTGCAAGCACTGGGTCGCGCTGCACGACAATCGCGCCCGGGAAAAGTCGTGGGCATCACCGGTTCCAATGGCAAGACCATGGTCAAAGAGTGGGCACATGCCCTAGCGCCCGCGACCCACCGGGTCTCAAGAAGCCCCGGCAGCTGGAACAGCCAAGTCGGCGTCCCCTTGTCTTTGTGGGGCATGGATGACACTGCCGACAGTTACCTTGTTGAGGCTGGCATTTCCATGCCCGGAGAAATGGAGACGCTGGCCTCCATCATTGCACCCAACATCGGAGTCATGGTGCATTTTGGTGACGCGCACGGCAGTCATTTCAGCAGCCGCCAAGCCAAAGCACAAGAGAAGGTCCGCCTATTTAAGGACTGCGACAAGGTGATCCTGGGCACCCACGACCCTGACGTCATACAAGCGCTCACCGACCACGGTGTGGCCCAGCGCTGCATTTATTGGACCCTTCCCCATGCGGCATCACCAGCACTTCCTGGAACGTGCGCATTGAACATTACCAAAGCCGATAGAAAGCCACACCACACCCACCTCGTGGGCACGTGGAAGGGAAAACCCCTCGAGTGGACCGTTCCATTTACAGACGAGGCCAGCCTTTCCAACGCCCTCACTGCCGCGCTTATCATGCTCGAGTTGAGTGGTGATTTGGCGGCCGTCACATCCAACCTTCCCCTGCTTCAGCCACTCGGCATGCGCCTGGAGCACTTAACCGGAACAGGAGGTGGCACCATTATCAACGATACTTGGAACCACGATCTCGACGGACTGTCCACTGCTTTAGAAGCGCTTGACCGCCTCAGCGGAGACCGCAAAAATGCCGTGGTCCTTTCGGATTTGGTGCCCTTTGACCGCCAAGACCCAGAGCAAATCAAACGGCTCAAGCACACCTTGGGCCAACATCAAGTCGACCATTGGATTGCTGTTGGCCCTCAACTTTCTGAAGGCATCCCCGGCGTCACCACGGGAACCGTAGATCACTTCGATTCCACAGAAGAACTCTTGAACAGCGCGTCACTCGACCGCCTGCAAGGCTGGGACGTCTTGGTCAAAGGGGCACGGCCTTTTGCCTTTGAGCGGGTCTCCCGTGCACTGGAGGCGAACCCACACACCACTGTATTCGACCTGGATTTGGGACGGCTCGCCCACAACCTCGAACAACACCGGGAACGCTTTGGACTTCCCATCATGGGGATGGTCAAAGCCTTTGCATACGGAGCGGGTGATGCGGTCGCAATAGAGCTCAGCCGATTGGGAATAACGCGGCTTGCTGTGGCCTTTACTGAAGAAGGTGTGGCCCTGCGCAAAGCTGGCGTTCAATGCCCCATCATGGTGCTCAATGCTGATCCGCAGCGGTTTCATGACCTGATAGAATGGCGCCTTGAACCAGAGGTACACCACTTGGGCACCATAGAGCAGTGGGGGCGGGTCCGCGCCAACCACGCAGCCATTGAAGAAGGTGAAAATGGCGTTCACCTCAAGGTCGAAACCGGTATGCACCGATTGGGCCTCGCGCCAGAGGAGGCGCACTTGGCCGGAGCAAAATGTGCCGAACTCGGCATCCCCATCATCAGTGTATACAGCCATCTGTCCGCAGCAGATGATGTCGATGCAGACGCTCATACACGCCTTCAAATTGAAGCCTACGACGCAGCCTGTCAAGCGGTTTCTCAGGGTTGGGCCAGCACATCAGACCGCCCAGAAGGTTCCGGCTTCATCCGTCACCTGGCCAATACTGCTGGCGCCGCGCGGTTCCCTGACGCACGCTACGACATGGTGCGCATTGGGCTCGGTCTCTATGGCCTTGATGCCTCTGGCACCATGAAGAATTTGCAACCCATCGGTCGTTTTCACACCCGCATCAGCCATCTGCACGACGTCACTGCAGGAACTCCCGTCGGTTATGGCGCCAAGGATTCCGCCCGTCATACCCGGCGGATCGCCACTTTGCCCGTAGGCTACGCAGACGGTCTGCCCCGCTCTGCCGGAATGGGAAAAGTGCATCTGTTCACCGGAGGAAAACTCTGCCCCACTGTGGGGCCTGTGTGCATGGATGGGTGCATGATCGACGTCACCGGTATGGAGGTCCGTGTGGGCGATCCCGTCGAGATCTTTGGCGACCACGCCACCATCGAAGACCTGGCATCCGCCACAGGGACCATTCCTTATGAAATCCTCTGCCGCATCCCTCAGCGCGTGAGGCGCAGGCACCTCCGCACCTGAGCACCATCGTAACTTTGAGCCGTGGACCGCTCAAAGAAAATCCCCATCGAAGCAGGCGATACCTACTCATCGCCAGAGGGTTTTCTTGTCTTTACTGAACAATACCACCGCAAACGCGGCTATTGCTGCACGAGCGGTTGCAAGCACTGCCCCTATGGTTACGACAAGGGGACCGGCCGCATCCGCAATCCCAAAGGCCTTTGACCCGATCGCCATGAACACGACCACCGCTACCGACCCCGCCACCATTGCTTTTCGCGAGGAAATTGCTTCGGGACTTCCCCTGTCCTTGCCCCATCCTCAGCACAGGTCAGCCGATGTTTCGCACGCGCCTGTGCGCAAGGACATCTTGACGCCCAAGCAAAAAGAACTCGCTTTGGCCAATGCCCTGCGGTATTTCCCCGCTGCCCAACATGAGACCTTGGCCCCGGAGTTTGCAGCAGAGCTCAAAGCCTATGGCCGCATCTACATGTACCGGTTCATGCCACGTTACGCCATGCATGCGCGCCCCATGGATGCCTACCCTGCCAAGACCCCTCAAGCGGCAGCCATCATGCTCATGATCCAGAACAACCTGGACCCAGCGGTGGCGCAACACCCCGAAGAGCTGATCACTTATGGAGGCAACGGTGCCGTCTTTCAAAACTGGGCCCAATACCGGTTGGTCATGCACTATTTGAGTGAAATGACCGACGACCAAACCCTGGTGATGTACAGCGGGCACCCACTGGGCCTCTTCCCTTCACACCCTGGCGCACCCCGCGTGGTGGTCACCAATGGCATGGTCATTCCAAACTACAGTGCCGCCGATGATTTGGAGCGTATGAACGCATTGGGCGTGAGCCAATACGGTCAAATGACCGCAGGGTCGTACATGTACATCGGCCCTCAAGGCATTGTGCATGGCACCACCATCACCGTGCTCAACGCTGGTCGCCGACTGGATCCCGAAAACCCCACACTCGCAGGCAAGCTCTTTGTCACCGCTGGTCTGGGGGGCATGTCGGGCGCCCAACCCAAAGCCGGGAACATCGCCGGTGTGGTTTCCGTAACGGCAGAGGTGGACCCCGTTGCCGCGTGGAAGCGCCACGAGCAAGGGTGGGTTGACCACGTTGTAGAAGACGTCGCAGAGCTCGCAAACCGTGTTCGTGCATCCATGGAAAAACAAGGATGCCGTGAGCTATGCCTATTTGGGCAATGTGGTCGACGTATGGGAACACTTCTACGAGGCCGGCATCCACATCCACCTCGGGTCTGACCAAACCTCCTTGCACAACCCTTGGGCAGGCGGTTACTATCCTGTAGGCCTGCCCTTTGAAGCTGCCCAAAAGATGATGGCCGAAGACCCTGACCAATTCAAGGAGTGCGTTAAGCAAAGCCTGCGCCGGCACACCACTGCCGTCAACCAGCATACGGCGAGAGGGACCTACTTCTTTGACTACGGCAACGCCTTCCTCTTAGAAAGCTCGCGCGCCGGGGCTGACATCATGGCCGATGACGGGGAAGCATTCCGCTACCCGAGCTATGTGCAAGACATCATGGGGCCTATGTGCTTTGATTATGGCTTCGGGCCCTTCCGTTGGGTTTGCGGCTCAGGAGACCCTACCGACCTCGACAAAACCGATGCCATCGCTTGCGAAGTGCTGGAGGACATGATGGCCGAAGCCCCTGCAGAAATCAGGCAGCAAATGGCCGACAATGTGCAGTGGATTCGCGGCGCAAAGGCCAATAACCTCGTGGTCGGCTCCCAAGCCCGCATCCTATATGCCGATGCGGAAGGCCGCATGCGGATTGCCAAGGCGTTCAACACGGCCATTTCCAATGGCAGCCTGTCTGGGCCAGTGATTCTCGGCCGTGACCACCACGATGTAAGCGGAACGGACTCTCCGTATCGCGAGACCTCCAACATCTATGACGGCTCTGCTTTCACAGCCGATATGGCCGTCCAAAACTTTGTGGGAGACGCCTTCCGCGGTGCCACTTGGGTGTCCCTTCACAACGGAGGAGGCGTCGGCTGGGGCGAAGTGATCAACGGTGGATTCGGCATGCTCCTCGACGGGTCAGCTGAAGCCGAAGCCAAGCTCACCTCCATGCTCCACTGGGATGTCAACAATGGCATTGCCCGCCGCAGCTGGGCCCGCAATGACGAAGCACAATTTGCCATCCGTCGGGCCATGGAATCAGAGCCTAAATTGAAAGTCACCTTGGCTCAAAAAGCCGATGCCGACCTCGTCCGTCGGGCCCTCTCTTAATGGAACACTACCAATCCCGCTGGACTGCTAAAGACCAGTCAACAGCGCCACTGCCTCCCTTTCCTTGGGCAGGGCACCATTTCGAAGAGTGTCATTTTGAAGGGCTCGACCTGAACCACTCAGATTGGCGGGACGCGCGCTTTGAGCGTTGCACTTTTCAATCGTGCTCATTGTCAGAAGTGCGGCTCACCAATGTGCGGTTCCACGGTGTCACGTTTACAGATTGCACGTTGAACAAGGTCCGTTGGACCACCCTACAGCCTTCCTTTATGTCGTTCACATTGGAACGCTGCAAAGCCCCACTGTGTGACTGGGAGGACATGGACCTGAAGGGCATGAAGCTCGAACATACCGACCTGAGCGGGAACAACTTCTCGGGCGCCGATGCGCGCGAGACCTCTTGGACAGAGAGCCGATTGCGCGATGCCATTTTCCAAAGGACCGATCTGCGCGACGCGGACTTTAGAAGTGCCACAGAGTGGACCATCGACCCTTCCGATAACCGACTTCGAGGGGCCAGGTTTGACGCCAATGACCTCATTGGGTTGGTCAAGGCATTGGGAATCCGCATCGATTGACCGCCACCCTCAGCTAAAGACACACAGGAAACGTTTTAACAAGCATTTCGTTTCCAACAGGCGTTTTTCAGGGTACTTTTGCGCCCCGAAACCGTTGCACATGACGACCGTCACACAAGGTTCGAACAAAGAAACACGCGTTCTCGAGCTGCTTACAGGCTGTGAGCATGCCTTTCGAAAGTTTGGGGTCCGCGCCGTGAGCATGGACGACCTGGCCTCCCAACTGGGGGTCTCCAAAAAGACCTTGTACCGTTATTTCAAAGACAAGGCCGACTTGGTGCTCCAAGTCTTCAATCAAGCCTGTGAACGCCAAAAGGCGCGCACCGAAATCTTATCAGATGGGGGATTCAACGCCATCGATGCCGTCATCGCAGTGATGGAATATTTCCAGAGTGAACTCCGGGAAATGCACCCCAGCATGCTGTTCGACCTACAGAAATATTACCCCGAAGCCATGAATCGGCTCCACACACACAAGATGGTGGCCATGCAAGGGTACCTGCTACGCAACATCGAACGCGGACAAACAGAGGGCTTGTATCGGGCAGATTTCGATGCCAAGCTCGTCTCTCGCTTGCACATGGCCATGGTTCAAACCATGACCGACCCTTCGACGATTCATGAGTTTGGCAGGCCCTTGTCCGAACTCCAAAAGGAATTGCACACCTACCACCTCAGGGGCATCGCAACGGATCAAGGACTGGAATACCTCCGTCAACGCAACAACACCCTGTGAACACGCCAACCACAATGCGTACACTCCCACTATTGTCCATCTTT
>Ga0206130_10004988_pt1 | contig 15979 bp, 17 predicted proteins | sample Helgoland_Spring_9_FD_148637 | JGI IMG/M metagenome (GOLD analysis project Ga0206130, IMG submission 148637) | Pelagic subsurface seawater microbial communities from Kabeltonne, Helgoland, North Sea - Helgoland_Spring_Bloom_20160512_1 | ecosystem: Environmental > Aquatic > Marine > Epipelagic ... | reverse complement strand
CGGGCCTCCATAAGTCGACGCAGGACGATGAAGGCTTCCGGCAGGTTCCAGTCAGCCAGCGGTGCGGCCTGATCAAGCGCATTGGTCTTCTGCTCGATCAGCGCCAGTTAATGCAGCGGGTCATAGATGTAATCCTCCTTCTCCCAAGACCGCGCGTGACGGGCGATGACCTCAGCCCCGCAGGCAATCACCACCTCATGCACATAGCCCCGCACCAGAACCTCCTGATGACCGTAGGCAGTCGGAACCGAATAATCGTTGCTGCGGTACCGCACGAGAGACAGCGAACTCACACGAACAGGTTGCTTGTCGCAGGCGTTATGACTTGCTGGATGACGACTGCACAGATTGAAAAATGAGAGCAAATAAGGTTCTCTTTGAGGATTTAGAGTGACGATTAACAAAGTAATCATAGCGGCTGTAATCCCTTTGTCTGCCTGCCAGAAGTACTACTCCATGGCCCGTAATTTGACTAATGCATCAGGTGCAAACGGAAGTGTATCTGGCAGCGTTGTGAACCGCCCCCAGTTTGCCGGAGGCTCCAAAGTAAGTATTGATGGGGCCTATGGAAAAAAGTAACAGAGCCAATCGATTTTCGACTGAAGTGCGTGCCCGCGCGGTTCGGATGATTTTGGAACATGGACACGCGTATGCCAATCAATCGGCGGCGATCATGGCGATTGCGCCGAAGATTGGATGTGGCAGAGACACGCTGCGGCGTTGGATTAAGCAATCCGATATCGATAGCGGCCGCAAAGAAGGACAGACCTCAGATGAGCGCGCCCAGATCAAGGCGATGGAGCGCGAGATACGAGACCTGCGCCAAGCCAATGAGATCCTCAGAAAAGCGTCAGCATATTTTGTGCAGGCAGAGCTCGCCCGCCCCTTCAAACGATGATTGCCTTCATAAAAGAGCATCGCAAAGACTTGGGTGTCGGGCCGGTTTGCAAGGTTTTGCCAATCGCCCAATCCACATTTTATGCGCATGTAGCGATCGCCCGAGACCCTGACTTGGCGTCGGATCGCGCCAAACGGGATGTGGATCTGAGCCTTGAAATCAAGCGTGTCTGGGATGAAAACAATCAAGTCTACGGCATCCGAAAGGTCTGGCATCAATGACAGCGTGAGACGTTCACGATCGCCCGCTGCACTGTGGCCAGGTTGATGAAACGCCTTGCTATCCATGGCGTTATTCGCGGGAAGGTGAAGAACACAACCGTCCCGGATAAGGGCCAACCATGCCCAAAAGACAAGGTGAACCGGAAGTTCCGAGCGCCTGCGCCAAACATGCCATGGGTCAGCGACTTTACTGACGTCTCGACCTGGCAGGGGTTCGTCTGCGTTGACTTTATCATCGATACCTTCGCGGATAAGATCGTGGGTTGGCGTGTTTCCAGCTCGCCAAAGACAGACTTTGTACTGGATGCACTGGATGCGCTGAATGCAGTGGAACAAGCCCTGCATGATCGCCGCCCCGTTCATCAAGGTGGCCTCACTCACCACTCCGACCGCGGCGGGCCATATTGTCCATTCGCTATACCGAGCGATTGGCGGATGCTGGCATCGATCCCTCGGTGGGCAGCGTTGGCGGTCCCTATGACAACGCCTTGGCCGAGAGCCTCAACGGTCTGTACAAGGCAGAAGTCATTCACCGGTTAGAACCTTGGAAAACCCTGGCCGCTGTCGCACGGGAAACCCTCAAATGGGTCGATTGGTTCAACAACTGTCGCCTGCTTGGACCCATCGGATATATCCCGCCATCCGAGGCTGAAGAGAGGTACTATGCACAGTTCAACACATTAGATATGGTCGCATAACATGAAGTAATCAGCCTCCGGCAAACAAGGGGCGGTTCATAAAGCTGATACCTGTGGGGTTCGACTGTGCCGCAATATGCCGTGCCACGATCTATCAAAATACGCAGAAGTGGGATACTTTTTCATCAAAACGGGACCACTTGGTCATTGAGCATGTCAGCAGCGGTAATCGCCATTTTCTAAATGTACAATTTGATTATAATAACGCGGCTGCCGGCATCCACAAAGGTTTGTTTGTCTGTACGGCCAACACCGTTAATAATGCCTATAAAACAGGTGTCTCATGACCCCAAATATCTTGGGTAGTGGGTTTTGATTTCCCCTGCCGCCTCACGGTTGGATTTTGCTTTCTCAAGCGCCACGAATTGGGTTTCCGTTAAAACGATACCGTCTTGGGCGGAAGGCACTTTCAAGACTTTAAGGCGCTAATTCATAGTCTCAAGGTCGCTACGCAACCAAATTGATCGCCCCCACCACGCGAGATACAATCCCCTGTGGCAGAAGCTCTTGGGACGCGCGCAACTGCCCAAGGGCTGGGTTTTCAATCGTAAGATCAGTCATGGAACATTCGACATGCTCTGGAACACGCTTGCGCAGGATTGATTTCTTACGGCTGATCTCAGGCAACGCCTGTTTGCCACTGTTCTCATAGCGCATCTTAAAGTGGTAAAAGCTGTCGCGTGAGTATCCCATTGTTTTGAACGCCGCACCTACGCTGCCAAGCTGATTTGCCAATTCTAAAACGCCAAGCTTGGGCTTGATCAGTTTGACTTCGATGTTAGTCATGTCTCCAAACCATTTTGTTTAAATATACAAAATTGTCAGATCAAACCTCATTCATTACAGACTAGAACTGTTTGAGCGTTAGTATGCTCCGATAATCCGGAGCAGTTTCAGGTTCTTTGTGCTTTTCAGATTTGTCAGTTGTCGCTTGGGCTGGGGCCTCTACTTGCTCAAGCGCATTTTGGAATGTGCCAGCGTCTGAAACTGCTTTAGCGCGCCGAGTTTGGGGCTTTGTTTGATGTCTGTTGATGCGGTCAAATTGAATAAACATAGTCTACTCCTTGTGCGATTGCGCTGTTTTACTCTCCTAATACGTCAACGATTAATGAACGCAATAATTGTGCCAAAGTGAAATTTATTTTTGTGGGGTTGTATTTTTTCTGTTGTCTGAATTTGATCGTAAAGTGATGGCAGACTTCAGTCCTGTTGGGACTAACTGCAGTGATGTGGCAATTATTGAACGCGGTCAACTTAGTGTAAGGTACTTCGAGCCTTTGGATTGCACGCGTGCGAAGCGCTGAAAAGCCTTTTATCGGTCAGCATTGAGCTGTGGCGACCCAGTGTCTCGAGTGCATAGAAAACACGTTCGTTTGTGCCATCTTATGCCGATCTTCGGGTCGCACTTTGAACTGATGCATTATTTATATGCACCTAGGTTGGCGTTCAGCGATGATTTGACGCTTTCACACTGGCTGTATGGCAGTGCTCACAATATGTGAAGGCCTGACCGTGTTGTCGACAGTTGAGGCGATTATGGGTTTGTTTTGACAACATTCCAAAATGATCCTGATTTTTGACTTTCTATTATCGAGCGCCCTTTGTTTTCACAGATTGCATCCCCAGTACTGATTGACATGTTGGGGGGAACTGAGATTGCCTCATCCCAAAGCACAGTATTGGTTCTGTACAACTGGCAGACCACGGTTCCGGATTGCGTGATAACTGATACAGGGGCTGTGGTGTAATTAGCGGGATCTACACATCCCGCTAGCGTCGCTCCACAGGCTGTTGCGACAACCAGATTGAATAAATTTTTCATAAGTCTTCCTTAAGTAATGTTCTCGCAATATCAAATTTTTTCCGGCAGGATCTCACCGATAAGTTTGAGGCGACATGGAATTGGTTTGTTTTTTATTTTCAATAAACTGAGATCTTTTAGGTGGTACGATTAACTTAAAAATACTAAAATCCATGCCAAGATAGGTCATGCAGCGTAGAACAGTCAAGCTGTCATAGCGAAAAACTTAAAGCTTAGTTAATAGGTTCTTGTGGTGAGCTGGGCCGCCGTTCAAAATATTTTGGATTTTGAGAGCAAGGCTTTTGACATCAAATCCTTTTTTTTATGAGATTACATGACAAAGCTATGCCAATTCCTCGACCTAAAAGTTGTATCTCGCTCTGATTTTTTGCGATGCGGCATGTCGTGTGGGCTGTGGTCGTTGCTAGATTCCGTAGCGGCCGCTTATCACAGAAGTGGTCTCTGAGGTGAGCTTGCAACTGAAAAGAGTAGGGCTGCGCGCTCGATGGTTTGCGTTTCACCAGCTTCCTGAACCGGCTGAATAAAACACTTTTTGTCATTAAATTTGGCTGTGGTGCTCAGTTGGGCTCGATGCCAGAAATGGCAGCTTTATGTCGGTTTGGGGTCTGAATCTGGCAAGTTTTATTGGTTTTGTAGAGGGTTTTTTAATTACATTAAAGAATGCCGTTTTTCCGGGCAGCTCTGATTGGAATGCCACTTTATTATCCTGAATAGGTTTGGAGGGTTCCGGTTGTCATAGATTTTACAGTATTTTATTGATTTACTATCAATTTAATATTATTAATGTTGGGAATATAATTTGAATGTAGCAACTTAGTAACGTAGGTTGGGATGCTTGGCGTGGTGGGTATATGGTTAAATAAAGAAGCCTTTAATTCGATGCCTTTTAGGAAAAATTTTGGATGCTTGCCTTACCTGAAATCGTTAAAGCATGCTTTCCAAGCAAGTATTTTATCCCGTTCAAGCCGCAAAAGTCGGTGTGCATGTCTTGGTATGAGAGTGTTTTAAAACTAAATGTCAAATAGGGGTACGGGACGTGAGTAAGCGAATCTGTATTATTGGGGCTGGCCCCTCTGGTCTTGCGCAATTGCGAGCGTTTCAGTCGGAGCCGGGGGGGCGTTCACCGGACTTGGAAGTCGTGTGCTATGAAAAGCAGGCTGATTGGGGGGGGCTTTGGCGGTATTCGTGGCGGACAGGCACCGATGAATATGGTAATCCGTGTCACGGGTCTATGTACCGGTACCTTTGGTCGAATGGTCCCAAAGAGGGATTGGAATTTGCCGATTACACCTTTGAAGAACATTTCGGCAAACCGATCGCATCTTACCCACCACGCGCCGTACTGCTTGATTATATTGAGGGGCGTGTCAAAAAGGCAGGGGTGCGGGATGCCATCCAATTTAACACAATCGTGCGCGATGTGCGTGCGGTCGGTGACGGCTTTGAGGTAACTGTGCGCGATTGCCTGCTTGATCTCGAAGCAACAGAAAGTTTTGACCACGTTGTCGTTGCATCGGGGCATTTTTCTGTCCCAAACGTGCCACATTATGAAGGTTTTGAAAGTTACAATGGTCGTATTCTACATGCCCATGACTTTCGAGAAGCCCGTGAATTTACCGATAAAGACATCTTGATCTTGGGCACGTCCTATTCGGCCGAGGATATCGGATCCCAATGCTGGAAGTACGGGTGCAAGTCCGTAACTGTTGCGCACCGGACGGCCCCGATGGGGTATGATTGGCCCAGTAACTGGCAAGAGGTGCCGGCACTGTCGCATGTAACTGGACGGACGGCGCATTTTATCGATGGCACGTTGAAAGATGTGGATGCGATTATTCTTTGCACTGGCTATAAGCACCACTTCCCGTTTTTGCCGGATGATCTTAGGTTGAAAACGCCGAACGTTTTGGCCTCGGATGACCTGTACAAAGGTGTGGTGTGGTCTCAAAATCCAAACTTATTTTATCTGGGAATGCAGGATCAGTGGTATACGTTCAACATGTTCGATGCTCAGGCGTGGTATGTGCGCGATATTATTATGGGACGAATTGTGGTGCCGGATCTTACAGCGCGGCAGAGCGATGTGGCGCAGCGGCAGGCTGAAGAGGCCGCATTGGCCGATGATTATGCCTGCATCGCCTATCAGGGTGCTTATACGCAAGAGCTGATAGATGAGACAGATTATCCTTCCTTTGACATCGAGGCCGCGAACAAGGCGTTTTACGAATGGAAAAAATATAAGAAAAAGGGTATAATGGAGTTTCGCAACCATGGTCACGTAAGCCCTATGACGGGGACGAAAGCGCCGGCTCATCACACTGTTTGGGCGGATGCGTTGGATGATAGTCTCGAGAATTATCTGAAAGGTGGATAACGCGCAGGAAAAAGGAAGGAGACAGTAAGGTAAAAGCTTAAAAACGCTGTGGTAAATTTTGATTCTAACTTCAATCGCTTCATGTGTGTTTCGTTCGCATTTGGTTGGTCAATCATATGTGCCAAAAGTGTACCAAATTACAGAAGATTCAAATTGTACATTATAAATATAAATTAGTTTGGAAAAAAAGTTGTAATTGTAGTTTATCTGGCCAATATGAAACTGGAAGAGTTTTACTGATAAATATTTTGGTTTAAAATTGGTATACTTTTGGGGCGCCGTTTGGGAAGGGATAATATATGAAAAATTCCAAAAACAAGGCGTTAATCGGGGGTAGGTCGTGTTTTTTAGGTTTGGCTTCGGGCTGAAAAGTTAGACAATGGGCGAAGAGCTTGGCGCAGTAGCACAACAAGATTATCTGAGGTGGCCAGTAAAATAGATAAGCAGGGACAAACCTGTGTAGACAAAAAGTAGAAAAATTGCTGCGGTCATTTGGCCGCTTTAACCAGGAGAGAAAAATGAAAAAATTAATGCGTAATGTGACAGCAGCGGCTCTGTCTTTGACTTTGGTGACAGGTCAAGCCTTTGCCAAGGATTCCAGTAAACCGATCGTGATCCCGACACATAACTGGTCAAGTCAGGTCGTGATGGCCTATGTGATCGGTGGTATTTTTGAAAACATGGGAAATAATGTCGAATACGTGCCCGCCGACACGCAGGCCGTTTATGAAGCTATTCGAAATGGGGATGTCACCATTTCGCACGAAGTTTGGCAGTCGACTTTTGGAGCCTCGTTTTACAACGCAATGGCAAAGGGTGGTGTTATTGACGCCGGCACGCACGCTGCGATGACCTTGGAAGAAATGGGCGTCCCACAATATGTGATTGACGATAATCTGTGCCCCGGCCTGCCAAATTGGGAAGCATTAAAAGACTGTCCTGAAGTCTTTGAAACCGCTGATTCAGGGGGCAAGGGCCGTTGGCTGGAAGGACCACAAAGTTGGCACGGAGATCAGATGCCTGAGCGGCTTGCTGGGCTCGGTTTGGATGACAAATACATGGTGAAGTTTGCTGGCTCTGCCGATGCGCTTTGGGCAGAACTTGCCTCAGCGAAAAAAGAGCGTCGTGGCGTTATTACCTTTAATTGGACGCCTAACTTCACAGATGCCGAAGGCTTCGTCTTTATTGAGTTCCCAGCCTATTTTGACGGATGCCGTGTTGGTGATGGTGGCGATGGTGCTTGCGGGTCTCCCAAGGGATGGCTGAAAAAAGCCGCCAACTATAAGTTCCCTAAAACACATCCGGCGGCCTATACGGCGTTTAGCAAAATATCGTTCACCTCGACCGATATTGGACAAATGGCTGCGCTTGTCGACATTGATAAAATGAGCCATCAGGATGCGGCAAAAGCTTGGCTTGCGGCCCATGAAGATGTGTGGAAGCCTTTCACACAATAAGCACCTTCTATGTTGACCCTGTAGCGCTTGGTGGTGTTACAGGGTCACCCATTATGTTCTGGGTCTTGCAGAGAGAAAAAGATTATCGCGCATGTTGGTTCTGGTTTCGTAGGCCATAAACACAAGTTTTTTATACCCCAGGGTCACTCTTGAGGTATAAATGCGCACTATTGAGTTGATTAGGAAACTTCCCATGTCTTCGCAGAACGAAGCGATTGCCGAACCAAAGCCGGTCATAAAATGTGCGTCGGTTTATAAAATTTTTGGTGAGAATTCAAAAAAGATGCTGCAACAGTCCAATGGGAATGTTGACGCTCAAGTCTTTCAGGATGCTGGCTGTGTTGTTGGCGTCAATAACGCCACGTTTAACGTGTATGAGGGCGAAATGCTTGTCGTTATGGGGTTGTCTGGATCAGGCAAGTCCACCCTGCTTAGATGTATATCGCGTCTCACGGATACCACGGCTGGCGACATTTTTATCGACGGCCAAGATTTGGTTGCGATGAACTCGAAACAATTGATCGAATTGCGCCGTAACAAAATGGGGATGGTATTTCAGAATTTTGCGCTTTTGCCGCATAAAACTGTCTTGGAAAATATAGCGTTTCCGTTACAGGTTAAAGGCTTCAGCACGGACGACAGTGTCAAACGCGCGTTTGAAATGGTCGAGTTGGTGGGGCTGAACGGGCGCGAGAATTATTTCCCAAGGCAATTATCTGGGGGACAGCAGCAGCGCGTCGGGATCGCGCGTTCGCTGGCGGTCGAGCCTGATATTTGGTTCTTGGATGAACCGTTCTCGGCGCTTGATCCGCTTATTCGCAAAGAGATGCAGGACGAATTCCTGCGGCTTCAAGGGGTGCTGAATAAGACAATTTTATTTGTAACACATGATTTTAACGAGGCGCTGCGTCTCGCAGACCGGATTGCGATAATGAAGGATGGGGTGATTGAGCAGCTTGATACTCCGGCAAACATTGTTTTGCACCCAGCCACCGAATATGTCCGAAAGTTTACTGAAGATGTGCCGCGCGAAAAAGTTCTTAAAATCGAATCGGTAATGGACCCGATTGATGACAACACTGACCTAGGGTCATTACGGGTATCCAAAAACGCAATAATTGAAACCGTAGCAGAATCTGTGCTGACCGAACACAAGCACGTTGCTGTTGTCGATGGCGCCGGCGTTATTGTGGGGGCGGTCCACGCCTCTAAAGTGATCAGTATGCTGTTTGGCAAGTCCAACCCGACAGAGATAAAGGTGTAGGGCTGGCGTATGGAATTCATTGCTAAAAATCCCAAAATTTCGCAATTTGCCGTGCTTCTTGTGGTGTTTTTTGCCCTTTATTTCAGTGTATCACCGTCTGAGACAAATATGCTCTGGAGGCTGCCATCGCTGTTTGCCAGCTTCCCCGAAGCAATCAATGTTTTTGTTGAATATCTGATGTATGATTGGATGCCGGTCGAAATCTATGATCCAGAGCTGGAAGATTATGAAGAATCTGCCCTTGTAAAAGAAGTGACCAGAGGGTTCTCTCGTGGGGTCCTTTTTTGCATTGAGTTCATTCGTGACATTTTGCTTGGTGGAGTGAAAACCATCGTTGCGTTTACCAGTTGGGATTTCGTTGGCGAAAATAAATGGGCAGTTTGGCCTGCTTTGCCGTGGACCTTTGTGTCGGGTGGTGCGATGCTGCTAGGCTATGCGCTCAAGGGGCGTGGGTTGGCGCTTTTGGCGGGATCTGCGACGGGATATATTGCTATTTTTGGGCAGTGGGAACCCGCAATGGAGACCCTGTCTTTCGTTCTTGTTGCTGCGCCAGTGTCATGTGTTCTTGGACTGCTATTTGGGGTTCTATGCTATAAAAACCGCAGTGTTGAAGCAGTGTTCATGCCGCTTTTAAACATTGCACAGACGATGCCGCATTTTTCTTATCTGGTGCCGGTGATGGTGTTCTTTGGGGTCGGCGATCATGCTGGCGCGATTGCAACGATTATTTTTGCGACGCCACCAATGATCCGTCTGACGCTTTTGGGTCTCAAGAGGGTGCTGCCAGAAGTCGTAGAAGCGGGAATGATGAGCGGCTGTACCACCTATCAACTCATGTTCAAAGTTCTGATCCCAACCGCCCGACGCGATATTTTGATCGGTATCAATCAGGTCATTATGCAATGTTTGGCGATGGCGGTCATCGCCTCTTTTATCGGTGCCAAGGGCCTTGGTTTCAATCTTTTGCTGTCGCTCAATCAACTGCGGATTGGCCAGGCTTTGGAACTGGGCATATGTATCGTTTTGATCGCGGTGGTTCTGGATAAACTGTCTCTGGCATGGGCCAATAATCAAACAGATTACTTTGCAGACCGCAGTTTTTTACAACGGTACAAAAATAGCCTTGCTCTGCTGGCGCTGTTTGTGGCCACAATAGTGTTTTCGGGCGCTGGACGCGTCCTGTTTGGCGATGGGATAAACTATTTCCACCTCATACCGCACAATAAGGGCATCACGACAGAGTTCTTTTGGCAAGCTGGCGTCGATTGGATGGTCGATAATTGGTATCAGGGTTTGCAGGGATTTAATACGGCGCTGATCAAGGGCGTCTTGATGCCGATGAAATATGCCTATTTGGGGATGCCTGTGATCGCGACCTTTGTGCTAGTGATGGGGCTTGGCTTTATTATCGGTGGTGCGAGGTCTGCGCTTACTGTCGGTGGGTTGGTGCTGTTTATCGCTTTGACCGAGTGGTGGGACCGGGCCTTAATTACGGCTTACATGACGTCATTTGCAGTGATCGTTTCAGTGATTATTGGCATCACAGTCGGGACGCTCTGCGCGCAAAACAATTTGGCGACTAAGGCGATCTTATTAGTGTGCGACACCTTTCAAACGTTTCCGTCTTTCATTTATTTAATCCCGGTGATTATGCTGTTTGGGGTCACAGACACCTCGGTTTTGATTGCTGTTATCGTCTATGCCACCATTCCTGCAACGCGGTATACGGTAGAGGGGTTGCGAAATGTGCCTCTATCGTTGCAAGATGCCGGGTCGATGTCGGGGGTCAACCGGGTGCAGAGGTGGTTGAAAATTGAATTGCCGATGGCGTTTCCACACATAATGCTAGGGATTAATCAGACGGTCATCTTTGCCTTATTTATGGTCATTATCGGCGCGATGATTGGTACCGATGATCTGGGCCAATATATTCTAAAGGCGCTTTCGGATAAAAACGGAATTGGCAATGGGCTCATGCTTGGCTTGTGCGTTGCCTTTATAGGCTTGGCTGTCGATCATCTGATCGTCACTTGGGCCAATCAGCGAAAGGCAATATTGGGGTTGAACTAATGGGTGTAAATCCAGTTTTCGAAGTTCCTTGGGAACGCAAAGGCGTCATCGCACCGGGCTTGCCGATCTTGCCACACGGGACCGAACGGCACCCGGTGCCGGGGGGAGGGTCACGCGCCTTGGCGGTTTCGAAAGGCGATATGATTTCTGTACTTGACCGAGAAGGTCTTCAACCGGGCGAGATCGTGTTTTTCGCGCCAGACCGAAGGTCTGATGCAGCGATGCTGGGCACGGTTGGCAAGGGACGGCCCGAGGCTACAATCGCAACGCTTGCCAACGGGTCTCTATCGGGAAAAAAGGTGCTTAAAGCACTGGATACGGCCAAGTTTGACATTGGAGCGGGCGATGCAATCGGGCTGTTTCAAGAGGGATCTTGCCCTGGCGATATAGAAAATTTCACCGCGCTTTGCGACGGTTTGCTCATTGTTGCCGCTCCCGGTGGCCCGATGCAGCCCCAAGCGCAGGATGCTCCAACCGAATTAATCCTTTATATCCGCAGGGCTAACCCGGCGATTGGCAAGCCCGATGTTGGACCACCAGATCCTTTGGCTGATCCGGTATTGGACTTCAATATTCAGCCCGGAAACGCCACTGCTTATGAGGTCAAAGCGGGTCAGTATATTCAGATCCTCGATGTAAAAGGTCGCGAGTGTTCGGACTTTCAAGCGTTTTCGCGGCGTGCGTTGGATAAGGGTATAGAGCGCGATATCGACCCAACCACCACGCGAACGCTGATGGGCGCGCTCTATCCTAGCCCGGGAATTTTCAGCAAATATTGGTCTGTGGATCAAGAGCCTTTGGTCGAAATCGTGCAAGACACCTGTGGTCGTCATGACACGTTTGGTTTGGCTTGCACCGCGCGGTATTATGAGGATCTGGGTTACCCTGGACATGCCAATTGCTCGGACAACATGAATATCGATCTGGCAAGATATGATATCAAACCTCGGGGGGGGTGGCCGGCGATCAACTTTTTCTTCAATACGATGCTGGATGACACTAACGCCATCGGTATGGATGATCCGTGGTCACGACCGGGGGATTTTGTGTTGCTGCGGGCGGTGTCGGATCTGGTTTGTATCTCGACGGGTTGTCCCTGTGATATCGATCCGGCGAACGGCTGGAACCCGACCGATATTCAAGTGCGCACCTATAAAGCAACTGAAGAGTTTAACCGCTCGATTGGCTATAGAAAATCTGCGGAGGCGGATGTGGAAGATACAAAAAAAACAGCGTTTCATGATTGTTTCGCGCGTCATACGCGTGATTTTGTCGAATATAACGGCTATTGGCTGGCCAATCAAATGTCTAATCATGGGGCTATTGATGAATATTGGGCTTGCCGAGACAAGGTCGCGGTGATGGATTTGTCGCCACTGCGCAAATATGAAGTCACCGGCCCAGATGCAGAAGAACTGATGCAGCTTTGTGTTACCCGAAATATGAAAAAGCTCGCGGTGGGTCAGGTGGTTTATACTGCGATGTGCTATGAGCATGGCGGCATGATCGATGATGGCACCGTGTACCGTTTGGGCGATACTAATTTTCGCTGGGTTGGTGGCAATGATACCTCAGGATTATGGCTGCGCGAGCAGGCGACCAAACGTGGGCTGAATGCTTGGGTGCGCTCATCGACCGACCAGTTGCACAATATCGCAGTACAGGGGCGGTACTCGCGCGAAATTTTGTCAGAAGTTTTCTGGACAGCGCCCACTCAGGCCACCATAGACGAACTGGCGTGGTTCCGGTTTGCGGTTGCCCGCCTCGGCGACGTCAGCGGTCGGGCGGTGGTCATCTCGCGTACGGGTTATTCGGGGGAATTGGGGTATGAGATTTTCTGCCACCCCAAAGATGCGGTTGAAATCTTTGACGCGGTCTGGAAAGCTGGAGAGCCGTATGGAATGACCCCTCTGGGTCTGGCTGCGCTGGATATGCTGCGGATCGAGGGCGGGTTGATTTTTGCGGGGTCGGAATTTGACGACCAGACCGATCCGATGGAGGCCGGGATTGGCTTTACGGTGCCGTTGAAATCGAAACTGGATGATTTTATTGGCCGCAGCGCGATCGAAGAACGCAAAGCGCATCCGCACCGCAAACTTGTCGGCTTTGAGATCGAGAGCGGCACGGTGCCGTCCCCGGGCGATTGCGTGCGGGTCGGCAAGGCGCAGGTAGGCGAGATCACTTCGGCCATGCGCTCGCCGATCTTGGGCAAGGTGATTGCCTTGGGTCGGGTTGCCATTGCCCATTCTACACCGGGTACCCAGATTGAAATCGGTCAGTTGGATGGCCAGCAAAAGCGGCTCAAGGCCGTTGTTTCGGCGTTCCCGCATTTTGACCCGACAAAAGAGCGTGTGAAAGGCAATTATAGCTAAGGCGGTTGTCGACTTATATTCTAGGGCGGCGCTTAACATGATTTAGCGCTGATCCCCGGGTTCACGCCTTTATATTTTAGCAGCGAAGGAGGCTGGCCTATGCATATATTGGTTCTTCAGCATGCGGTGGTGGAACACCCTGGTATTTTCCGATCTTTTTTAGCCCGTGATGGTCACAGTTATGATGCGGTGGAACTGGATCAGGGCGAGGTATTGCCGGCGCTTGACGCCTATGACGCGCTGTGGGTGATGGGTGGCCCAATGGACGTTTGGCAAGAGGCCGCGCATCCGTGGCTAAAGCCGGAAAAAGCCCTGATAAAAGAGGCGGTGCAGATCCGCAAAATGCCGTTTCTGGGGCTGTGTTTGGGCCACCAGCTGTTGGCAGAAGCGCTGGGTGGCCGTGTCGGAAAATCCAATGTGCCGGAGGTGGGGGTCATGGAGGTGTCCTTGACCGCTGAGGGCGCGGAAGCCCCTATTTTTGCAGATCTTCCCCAACAGTTTCAATGCCTGCAATGGCATTCAGCCGAGGTTACCGCGATGCCTGCTGGTGCGTTTTGTCTGGCCGCGTCTGCGGCCTGCGATGTGCAGGCGATGCAATGGGGCACGCATGCGTTCTCGGCGCAATTCCATATGGAATTGGAGGCAGACACAGTGCGCAATTGGGCCAAAATTCCTGAATATGCAGCGGCGCTCGGGGCAGGGGGCGCTGATCGCATGGAAGCTGATGCCGCGGCCCATATGGCAATATTTAACCAGATGGCCGAAAGGCTGTATAACAACTGGATGGCAATAAACTCTTGAAAGGGGATGCCGCCTGAAATTCACGGGGTGATTTTAAGACTGGGTTGTTATGAAAAGTTTATGGATATCGAGACGCTTAAGCCATGGTGCTGGGCGTCAGCGCACCACAGGGTTAACCAGCAGGGTCGTCTGTTGCCAAAGGCCTGATCTATCTCAATTCGTGGTCAAATCGGGATCGGTGGGTGTGTTCTCAACTGATGCAGACAGCGCAGCCTGAATTATTTACACTTTGGTTTTCGCGGTGGGGAGACCTTGTAGATTTTGATCTTGTGCCTGTTGATTAATGCGATGATGCACGTGTGTTTTGCGCACCCGATAGCGTCGAAAGTCCCGTTCAGGGATGTTAAAAAACGCTGCGCCACATCGCTTTGTGCAGGCTGAAAAATACACATGTCTCATAACGCGTGCGCACTAGTGTCCAAACGCGGGCTTGGTGAGATGGTTGCATGCCCAGTTTGCGCAACATCGAAATTGAAGCCGCATTTTTAAACTGTGCCCCTGCGATCACTTGCTTGATGTCCCAGCTCTCAAATGCAAAGGTGATCATGGCTCTGGCAAGTTCAAATGCAAATCCTTGCCGTTGAAAATCCTCTCCACTTCAATAACTGAAGTGGGCACTGTTTTCTGGGTCCTGCCGCAATTGCAGCAGGTGCCAGCCGATAATCTGTCCGGTCTGATTTTCACAGATGACAGCAGGAAAGCCCAAGCTAGCGCTTGCCGTTTCAAGATATGACGCGATGTTTGCCTGCGCCTGCTGAGGGGGCCTTGGACAAGGTCAATGTGCCATCCATTGGCTGATCTGAGCTGTTATAAAACTGAATAGAGTATCAGCATCCGACAGTTTACAACTGCGGATACCCAAACGCCGGGTTCTAAAACTAATCTGGGTCAGATCCATCAGGGCCTCTTACAAATACAATTTAAAAGCTGTTAAATATAGTTTAAATTTATTTTAAATTGCATGATATTGAAATGCCAAAAATGGGATTGGGTATCAGACTATGTCGCGACGCAAAACCCTTGCTTTGATCGGGGGTGGCACCGTGCTTGCGGCGGTGGGTGCCGCTGCAGTCGGTTTTGTGACCACACGTACGCCCCACACGGCGCTGGCGCCATGGGAAAAGGCTGGCGGCTATGCCGATCTGTGAAAATGGGCGTTATCTTATGCAATTTTGGCCCCAAGTGCCCACAATCGGCAGCCTTGGCTGATTGGTTTAGCTGGTGATGATACGGTCATCGTATGGCGCGACCGATCCCGTGATCTGCCGCATACCGATCCGTTTCATCGTCAGTTGGTGATCAGTTTGGGGTGTTTTTTGGAACAGATGCAGATTGCCGCCGCTGAAAAACACATCGGTGTGCGTTTTACCCTCTATCCCGCAGGAGAGGACGGGCCTGTTGCCGTGGCCGTCTTTGAGCAGGGGCCGTCACGCCAGACCCGTTGTTTGCTGCGATACTCGACCGCAGGACCTGTCATGAGCCGTTCACCGATCAACCGTTGGCATCAGCGACGGCAGAGAAATTGCAAAATTATGCCACGCTTGTCCTTGACCCTCAGCGGGTGGCTGCGTTGAAAAAAATCGCATTGCAGGCGTGGCGCACTGAGGCCTTTCATCCCCCAAGCTGGAACGAAAGCGTTGATTTGATGCGGTTTGGCAAGGGTGAGATCAATGCTAACCCCGATGGCATTGATTTGGGCGGTCCCTTTCTCGAAACCTTGATACTGTCTGGTATATTGACACGGGCCGGTCAGACAGACCCCGCCAGCAGCGGGTTTAAATAAACCATTGCAGTCTATGACAATATGCTGGGCGCGACGCCGGCGTTTGCGGTGGTGACAACGCCGGCTAACAGCCGGCTTGATCAGATTGCGGTGGGTCGACGGTGGGTGCGGCTTCATCTTGCGGCCACGGCATTGGGGGTGTCAGTACATCCTGTTTCGCAAGCGCTACAAGAATATCGTGAAATGGCCAAACACTATGACGCGGTGCATGATATGTTG
>Ga0206130_10004984_pt1 | contig 15983 bp, 5 predicted proteins | sample Helgoland_Spring_9_FD_148637 | JGI IMG/M metagenome (GOLD analysis project Ga0206130, IMG submission 148637) | Pelagic subsurface seawater microbial communities from Kabeltonne, Helgoland, North Sea - Helgoland_Spring_Bloom_20160512_1 | ecosystem: Environmental > Aquatic > Marine > Epipelagic ... | reverse complement strand
AAATGAGGGCATGACATGATTGGACTGCCTGCATTTATTTCTTCGGAAACGGAGCTAAAAAGAGGAGTTACCCTGTTGGAGGCAAGTGCAGGGACAGGAAAAACATTCGCTCTTGCCCGGATATTTTTGCGACTCGTGGCCGAACAAGGGCTGGAAGTGGGTAAGATTCTGACCGTAACTTTTACCTCGGCAGCCACAGAAGAATTAAGAGATCGCATCCGCTCTCTTTTGGTCGAAGCGTATGATACTTTACAGAAAGATCCTAGGGATGGGGAAGACCCCACTTTTTCCATGCTTCGCTACCTGGAAGGTGTTGATGTGAATGAGTGTATTCGACGCATTAGACTGGCAATCATTTGCTTTGATGAATCGATCATTAACACAATTCACGGCTTTTGCAATCGGGTCCTTACTGAAAATTCTTTCGAGACCCATTCGCTTTTTGAGGTTGAGCTCGACAAGGCAGCTGATGATCTAACCACCGAGGGGGTGGAGGAATATTGGCGGCAGAAATTTGCATCTGTTCATCCAGTAATCGCTGCCGCCGCATCCACCCAAAAAGTGAAGGCCAAGGATATGGCTAAGTTTTTTAATGGGTTACCCCGCACCCAAGAGTATGAATTTGGTTTTGATCAGCACCTCGATGGGCCCAAGGTGGTGGAGGCACTTATTCATAACTTTGAACTTCTTGCGTCTTCCTGGTTGTCGGATAAGGAGGAGTATGTCGACTATGTGAGTAATTGCATTGGAAAGAATTCTCGAGCCCACAAGAATATCGACAGGCATGTAATTATTCTAAACAAGGTTTTATTAAATAACGAACCATCTCCCATTGGCATTGAAATTTTAGGTGACATACGGGCTTCAAGCCTGAGACCTAAGGTTGCATTCAAGGACAGAGGTAAGCCAGAGTTTGCAAACGCAGTGGAAAACTTTTGGCTCAGCCTTGAAAGATTTGGCACATCGGTTCGTGTGGATTGTGTCAGCTATCTTGAAACAAAGATTGGTATGTGGAAGGCAAAACGTGGTCTACTCTCATTTGATGACTTATTAAGCCTAACCGCCAAAGCAGTAAAGAATAGTGGCGTTGACGGAGATGTTCTAAGAGGGCAGTTGCGGGCCTCTTTTGACGCCGCTCTCATTGATGAATTCCAGGATACTGATCCCGTGCAATTTGATATTTTCAGGGAATTATTTGCAAAAACCAATACCCATTGGCTTTATTTAATCGGAGATCCCAAGCAGTCAATTTATCGGTTTAGAGGTGCAGATCTGGAAGCTTATTTTGATTTCGCGAAAAAAACAAAGGCGGTTAAATATTCACTTGATACCAATTACCGAACGGTTTCGCCCTTGGTTGAGTCAGTGAATGCTTTCTTTGATCAAGCTGAAAGTCCTTTCCTTCATGCCAACCTTCCATTTGCCTCCGTTAATCCGAATATGGGAGGCTCCGCAGACAAGGAAAAAATTTACCTAGAGGGTGGGCACACTAAACCCGCTTTCATCATCCGTGAATTGGACTGCGGGAAAGAAAAGGAACTGAGTGCAGCAGAGGCAAGGATAGCTATTCGAAAAGATATGGCCACTGAGATCCATCGGATACTGCAAGACGGTTCCATCGGTGAGCAACCGGTGCGCTGTCAGGATATTGCGGTTTTGGTGCGAAGTAATCATGAAGCCCGTGAGGTTTGGGAATTTTTTAGAAAGCAAAAATTACCAGCCGTTGTTTTTACAGATCTCAGCCTTTTTGAGGCCCCCGAAGCCAGAGAACTACTTTGGGTTCTTGAAGGGTTAATTAACTCCCGAAGTGAGAAAGCTATCAAGCGGGCTTTGGCCACAGGTTTACTGGGAATGACGGGGAAAGATTTTCAATTGTGGCAGGAACAGTCTGGGGAGTGGGATAAATGGGTGGGTAGGTTTCGTGATCATTATGATAAATGGTGTAAGCAGGGTGTGTATGTGGCTTTACGAGAATTATTCCGCGAAACTAAAGCCATCTCTTTAAACTTAAGACGTCCGGATGGTGAGCGCAGGGTCACCAACTTCCTTCACCTTGCTGAAGTTCTTCATCAGGCAAATGCCTCAAATCCGCTATCCCCAACATCCTTAGTTGTTTGGTTTCGAACCAGGATTGAGGAAAAAGACAAGTCGTCAGACGAATATCAATTACGGCTTGAGTCTCAGTCTGAATCTATCCGAATCCTGACAGTGCATAAATCCAAAGGTCTAGAGTACCCGATTGTATTCCTGCCATCGCTTTCATTTAAAGGGCGAACCAAGGGGGGCATTTTTTCTTACCACAAGCCGGATGGTAAGCTTGTGGTGGATTTATCATCGACCGCTGATGACGAGGCTAAAGAAAAAGGACAAGTAGAACAGGAGCAAGAAGATGCCCGGGTATTATATGTGGGGCTTACCCGCTCTGCTTCCCGATGCTATATTTATCACGCACCGACCAAGGTTTCACAGGATTTGGGAATACCTGCTCAGGTACGCATAATGCATTCCTGGAGTTCTCAGGATCAAAACAGTATGGATGAAGCGGAGGGTGCTGAAGTTGAGGGCGTAACCGATGCAGTCAACTCAGTTCGGGAGGCTTCAATGGGTTGGGTGTCAAGTCTGGGGGAAGCAGCCGAGCATCAGATCTTTTCTGCAAATGAACTCCCGCCTCATGCTACCTGTGATTTCCTGCAAAATACCGAAAAAGATCATACTCTTGCAGCGGAAACATGGAATAAAGAGGTGAAAATCCCAAGTGCCAGGATAGTTGAATCCTTCAGCGGCTTGTCAAAACAGGTTGGGTTTGACGGCAGAGATCTTGATGGAGTCAGCAACCAAAAGAGCCAAGCGACAGACTTTTTCGGCGTAGAAGAATCCCCTATATTTAAGTTCCCTGCCGGGGCGAATGCGGGAAACTTCATGCACGACCTCTTTGAGCACCTTACTTTTTCGAATTCATCCGAGTGGGAAACCTTCATTAGTGATAAGCTCAAACAGCATCAATACGACTCTAGGAAATGGACGACTACGATTCTGGGTATGGTTAGTAAAGTCATGAGTACGGAGTTACACAGAGGTTTTTCCCTGCAAAAACTCCAGGAACACGACCGCTTGGAGGAGATGGAGTTTCATTTTCCGATGGTTTCAGGCTTTCTTCCCGATCTGACCAATTCACTTCCTGCAGATGGGATACTCAAGAGGTACCTTACCAGGTTGAATGAAGAAGATTTTAGGAGAATTAGAACTGATGGTTATCTCAAAGGCTTAATTGACCTTATATTTAGGGTAAACGGGAAATACTATTTGCTCGATTGGAAATCCAATAAACTTGGGGCACAAGCCCGAGGTTTTGGGCAACAGGGAGTTGAGAAAGAAATGCTTACTCATCATTATGTGCTTCAATATCATTTTTATGTGGTTGCTCTTCACCGCTTTCTGCGTAGCCGAATGATGGACTATTCATATGAAAGAAATTTTGGAGGCGTTTACTATCTCTTTGTACGCGGAATGAACCCTGGCTCAAAGAACGGAATTTTTTTTGATCTGCCTGACCCTAAAACCATTCAAGTACTAGAGGATTTTCTAATTCCCAAGAAATGAACCTCGAAATAACAGAGGAAATAACTTGGGAGCTTGATGCCCTAGCATCCGCAATTTCATCATTTTTCGAGCGAAAGGTAAAGGGAGAGCAAGGAAGAGAACTCGGTATGCTGGCTCGTGAGCTAGTCCTTAAGGCAGGTGTTGGTACCAGTCACCTCATTGAGGAAGAGGCCGTAGCAATCTGCAAGCACTGGCAGACATTACCAGCAATCGGGCCCGAGGAAGGAAGCCTGCCACTGGTTAAAACCAAGGATGGAAAACTTTATTTACGCAGATTTTTTGAATACGAAAAGCAGGTGGCTCAAGCACTCAAGTACCGCCACTCCCTTCCTCCGGTTCCAGCTTCTGAAGCTTTGATTGATTTCTTTAAGACTCACCTTGCTGATCAGGTTGACGACCAACAGGCTCTAGCTGTAGGGGTTTCCCTACAGAAGAACCTTTTTTTTCTTACAGGCGGCCCGGGCACAGGAAAAACCAGGACCATCGTGGCTATGCTTGCTTCTCATCTTCAGGCAAACCCAGATATAAATATCGCCCTGACGGCACCAACGGGAAAAGCAGCCTTTCGCCTAAAGCAGTCAGTACTGGAGGCAATCGATAGGATGAAATTGGAGGAAACAATTTGCTCGAAACTTGTGCATTCTGCTCGTTCTATGACGCTCCATCGGTTGCTTGAGTCGAAAGTTGGGTCTATTGATTTCCGCAGAAGTAAGGGGCATCCTCTGCCCCATGATCTTGTTGTGGTCGATGAAGCTTCCATGGTCGACCTGCCCCTTATGGCCAAACTATGTGATGCCATCAAGGATGATGCTAAGCTTATTCTTGTTGGTGACTCAGATCAATTAGCTCCAGTACAGGGAGGTGCTGTTTTTAATGGTTTAGTCAGGTCATCGAAGAGTAACCTTTTTCCTAAAGACGAACTTTCCCTATTGAATTCCTTTTCACATTTTGGATCAGAAGGGGGTGAAGATCATGCTCTAACCGGGACTGTCGTCTCCCTTAGTCGGGTTCACCGGCGGGAGGGCAGTCCTTCCGCTGCGGCTCTTGGAGACCTGTGCGACGCAATTCGGGATGGCAAAGAAGATAGTGCCTTGGCCATTGCAAGGGACGGTGGGAAATGTATCCGTTTTATAGATAACTTGGATGACCCCCTCATTGACCTTTCAATACACAAGGGATTTAGTACCTTCGCTTCCAGCCAATCACCATCTGACGCTCTTAGCTCACTTGGAAAATTTCGCATTCTTTGTGCCCATAACCAAGGGGGTTATGGAGTGTTGAAATGGAATACACGAGCCTATGGCTTGCTACCACTCAAGCAGTCTGGCCCCCAACCCGTTGTGGTTGGCGTGAACGATTATACACTTGGCTTGTTCAACGGGGATGACGGGGTAATCCTTGGCGACCGTGTACACTTTCATAGCGAAGAAGGTACCCGGTGTATTGCTCGTTCCAGGCTCCCCCAACATAAGCAAGGGTATGCCACAACCATACACAGAAGTCAGGGGTCTGAATTTGAAGAGACCATGATCATTCTACCTCCCGCTGACTCTCGCCTGCTCACTAGGGAACTCTTTTATGTCGCAGTGAGTCGGGCAAAAAAAGCAATCACCTTAGTTGGAGATGAAAAAGCATTTAAAACCGCCATCACCCAGAGCGAGTCATCCCGCTCTGGTGTCATTGACATGCTTTTACCGGGATCGAAGCAAAAGTAATTAACGGCTAAGCAGTCCCTTACATGCCCCTGACTCTTCAAATAAAAAGTAGTAATGATTTCTGTCTTTTCAGTCTCGGTTTATGATAAGCCAAATGTATAAGCAGTAAATTCTTTATGCTTTCATAAGTAAGATTGACATAACAAAAGCAAAGAGAATGGAAGTGTTTAATCGTCAGCACCATGACTTTATAAGAATGGAAGAACTTACCTGCTTCCCCCTTTTTTTAATAATAATATGTTCTTGCGTAATATTTTAAACTTTTTTTAACATATTTGTGGTAATGGGTGCTATATATATTCTGTATTTTCAATGAACACCCTATCTCCTCCTTGTAAAAGTTTCATTCTGGTTTGGAGTGTTTTGTGGTTAAAAGCTTTTGTTTTAGTTGCGTCACTCCATGTACTCTCAGCTGACATTGGGATAAAAGATGCCCGTTTCGAAACTTTACGAGTTGAACTTCCAGTTCTTGACGGAATAGTTTATACCGCTGAAAGGTACTCTGGGATTGATGCTGGGAAAGGTAATTTTTCTTGGGTTGGAAAGCTGACTGGTCCTCGGAGGGGATTTGTCTCTTTGGGTCGGGTAAATGATTCGGTTAACCTAATGGCCTCCTTTTCTGATTCCTCTTATTTTTATCGCGGAAAGGTAAATAACTTTACTTGGCAAAAAAAGATTTCGAAAGCAAAGCCTTGCGGAGGATGCAGGAGTATGCGGACTACAATTAAAGACCCTAGACAACGAAGAGCCCAATCACGATCCACTTGGCAGAACGGAGATGGGAACCTTATAGATTTGGTGTTTGTTTATCCGGGAGAGGTTCGTGCTGCCGCAGGTTCAACTGCTAACATTGAGGCAGCTATATTAGCTGCGGTTGGCGATGTTAATTTATGTTTTAGGAACTCCCAAATAAACTTAATTGCACGCATGGTGCACATGGAAGAAATTTCATATACACCGACCGGTATTCTTAGCACTGATTTGGATCGGCTCATCGATAAGAACGATAACTATTTGGATTCCGTTCATTCGATACGCGATCAATACAGTGGGGATATCGTAATCTTGCTTACCACGGATGGCAACCTTGGCGGTCTTGCCAGCACTCTTAGTTACCCACATCATGATTTTGAGTCATCAGCTTTTAATGTTACGGTTTGGGACCAAATGGGAGCACCTGATTTTACGCTCACACATGAGATAGGTCACAATATGGGGTGCCTTCATAATATTGAGGATACATCGAATATATCCGAATATTTTGTTTTTTCAGGCTTTAGTTACGGGAAAAGATGGGTAGACAACGGTCAGGGTTACAGGACCGTTATGTCCTATGACACAGATCCGACTACCTATGGTCAACTTATTCCATATTTCTCGAATCCAGCAGTAAACTTTGGTACGGTTGCAACTGGTGACAGTGGAATTGCAAATAATGCACAAGTGCTCATGTCAACTGCTCCCTATGTTGCTAACTTCAGGTCTTCATCCGTTCAGGGAATTGTTGCAAGCAACTATGATATCCGAGCGTATGAGGGGGATTTCTCTACCAGTTTCGGAGTTCGATTAGCAGCCAAACCGAACTCTTCAGTCACTATAAATCTCTCCAAGTCCGGAGACCCTGACTTATTTGTAGGGAGTCCTATGACATTACTCTTTGATTCTTCAAATTGGAACTTGGAGCAGACAGTACAAATTCTTGCCAAGGCAGATACAGACTTAAGTACCGGGACGGGGAACTTAATGCTTAGTGCAAGTGGAATCCCGTCCTTGAATATTCCTCTAACTGAGTTTGACTCGGGTACCACTAATCAAAGTGAATTATATCTAACTGGTGTAGTGAAAAATTCACTTGGTGCTGGCATTGGGGGGGTGTCGATTTCTTTCTCAAATAATGGAGGTTTTGAAACAACTAATTCAAGAGGGGCGTTTGTCAAACGAATGCCTATGGGGTGGTCGGGGAACATCACTTTGAGCAAAGATAACTTTAGTTTCTCTCCAGCGCAGGAAATTATTTCTACCCTTTCTGAAGATCAACTCGCTCTAAGTTTTGTCGGCACCCAACCAAATATTTTATATGTGGATGCTTCCGCATCTGGTGATAGTGATGGTTCCAGTTGGGGTAATGCATTTACTGACCTTAATGAAGCTCTTAGCTCAAGCATTCCAAATATTGAGATATGGGTTGCTCAAGGAACATATAAGCCAGGCTCCGTTCGTTCATCAAAATTTATCATTCCCCCAGGCACTCATGTGTACGGCGGATTCACTGGAACAGAGACCTTGCGTGAACAGCGTCAGGTTGCAGGCAGCCCAACCATCCTCTCGGGAGATATTGGCATCACAAGCAATGGCTCAGACAACTCTTTTCATGTAGTCCTCCCCTTGCAGGATTCGGTTCTCGATGGGTTCACCATCAGAGACGGTAATGCTAGTGAAAACTTTGGGGAGGGAGATGATCGAGGGAAAGGGGGAGGGTTGTACGGAGACAGCAGCACATTCACATTAGCGAATTGTATCTTTACTAACAACAATGCCAAGCAAGGAGGAGGAGCTGTTTATGTGAAGGACTCAAATGTATCCTTTTTTTCCTGTTCATTTGTCAGTAATTCGGCGAACAGCGTAGGCAGTGGAGGAGCTGTATTGATCGATGACTCAAATGCTAGCTTCTCTACATCTTCCTTCCTTAACAACTTGTCTGCCTATCAGGGCGGTGCCATAAGGTTTACAAATTCTATTGGAAGCGTGATCGAGTCAAACTTTACTCAAAACCTAAACACCTTGGCCAATGGGGGAGGGGCTATCTACCTCGATAATTCTCCAATCAACTTTAGGAATTGTACTTTTTCCGAAAACTCTACTCAGGCCAATAACTATGGAGGAGCTGTCAAGCTGTCTGCTTCTTCTGCTAATTTCTCAAACTGTCAGTTTACTCACAACTCTAGCCCACAGGGTTCGGCTGGTGCGGTTTATGTAGACTCTTCTTCAAGTCCGACTTTTTTAGGAAATGAATTTCATTACAATTCGAGTGGACAGTTTGCAGGGGCTATATTTACCGAAAGCTCGATCACTTTATCTGAGGGGATATTTTTGGGGAACTACTCAAATTATGGAGGAGGGATTTCAAACATAGGGACAATCAATCTTTCATTTGAAAAGATTTTGATCTTGGGAAATGAAGCCAATGCTTCAGGTACATCAAATGGTGGCTTTGCATATTTTAGTGGAAGCGGAGCAGATACATTATTTGTTAATTGCATAATTTCAGGAAATAAATCCAGTGATGTGAATGGTGTATTTAGAGCAAATGGTTCTAACCGTTTCGTAAATTGTTCAATCATTGGAAATCAATCTGGTAGTGACGGAGGAATCGCACTATTGTATTCAGGGGATTCCGTGGAATTAGATAACTCTATTATTTGGCAAAATACCTCACTAGGAAATGGAAACGATTTTTTTGTTAATAATCAAAGTATCTCAGCGAATCACTCCATTTTTGATCCGAGTCAATCAACTGAATCAGTAAGCGGTATAAACAATCAAAATATAAACCCAGGCCTAATTGATGCCAATGGTGCTGACAATTTGTTTGGCACTTTGGACGATAATTTTTCTTTGCTTGCTAACAGTCCCGCAATAAATGCTGGTTCCACTGAAGTATCCAGCTATCAAAATACTGATTTAATAGGTAATTCAAGAGTCGGCCTACCGGAAATCGGAGCCTACGAGTTCTTATCCAATAGCCTTCCAGTTTTGAGCATGGATTCAGCCCAAACGGCTTTTGAGAATACTTCAATAGTGGGGCAGGTGAAAGCAACAGATGCAAATGGGGACACACTTGCTTACTCCATTACAGGTGGATCTGATCAATCGCTTTTTTCAATCAAGTCGAGCACAGGTGAACTTAGCTTTCTTGTATCTCCTGATTTTGAAAACCGGTTGGATACAGATACTGATAATATTTATAATGTCCAGGTTTCAGTATCCGATGGTGTAGGTTCTGTTTCCATAGACCTTCAAATTGAAGTCAACAAAGACCCGTCCACCGTGTTTACAGTGTCAGGAGGGCAGGGCAACTTCCCCTATTATGAATTCACTGATGGAAATGGACATACCCTAGATTTTTCAAGCGAGTACCTTTATCTTGGGGAGACATACACTTTTACGGCCTCTGGTATTTCGGACAGTCATCCCTTTATGATTGGTGAAAGTTATGGAGGCACAGACTCGAGCTTTGTAACCGGTGGTCCGTTAACTGGAAGTGAAGGTGTTATAAGTGTGTCCATACCAAATAATTTTAGTGGTTCGCTCCTTTATTACTGCACGGACCATTCTGGGATGAATCAATTATTCTCTATCCAAGCCCCACCTCATATAGTTGAGTTAAACTCATCGCTTGCCATGGAAATGCTGTGGGTAGAACCAGGAAGTTTTACAATGGGAACACCAACAACCGAAGCGGGTAGGTTAACCGATGAGAACGAGACACAGGTTACCCTTACCAGAGGGTTTTATCTCGGGAAGTTTGAAGTTACACAGGCCGAGTATGAATTAGTAATGAGTGGGAACTCGGATGGGATTAATGCCACTCCCAGCAATTTTCACGGCAATCCAGCCCAGCCAGTTGAAAGAGTAACTCATGATCATGTACAGATATTCCTACAACGATTAAATGCTCAGATGGATAGTTCGATTCCGGCAGGTTGGGCATATATTTTACCAACGGAGGCGCAATGGGAATATGCCTGTCGTGCAGGAACTAGTACGGTTTATTCATGGGGTGGGTCGATAACTTCTGGTAATGCAAATTACAACTGGGACGGAACTTACAATTCAGGAAGTGATTATCAACAAACCCGAGAAGTAGGCCTGTATACTCCCAATACTTGGGGGTTTCATGATATGCATGGAAATGTACGTGAGTGGGTTGCAGATTGGTACGGGGAGTACCTCACTGGCCCCCTGACTGATCCTTCCGGGCCTAGTACTGGAGACCAAAGAGTTCTTCGAGGCGGAGCATGGTGGGATAAAGGAGTATTTCTTCGTTCGGGCATTCGTCACAAGGAAGATTCAGGCTTTATAAATGGAGGAGTCGGATTTAGGCTCGCTTTTCAAAACATTAACAATCCACCTTTGAATCTTAGTGCTTTATCTTCATTATTTTTTGAGGAAAACCTGCCGATCGGCACCGCGGTCGGACAATTTATTGCCACCGATTCAGACGGAGATTCACTTTCCTATTTACTAACAAGCGGACAGGGAGACAGTGGCAATATCCTATTTGATATGGAAGACAATGGAACGCTTCGAACCGCAGTCTTTTTTGATTATGAGTCCAATGCCACAAGCTACTCAATTCGAGTGCTTGTTAAAGACGAGAATAATGCAAGCCTGGAAGGTGTATATACCTTGCAAATGTCGGATGTGTTTGAAAATAGATCACCCGGAAACCTAATGAATTTAGGTTTATTAACATTTCCAGAAAACTTAACAATTGGAACAGTGGTGGGAGAATTCTCAGCAACAGATCTCGACAATCATGCCCTGAACTATTCACTAACAAGCGGGCAAGGAGACAGTGGTAATAACCTGTTTGCTATGGAAGTAAATGGAACGCTCCGAACTGCATCTATTTTTGATTATGAGTTAAATGTAACCAGTTTTTCAATTCGTGTGCAGGTTGTAGACGAACTGAATTCATCGATGGCCAATGAATTTACAATTTCTTTAACTGACTTAGATGATACAGTTCCAGTAATATTTTTAAATGGAGACTCAAATATTAGTCACGAAGCAGGACAGTTGTACCAAGATGCGAATGCAACTTGGGTAGATAATTCAGACGGCAATGGGACGCTTCTAGCGACCGGAAACGTCGACACCTATATACCGGGAATTTATGTATTGAATTACAATCATACTGATTTTAATGGAAATACGGCACATACTGTTTCACGAATCATTACGGTGGTTGATTCGACCCCTCCGGTGATCACTTTACAAGGTGATACAATTGTTATGCACGAAGCAGGTCAGTCATATCAGGATCCAAACGCGACATGGATGGATACGGTTGATGGAAACGGAGTGGTTATTGGCACTGGGGTGGTGGACACAGATGTTCTAGGGACTTATCTCCTGTATTACGATTATTCAGATTCGAGTGGAAATTCGGCAAGTAGATTGATAAGGGAAGTTAGGGTTGTAGACCGCACACCACCTGTCATTAATTTAATTGGAGAATCTAATATAATTCATCAGGCGGGCATGACATATACCGATGCCAATGCGACTTGGGCTGATGCAGTGGACGGAAATGGAATTCTACTCGCAAGCGGATCAGTGAATGAAGATATCCCAGGGAATTATTACTTGAATTTCAACTATGTTGATTCAAGTGGGAACGCTGCCAGTACCATCACGAGGGTAGTTACCGTAATTGATGATACAGGTCCTGTAATTACCCTTAATGGGGATGCCTATGTTACTCATGAAGCAGGCGAGCTATATATTGATGCAAGGGCTAACTGGGCGGACTCGATAGATGGAACAGGTCTGGTTATAGGAACTGGTTCAGTAGATACCAATATGCTAGGAGTTTATTTACTTAGCTACAACTTTACAGACTCAAATGGAAATGCAGCTAGTAGTTTAGAAAGAGAGGTAAGGGTAGTCGACACAAAGGCCCCTGTAATTACCGTAATTGGTGACGCAAATGTTACCCACGAGGCTGGAGAATATTACATTGATGCCAATGCGACTTGGGCCGATGCGGTAGATGGTTCAGGTGTGGTCGAAGGAACTGGTTTTATAAATTCGAGTTTACCTGGAGTTTACACCATTAGTTACAATTTTGTAGATTCAAGTGGAAATATTGCTAGCACCGTTTCACGGATCATTGATGTGGTCGATACGACCCCTCCAATAATCATATTAAATGGAGAAGCGGATGTTACCCACGAAGCCGGACTAAATTACATTGATGCCAACGCAACTTTAACCGATAATGTGGATGAAAATAGATCGATTATTGCAACCGGTTATGTAAACACAAACATTCTTGGCAGTTATCTATTAAGTTACGATTACACAGATGCTGCGGGAAATATTGGAAGCTCAGTTGAGCGAACTGTTAGAGTTTCGGACACAACCGCACCGGTAATCACAATTAATGGTGCACCTACAATTACCCTGACAGTGGCACAGAGTTACCTGGATTCCAATGCAGTTTGGTCGGACTTTGTGGACGGAAGCGGAACGCTTTTAGCAAACGGAAACGTCGATATCAATATACCCGGGATTTATGAACTGAGTTATAACTTTGTAGATTCCAGCGGAAATGCTGCTAGCACAGTTGTTCGAAAAGTTATCGTTATAGATGAGAATGTACCCGTAATTTCTTTAAACGGTCCAGATATTATCACTCATCCATACCGTACTGATTTCATAGACTTGGGAGCCGAAGCGTATGATGACCTAGATGGAAACCTGACATCCCAAATCGAACGAACTGGAACTGTAAATGTGAATACCGCGGGAGAATATGAGCTTATTTACAGCGTCTCCAATTCCGTCAACAATGAAGCCGCCCCAGTTGTCAGGAAGGTAGTCGTGGATGATTCATCTTTTAATCGAACTCCGACGGCTTTAAGCAACCTTCACTTATTAGGCGTTAAAGAAAACCAACCCATAGGTACATATATTGGGGAATTTAATGCAACCGATCCAGATGAAGGGGTTGTATCCTTCGCTTTTGTTGAAGGGTTCGGGGACAATCATAAATTCAATCTTCTGACAAATGGAGTCTTGCAAACTAATGAAGTATTAGACTATGAGTCCTCCGATCAACTTGAGATTAAGGTAAGGGCATCAGTTACAACGGGTGAGTATGTCGACCGAATATTTGAAGTTCAAATATTCGATCAAGACTTACCTTCAGTTACTACAAACCCAATCGAGGAGCGTTCGCAAAGTACGCTTTGGATATCTGGAAGGATTCTCGATCAATTGGATTCAGACCTATGGTCTTATGGCCTGTATGTTAGTTCAGATATCCAGTTTGACTCCTTTGGCGGGGAAGGAGTTACGGATACCCCTTTAGTCTTAAATGAAAAAGAATTCGGTCTCGAGTTTGTTCCTAATAGTGATGTCCAGAAAGTCTATATTATGGCATATGCAGAGAACCTAGAAGGTAGAAGTTTTGGGCTCCTCGAAGAATTCGACGTTAGTAAAGAACAGAATTCTGCAGAGACAAGTTTCCTGGGAGATCTGACCGATGCGACTCCAGTAGAAGGGTCTCAGGGTTGGTGGGAAAGCTCATGGATGGGTTATTATTCTGCAGAAACATATCCCTGGATTTATCATTTCAACTTAGGCTGGATCTTCGTATCCAATCAAAGTGTTGAAGGTTTATGGTTTTATCATTCAAGGTTGGGGTGGTTGTGGACAAATTCCTCCCAGTATCCATATCTATATTTCGTAAAGAGAAATCAGTGGATTTATTTAAATAAATCGATAACTAAAACAACAGTTTATGATTTCGAGGAAGATGAGTGGTTTGAGCCTGATACACCAATAAAAATATCCAGTAATTTGATTCAGGTTAACAAAGGAGAAATTTATGGTTACGGGGATTATTATCGCTGGGAAACTGTGGTGCTTGAAGCCAGGGTTAAAAATAATTTCAATTTTGCTGGTTGGAGTGGTGACTTGAGTTCAATGGACAAAATTATTGAGTTCGTGGCTTTGCGGAATCTTAATATAGATGCATCTTTTATTGCTATTCCATCGAATAATGTGGATGCCACTGAAGTGATAGGGCAGGCAAGATCATTTCTGGACAAGATGGATCACCTGAATCAAGCCGAAAAAGAGAAGTCACTCGCAGAGTTGCTTATTTTCGGAAAGTCTTCGACTTCCGGACTCTCAATTATTAACGACCTATAATATTCTCCAGTAATTGTAATTTTTATGTTTCGTGTTTGCCTACGTTTATTCCTTGCATACCTAAGTCTGTTTCAAATTGCCAATGCAAATGAAAGAGATCTTAGAGAATGGAAAGAGAAAATCGAAGAAATGCGACTTTCTCTTTCAGGTATAGGAAAAAAAATTGATGCGTTAAAAATGGATCTTTCTGTGGATGTGCAACCAACCCCCATTCTCTTTACCAAAGAATCGCACAAAGCTTATGAAAAGGCTGAAGTTCATATTACTGACAATGCATTCCAACAAAGCCACAACTCAACGGAAAATATAACCGAAGGAAAATCCGATTTAATTGGATTCTATGTTTTACCATTTATTGGAGTGCTTACATCTGAAAACCTCAACTGGAAATCAATTATTGGAGATTTAGAAATCGATGAAGAGCTAGGGCTAAGTACCGGCTTATTAATTGGGTATGAAGGCAGAAATTTTTTTTCAGACATACAAGTCTTTTATTTCCAGAATAGGATGAAAAGCATAAGTTTACCCCTCAGTTTCTCAGGAGAGTCCGAGGGAGTTGGGATTTATTTTTCCGGTGGAGGAAAATTTCATTTAAGTCAATTTATATCTTATTCAATAGGTGCGGGGGTTGGAGGTGTCAGCCAACACATGTCTTTTTCATTATCAGGCATCTCTGTAAAAGAAAAAGACTTTGTTATGAGCTACCAACTTTTTACTGGGGTTGAGTTTAGACCTGTAGATTACATTAGCATCGGAATGCGTTACCGCTGGATAAATATTAAAGAAATGAAGCTGTTTTCAGACCACTATTTACACTTACTGGAATTACGGTTAGGTTTCCTTTTCTAGAGGATTACAACCCCAAACGGCTCTCTGAAACTTTGGTGGAGGTGGCGGGAATCGAACCCGATACACCATGTGCCAAAAACCCTGTATCTATGCAGGATTCAGAGTTCTCAGTAGAGGCGTTGACTGAGATATTGACTGAGGTTTCTGGGACAGATCGTCAAATGCTGACCCGAATTGTCCAAAGATGGGGCAGTCTCAGCGAGGAGTTGAAGCAGGCGGTTTTGAGGGTGGTGGGGTAGGAAGATCTTAGTAACTACTGCCCCATGCTGTACAGAGCCTGCACTTCGGCAGAGGATAAGGCACGGTCGTAGATGCGTACATCGTCGAGAAGACCATGGTATGAAACTCCTACCCAAAAATATTCAACATCACTAGTCTCAGCAGAAGGTTGAAGCATATTCGAAGCACGGTGAAAGACTGAACCATCCTTAAATATGATCATTTCACCTAATGAGTGATCTTTGGTAAAACTCCAATGTCGCCAACTTCCTTGAAAATCCCCACTGACACCAGATTGACTGATTCTATTTTCACCCGAAGGGCTCCCTATATCCCAAATAACAATATAGCTTTCATCTCCAGTTTCGCTTACCCAACTAAGATGAACATTAAAAAGTCTTTGATTTACAGAATCCCTACTTACAAAAACCTGAGTCTGGTTAGGCAAATCCTCACCGCCATATGCCCAAAAGCTCAAAGAAGCATTATTCCCTGTAGGGTAAGATTGGTCAGTTAGAACAACTTTATCATCTAGCCCATCAAAACTCAAAGCTCCCCCTATTTTTCCGCTTACCCAAGTCGGTCCATTCGTTAAATTTCCATCATTTCCATTTCCACTTGAGTCATGAGCAACGGTTCCGTTAGTCTCATCAA